>OGVP01000132.1_pt1 | contig 11226 bp, 8 predicted proteins | sample 1575791 | NCBI WGS metagenome assembly OGVP01 (sample SAMN07581537, study PRJEB24739) | freshwater metagenome
GCTAACCTGGACAACATGCTGGTGCAAACAGGGTTGAAAGCTAAACTACTGGACGTGTCCGCAGCAACAAAGAATCATCACGCTCGTAGAGCCGGGCTACTTCAACACACTCAAGAAATGTGGATGAAAGGTCACAATAAAACTTCAAATGAAAAAGACAAAGTCTAAATCTTGTGCTCAGTTTCTGACAGGGACGGTTTGGCACTTGAAGAGCTCTTCTTTTAAGAATCCCCACTTCGAAGAAATTGTGGAGGGAGCAATTGCTATTGATGGAGAAGGCCATATCTTAGAAGCAGGAAAAGCCACTTCTCTTAGAAAAAAATACCAGCCCTTGCAGGAGATCTCCCACGACTCTTCAGTGCTTCTTCCTGGATTCATAGACACCCACCTTCATTTCCCTCAAATGAATCAAATTGGGTGTCATGGAGAGTCTCTTCTAGGGTGGCTCGATAAATATATTTTCCCTGAAGAAGCCAAAATGAGTCAGGCGTCCTTTGCAAAACCATTTGCCCCCTTGTTTTTCAAGGAGCTTCTTGCCAACGGTACAACGACAAGTTTGAGTCTAAGTAGCTCTGATTTCAAAACGACTTCTTTTCTTTTTGAAGCAGCTGAAAAAACTGGCGTCCGAGCTGTGATTGGGAAAGTGAGCATGGACAGAGGAGCTCCGAAAACCCTCTTGAGGGATCCTCTCCAAGACAAAGAGGAAACCGAAGAGCTCATTAAAAATTGGCATGGAAAACAAAATCGTTTGTTCTACGCTCTCACTCCTCGGTTTTCGCCTTCATGCACGCCAAAGCTTCTTAGAGTGCTGGGCGATTTAGCTGAAAAACACCCTTCTGTTCGAATTCAAACCCACTTTTCCGAAAATGCAGATGAATTAAAGCTCGTAAAAAAGCTTTTTCCTAAAGCAAAAGATTATTTAGCTACTTATGAAGAGTTTGGACTGTTGGGTCCTCGAACAGTCCTTGCTCATTGTGTCCATTCGAGCAATGCCGAAATCAAACGTTTTTCACAAAAAGAAGCCCATGTTTCCCATTGCCCGACTTCGAATTTGTTCTTAGGAAGTGGGCTTTTTCCTCTAAAAAGATTTTCGGATTTAGGAATCAACTTAAGTGTCGGAACTGATATCGGAGCGGGAACGAGCTTTTCGATTTGGCACACTTTAGGGGCCGTTTATCAAATTCAAAGGCTCCAGCACCAAGACATTTCAACGAGCCAACTTTTTTACTTGGCGACTCTAGGGGGAGCCAAAGCTTTGGGCCTGGAGAAAACCTTAGGTAATTTTGAGTCGGGAAAAAGTGCTGACATCCAAGTCATCGATTGGAAATCAAAACCCCTATTGAAAGCCAGAATGCACAACACCCGAAACGCTTTGGATCGTTTTTTCTCCCTTCTTTTCTATTTTGAAAAAGATCTAGTCCAAGCAGTTTATGTTCAAGGGAAGAAAGTATTTTCTTAAATTTGTTATAATACATTTTTTATGAAATACCTTTTTGGAAATCCGGGCCTAAAAGATCTTGAAAAGTTTTGTGGAGAAAACACTCTTCTCGCTTTCGATTTTGGCGGGACCCTCTCAAAGCTTACAGCTCGTCCTCAAAAGGCCCAAGTGTCAGAAGGCACTGAAATGCTTTTCCATGCTATTTTACCGCTCGCTTATACTGCTATTATTTCAGGAAGAGGGCTCAGAGACTTAAAAAAAATGATTCCCTTTCGCCCTCACTATTTAGTTGGCAATCATGGGATTGAGTCCCCCACTGTTCCTTCTCGGGTTGTCACTCAGGCCAAAAAAACAACTTCCCAGTGGACCAAACAGATTTTGGGTTCTTTGGAGCTTGGCAAAGGAGTTCAATTAGAAAACAAAGCTTACTCTTTATCAATACACTACCGTCTTGCTTCAAAAAGAACGATTAAAAGAAATCAACTGATTGCTCTTGCTGAAAATCTAGATCCTACTCCCAGAATCATTTTAGGAAAGTACGTAGTGAATTTAGTGCCGGAAGATTCTCCCCATAAAGGGACTGCCCTTCTTGAGCTTCTCCAACACTCTAAACTCGATTCTGCAATTTATGTGGGAGACGATGTTACGGATGAAGATGTCTTTTTGCTTGAGAAAAAAAATATTCTCAGTGTCCGGGTTGGAAAATTCCAAAAAAGCGCTGCGCGCTATTACATCAAAACGCAGAACGAAATCAATCGGCTTCTGAGCCATGTTTTGTACTTTTTGAAGTAAAGATCCCTCTCTTTTCTCCCGATAACCTCTTTAAGTCCTAATTTTCCCATGCCCATTCTATTCAAATTTTTGGCCCTGTGTGCCTATTGGATTTTTTTAACGAGAAGTCTTCTCATGACTTGTCCTTGGGAGCTTATTTCAGAAAACCTAGCCCTTCACCCCCCGATTGATCTTTCTTTTGAGCCCACTTCTTGGCTTGCCCATATCAGTGCTTATGGCCTTTTAGGGCTTTTGATTCAGGAAGCAACAGCTCACCAACCCAAGCTAAAGCGAAGCCTCTTGATTTTAGCCCTGATTCATTCAGGAGCTTGCGAGTACTTGCAAGGGTTCATCCCAGGGCGGTGGCCTAATGGCTGGGACATGTTTTCAAATATGATTGGGCTCTTCATGTCTTTGAGTCTTCACAAAATTCTAGCGACTCAGTCTCAGATTTTTCTTTCCCGTATTTTTCCAAAAAAGCCGGTAGCATAAAAAGACCAATCCACCAAATAGCAGCTGTGCCTAGAAGCGCAATCCAGCCTAAGCTTTTGAGCACGCCCGCTCTTGCTCCAATAAGAACCCCAAAGCCTACTCCTGCAGTCATCAGAGCTAAGTTAATGCTTGTGGCAAGATCTCTTGCTGCTTTAAAACCTGATCCACACTCTCAAGCTCGATGAACGATATGGATGGGAACGTCGATACCCATCGCCACAAAGGTGGGAATAATACAGATATTAAAAATATTAAACTTCACTCCAAAAATCACCATAAGGCCCATCCCTACAGGAAGGGCAATGAGCAGGGGCAAATAACTTAAGAGCGTATCGCTTGCTTTTCGGACGTTGATCCAAATAAAAAGTCCCACACACAAAAAGATAGCAATGAGGATCTTCACTCCATCTCGTCCTATGAGATCGAGAATATCTGCAAAAATAACTGCATCCGAGCCTGTGAGTACATGGGGGAACTTCTCCTCAATCGTTCGGATCATAGCTGCATATTTTTTGACTCCGACTAAGTCACTCAAGCTGATAGCGGGATATACATAAATTAAAAATCCGCCTTTTTTAGTTCCTCGAAGAGCATCTTGAATGTGCCCCGGGAGATCCTCAAATGTAAAAGGGACTGCTTTTACCCAATCGCGAACCACTTCAGCCGGAACATCTAGAGCTTTTTCAATCCATTTATCTTTGAAAGGTTTAATTTTTTCATCGATTCGGTGAAGAATTTTTTGTTTCTCAATTTGATCCTCTGGAACAATACTTGCTGCGCTAATCATTTCACTGACAAGTTCTGGCATGTAATCGTCTTTAATTACTTTTTCAATTTTCAGAGCCTCTTCTTTATCCGCTACGGAAATAGCAGAAGGGGTACTGGATCGATCGTAAATCGCATCAACTAAATCACTCAAAGCTTCCATTTTCTTTGAGTGCTGCATCATTTTGTCGAAGTCATATTCAAAATGCACTTTTAAACCCAATAAAATGAGAAGAACTGTAGCTGCAGTTCCCATCCAAAGCCCTTTAGGAATGCTCAGAACCGGAAGCTTCGGAGTCCACGGAATGAGACTTTTTCGATGGGGAGCTACGTCTTGTTTGAAAAGCCTTGCAAAAGTGGAAAAAGTACAAAGAAGGCAAATCAAAACAGCTGTGATGCCTACTCCACAAATAAATCCAAACTCTGAAAAGGCTCGAAAAGTGCTAAAGCACAAAAGGAAAAAAGAAACAGAAGCGGCCACAGCTCCCACAAACACTGAATGGCCTGTGCTAGCAATCACTCGCCAAATCGGATCGGGATCGGTGCTTGAGGGCTCTTGTTTTTCCAAGCGTAACCGAAGAACCAAGTGAATCCCGTAATCCACACCCAGACCTGAAACAATCCCCATCAAGAAACCTGTAATAATGTTGATATGCCCAATGAAGAGCCGAGTGATCCCTAAAGTAATTCCCATGCCCATGAGCACTGGGATAAAAATAATGAGAAGCGCTCTGACACTTCTTAAGTAAGCATAAATAATGAGCGCAATCAGCAAAATGGCAATGGAACCTAAAATAAAAATGTCAGACTGAATCATTTCGGTCTCGACAATTTTTGTGTAGTAACGCTCAGCAAATTCGTAAGACACTCCGGAGGGTAAGAGCGGCTTTAAAACACTTTCAGTAAATGCAACGAGTTCTTTTGTTTTTCCCAAATCCATGCTGTCAAAGTTAGGCTTCACCATGACGAGAAGATCTTTTCCTTCTTTAGAAATCAAATAGGGAGAAATACTGGCAGACTTCTTTGCCATCTTCTTTATTTCGCCATCAAAAATAGATTTTTCCTCGGGTTCTTTGGTCTCCTCTTCATCCCAAAGGCCTAAATCGAATGTAGTTCGCTTCATTCGAGTGATTTCTTTTTCAATATTTTTTTCAAGATCTTTGAGCTTGGGCAAATCAATATAATAAAGAAGTCTATCCACAAAAAACCGCTGCTCTCGGTGATAAAAGGCACTTCTCACCAGATCAGAACTTTTAAGAGCCTCAGTAATTTTCGGAGCCGCTTCCAGGTGAGACTTTCCATCTTCTGCGTGAAGGACAACAGCGAAATACCCCACTCCTCCCACCACTTCTGTGAGCTTCTCAAATTTCACTACAGCCGGATGATTTTCTGGAAGAAGATCGGTCAAAGAGAGTTTAAGCTGAACCCCGGAGCCTAAATAATAACCCACCGCAGAGAGCGTTCCGAGAAGAAGAGTCAGAGCTAGTGAGCCCTGAATGAAGATTTTTTTCATTGAAAGAGTTTAAGAGCCCAGAGGGAGAGCGTCAAATATCCTTTGTAGGTTTAAGGCCTAAAATCCAGCCTTCTTGGAGTCGCCTCGGTTCTTTAAAAAACAAGGGCCAAGGCTCCCAGAGTTCATTCTTGGCAAGTAATGAAATGGCCCCCAGAGCCAGGACAAAAGCATCGGCATGATCAGGGGCAGTTTCTAGAGCTTTAAAATTATCTACCGCTAGTTTTAAGCCCGTTTTCTGGGAGAGTCTTTTTAAAAGCAATGGATTTCGAATCTTGCTTTTAAGGACTTCCCGCCAGATCAGGCTGGGATAACCTTCAAAAAGCCAAGGCCCCTCTTTTTCTTCAGCAGTCCCAGCAGAATCAAAGGGCCAAACTCTAGCCCAAGGTTTTTTGAGTCCTCCTATTTCTTTCCAGATTCTAAAAGTCCCAGTCTGAATGTTTTTTTGGTAAGGCCGCACTTGGAATACTGAATTAGACCCAGAAACTTCTTCGCAAAAACGAGTGGGCAATTTATTGCAGCGTTTGGGCAGGAACTGCGAAAAGAATTTTTCAGCAACTTCTCTTCCATATTCTTTTTTTGAGAACGAAAACTTTGAAGCCTCGTAAAATAAGTCCCATAAATAAGTACTTCCCCTTTTTATTTGAGGATCGGTGAGGGACGGAAGTCCAAAAACGCAATCCACCATGCAAGCAAGATTGTTTAAGGAGCCAGAAAAACCGTGTGAGTCTAGCAACCGTGCAATCGTGTCTGGCTCAAAGCGCTCCAAAAACAAAAGCTTCCTTTGCTTGTGAGTGATGATCTTCCATTTTTCCTTTTCTTTGACTGCAAGCACTACGGGCAGAGGTTTGGCTCTCAGCCCTTTTCCCAGTACTGCTCCCGTTTGATCCACTCCCAAGATAAGTTCAAACTCCTTTGGCATAAGTTGGTTTTACCGTTGGAGGAGAGGGTTGTATAGAGTGCTTCGGGGCCCCTCGGATCTCCAACAAACAAGTGAGATCCACCGTAACATAGAGAACGGGGCACCACTCGCAGTATACGACGAGTGTCTGGATCTTTGACTCAAGATTCCACTCTTTCTTGCAGGAAAATCCCTGGTCTCAGTTTTGCTGCTCTAATGGCGCACAATGAAAACTCTTCTCTTAAAAAACCTTCATGTTTTGACCTTTGGGCTTTTGATTTCCTTGGGTGCCTTCGCGGAACCTTCTGCTAGTCATGGGTTAAGCAGCTCCCCCCAAAAAAGGCCTCAGGATGCCTTCATTCCGCCCAGCCTCAGCGGAGAATCTAAAGTTCGCTTCTTTAAAGACAAAGTTCAATATCAAACCTCCCAAGGTGAATGGCTTTTTGCTCGAGCCTCTTTTAAAACAGATGAACCAGGAACTCTGCTCAACGCAGAAGGGAAAACCGTGGAATATAAGACCGGTGATCTTCTTTTTAAAACTGTAAACGGGGAATTGAGTTCACCAACCAAGAAAGAATCAAACACGGTCTTCCACCTCTTGAAGTCTCTAAAAATCTTCAAGGCCTTGCTCGACAAAAATCTGCCAATATGGCCCGGCTACGAAACTTGGACCATGGAGTGGCCCCAACGCCCAGAGGGGGCGAAAACATTGCTTGGAATCAGCGAACAGCTCAAGAAGTCGTTCGCAGTTGGATGAACTCTGACGGCCACCGAGCTAATATTTTGAGTAGAAAATACTCCAAGATTGGTGTTGGAGTTGCCGAAAGCAATGGACCTTACTGGACTCAACTGTTTCAGTAGTCGCTTTGAGAAGGCTCCAGAAGCTCTTGAATATTTCCATGCAAAGAGTGAGGTCCCACAGGAGCAAACTCAAAACCTTTTCCGGTCCATTCCAAAAACTCCCCTTTCGTCACGTCGTAGATCCAACAGTGAACTCTAACTTGGCCTTGGCTAATTTTTTTCCTCACAATGGGATAAGTGAGAATATTCCGAGCTTGCTCCACCACATGAATTTTTCCAAATTCCTCTGGATCACTCACTTCAGGGTGCATAGCTCTTTCTTTTGCAATCGGCTCAACCCATTTTGCCACATGGGGAAACTGGGTCGCGTCAATTCCATCAAAAACCCCTTTCAGAGCTCCGCAACGAGTGTGGCCACAGATAATAATTTCCTCAACTCCTAAAGCTCCCAGTGAAAATTCAACTGCTGCTCCTTCGGCTGGCGTTTCGTCACTTCCTACCGGAGGGACCATATTTCCTACATTTCTGACAATAAAGAGTTCTCCAGGTTCGCTTGAAGTGATCAAGGCAGGATTAATCCGGCTATCACTACAAGTCACAAAGAGGGTGTGAGGCTTTTGTTGTTTGCCAATTTGATCAAAAAGCTCTTCAAAGACTTTCTTGCGCTCACCCCGATATCTTTCCACTCCAAAAAGGAGTCGAGATCTCGGATCGTAGGTCTGATCTTTTCGTAAGACTTCTGCAATGTCTGATTCCGAAGTCACAAAGGAATTCTCTAAGACTCGGTCAAAGTCGACCGCTTGAATCGCTTCCCTGCCACTGCGGTTAAGACCTTTCAAGAGTGTTTTGATATTTTTTGCCTTAAGGTTTTTAATAAATTCAAGAAGCATCGAAGCGCCGGAGGAATCGACTACTTTGACTTCGGACATATCAACAACCAAAGCACTGATTTTAGGAGCGCGATCTATTTTTTTGCTGAGAAGCTCCAGACTCCTTGAGGCCATAAAAGTGATATTGCCGCTTAAAGACACTCTGAAATTTTCTTCCCCTTCGGAACTTTGAAAAAAGACTTTGGCTTGGCCCAAATTCCAAAGAGCAATCAGAAGAGCTGCGAAAATACCCATCTGAACTCCTGCCATCAGGTCCACCATCACCACGGCCAACAAAGTAACCCAGTAAACGACTGTCTCAACAGGAGCCGCTCGACTGGTTTTAAAGACTTCTTTGGGATTGATCATGTTCCAAGCAATCGACAAAAGCACTCCAGAGAGAGCTGCCATCGGCACAAAAGACAAGACTGATCCCAAAGCCAAAAACACGAGAAGAACAAAGAATGCATGAAAAAGAGAAGCTCTGCGGGTCTTTGCTCCAGCTCGAATATTCAGGAGAGAGCGAGCAACAACACCTGTTACCGGAATTCCCCCAACACAGGCAATTACAGAGTTGGCAAGCCCTTGCCCAATGAGCTCTTGATCCGCATCATGCTTTTCTCCAGGAATGAGTTTGTCTACAGCAATCGATGAAAAACGCGAATCCAAAGAAGCTAAAGCAAATAGTAAAAAACTCATTTCAACAACTTCCAAAATTCCAGCTTCTGGAATGCCCGGGAGATTGGGCAACCAAGAAACACTCCCTAAATCCCCTAATTTCGGCACATCCCAATCCGAAAAAGCAACCAGTAAAGTGGGAATGAGCACTCCAAAGAAAGAACCGGGTAACCGCGGATTCCATTTGGGAATGAATTGAGTGGCCCCAATGGCTATCAAAGCGAGTAAAAGAACTCTGGGCTGGCTTTCATGAAGGAGTCCTCCCAAATGACTGAGCACTGCCCAAATATCTCCGCTAGGAGGGACCGGCAAACCCAAAGCTCTGGGCAATTGGCTGACTAAAATAACGACCCCAATCCCTGAAGTAAAACCTGCCACAAGGGGTAAAGGAATATAACGAACCAATTTTCCAAAACCTAAAATTCCAACAATCAATTGGATCAATCCACAGAGAAGCCCCACAAAAAGAAGACCCGAAACCCCTGTTCTTTCCACAATCAAAGCAATCAAAACAAGCATGGAGTTTGCTGGACCACTAATAGCTAATCGACTTCCTCCAAACAAAGCGCATACAAACCCCGCAAGGACCGCACTTAAAAGCCCCTGGCTGGGCTCCACTTTTGATCCTAAAGCAATTGCAAGTGAAAGGGGAATAGCCGCTCCGCTGACCATCAGTCCCGCCCAGAGATCCTGAGAAAGCCCCTCAAAGCTTAGAAGTTTTCTCCACTCGGGAAGGAGTTTTTTGATCCCAAGATCTAGTTTAAGTTCCCCACGCTTTGCACGGCTCCTAAAATGCCGTCCGAGGCTCCTAGCTAACTGACCCGACTGACCGGTTTTGGATTTCATGAAGTGCCCTCTTTGAGGGTCAAAATCTAACACAGTTTACTTGGGCACAAAAGCAGGTAAACTTCCATTTTGACTGGAATATTTATGGCACACTTTATTTACCAGCCTCTTTTTGAATTGCACTCAGATTCCACACAATATCGAAAGCTGTCGTTACCTGCTCCGAAATCTACCCAGGTCGATGGAAAAGCGTTTTTAACAGTCCCAGCTGACACTCTTATTCAACTCTGTGAAGTCGCTTTTGATGATGTTTCTCATTTACTTCGTTCTTCCCACTTAGAAAAACTTGCTTTGATTTTAAAAGACTCTGAGAGCAGTTCGAATGATCGCTTTGTTGCTAGAGAGCTTCTTAAAAATGCAGTGATTGCAGCTGAAAGAATTTTTCCTTCGTGTCAGGATACGGGAACTGCTTTGATTATGGCGAAGAAAGGCCAACAGGTTTTGACTGGTTTTGATGATTCTGAAGTCTTGAGCCAAGGAGTCTTTCAAATTTTTCAAAAGAGGAATTTACGTTATTCGCAGTTAGCTCCTTTAAGTTTTTACGAAGAAAAAAACACAGGCACCAATCTCCCGGCTCAAATCGAAATCTATTCTGTTCCTGGAGAAGTGTATGAGTTTTTGTTTATTGCTAAAGGGGGGGGAAGCGCCAATAAAAGCTACCTCTACCAAAAGACCAAATCCGTTTTAAATCCTGAATCTATGGAAGTTTTTGTGAAAGAAATTCTTTCACATTTGGGTACTGCTGCTTGTCCTCCTTATCACTTGGCTTTTGTCGTCGGAGGGACTTCTGCTGAAATGACTCTAAAAACCGTGAAGCTTGCAAGCTGTGGTTACTACGATGATCTTCCCACAACCGGAAACATTCAGGGGAGAGCGTTTAGAGATTTGGAAATGGAAAAGCTCGTTGAAAAATGGGCCAGAGAAACCGAAATCGGGGCTCAATTTGGTGGAAAGTATTTCGTGCATGACGTTCGAGTGATTCGTTTACCTCGACATGGGGCCAGCTGTCCGATTGGATTAGGAGTTTCTTGTTCGGCAGACAGACAAATTAAAGCCAAAATCACCAAAGAGGGCGTGTTTCTAGAACAGCTCGAAGACCATCCAGCTAGATTCCTTCCCAGTGAAGTGCCTGATTCCGACAAGGGTATTTCTTTAGACCTCAATCGACCGATGAAAGAAATTCTTTCTGAGCTTGATAAACTTCCGGTGTCTACAAGAGTCATGCTGAATGGGACTCTCATTGTTGCAAGAGACATTGCTCATGCAAAAGTTTTGGAGCGATTAAAATCTGGAAAAGGCCTTCCGGATTATTTTAAGAAATTTCCAGTTTATTATGCAGGTCCTGCAAAAACTCCCCAGGGACATGCTTCAGGAAGTTTTGGACCCACCACTTCTCAAAGAATGGATCCTTATGTTCCTCTTTTCCAAAAAGAAGGCGGATCTTTAGTGATGCTTGGCAAAGGGAACCGCACTCGGGAAGTCACTGAAAGTTGCAAAAGGTTTGGCGGATTTTATTTAGGCTCTATTGGAGGCCCTGCTGCAAGGCTGGGGAAAGACTGTATCACTCAAGTAGAAGTGCTCGAATACCCTGAACTTGGAATGGAAGCGATTTGGAAAATTGAAGTAAAGGATTTTCCGGCTTTCATTATTGTCGATAACAAAGGAAATGACTTCTTCGGTGGCAGAGGCGGAGAAGAGTAATAATATCAATAATTTGTTGCCACATTCCCACCGGGATTTTTTGGGCGTCTTTTTCGTGAACAACGATTTTCTTTAGGTTTCGGTAGCTTAATTCTCTTATTAGACAACCGAACTTTTCTTACACACTTGTTCGGTTGGCTCTCAGGGGGTTTGGAGCACTGGCTTCGTCCTTGCACTCTTTAAGAAAACAAGATCTCAACTTTGGAGCAGCATCATGAAGTCGCAACCGAGAAAAATTTTTTGGTTTCACACTATTCTGAGTATCAGTTTACTAAGCCTTTTCCTATCGGGATGTGCGAGGAAGTCCCGACTTCGACTAGAAGATGGCGGGGAATCGGTGACTGTTATCCCAACAACTCTGCCTCCCGCCCCCACTGTTTCAACAGTTAATGGTCAATTAGTCCTCACGGCCTCGAGCAGCACAGTAGATGCAAACCAACCGATCTTGGTTACT
>OGVP01000133.1_pt1 | contig 11225 bp, 11 predicted proteins | sample 1575791 | NCBI WGS metagenome assembly OGVP01 (sample SAMN07581537, study PRJEB24739) | freshwater metagenome
TGGCGAATCTCGGAAAATCCCAGATCAAAGCGGGGTGCAAGACGCCGCAAAAGAAAATAAGCGAGGGTAGTCTCCGTCAGATTTCCGAGGGGAACCACAAAGGCCATCCAGAGCGGATATGGTCCCCAAAAGAATTTGAAACCCAAAACCAGAAGGCCCAAGTAGACGCCAAACAGCATCCTGGGACCGCCTAGCAGGACAGCTGCCAAAGCCGCACCGGAGGCCGGCCAAAAAGGGGAGGACCAGACCGGGTAAATGGCTTGGATAAATAGGGTGAAATAACCAAGAAGAACCTGAGCTAAAGCGGTCAGTAAAATGCCACGAATGGCCCTGATCTCCGCTAAATTATATTTCGCTGCCGCCATGCCGGAGGCGCCCCATGCCCCTTTTAAAATAGCCCATTCGTCACAAATAACCCGCAACTCATCACAAATGAGCAGTGGATTCAGTTTTAATTGATAAAAATCGAGCGTGAACCACGAAGTTCATGCTAACGGATCCAGCCAATCCGTGAAAACCTTCATTTTGGAGAACCGAGAGGTATATCGCTTTTTCCTGGCACTCAGTTTCTTTTGAGTTCCAGATAGGTGGAGTAGGTCGTAGTTTACCGAGGCATGGTTCTCTAGTGCCGCATCCTCTTCTTCTTGCGTGTTCGCACACAAAGAGCGCAGTATTTTGTTTGCTAGTTCCTCAGACACTAGCTCCTCCACTTCTTTTTCTTAGACCGAAGCTTGTCGTCCGTTTGCGAACAATCGTCTCGAAAAGTCTCTGGCTGCCCTTCTGTTTGGGGTACAGTGGGAGTTGTTACTACTCTATCACTCGACACTGGGCTAACTTTAGCCGCGTGATCTTGTAGACTGTCTACCCTAATTTGACGCACATAGTGGAGGTCAGCTAAAACAGGAGACCACTGTTGAGCCATTATCCCAAGTTCTGAAGGGATAAAAAGCCAACAGTGCTTTCCTTCGTGGTACCTTTGTCCCATCAATTGAGTTACTAAAGAAGGTAAGTACTTATTTCTCGCTTCGTAGTATCCAAAATACAAAAAGAGTTGGTGAAATGTAGGAAAACCTTCAATCAAAGATGTGCTTTCTCCCCCTTCGCGGTCAAGGTACTTTGTTAAAATGTCGGCACCACCCAGGCACTTATGGGTCCTAGCGTCTTCTCTTAACCTTGTTGCCGTTATTGCGTTCGCTACGTAATGAGGGCAGATCCATATGATGTGGGCAAAGTTAAGACTTCCCTTAACTTTAGGATCCGTAGTGCTTGCAATTGTATTCAAACGGCCTAGTCTTAGAGCTTCTGTAGCCTCCTGAGTCTCTGCAGTCCTTTCGTATTGGACGACTTGTTTTGTTTTCTTGATGCCATTTGAATCGGTGTACTCAACTGTCTTGATGATCCGTCGATGTGTTGCCACTATGCCCTCTCTTTCAACCGCCTCCTGCGGGCAAACTCTGCTATGTCTTTCGGGAGAACTTCATCTTCCGGAATCAGACTCGCATTCTGCGTAATGTCTTCTACCGGCCCAAACTTCTCACTCAACACTGCGTCTATAAACTCGTCGATTGAGTCTTCGAGGTCCAAGTGCCAAACTTTGACGTGCTCATGTGTAGAGCCGAACCTTCTAATTCTACCAATAATCTGAGTGTATGTCCCTGGATCCCAAGGTCTTGACAGGAATACCAGATGTTTCCCTCTTTGAAGGTTCAAGGCTTCTGATCCTGCATTAGTTATCATGCAGATGTTGGTCTTGCCCTCTTGAAACCTTACCCTCGCATCCTCACGTTCATCATCTGACTCACGCCCCGTAATTCTCACGGGATTTAAATCTTTCAGTATCTCCATGTAGGCTGTGACTATTGTCTCTAATGGTGAATATATCACCATAGGCTCATTACCAATTTCATCTTCGTCTTCAAGGAGCTCTCTTAAAAGCTCCGCCTTGGCATTATGGTCTGGTTTGACTGAAAATGGGTATTCAGGTAAACTCAAAAAGATCTCTGGTGCTGCAGCTGCTTGCATAGCATGCTGAAGAGCAGCCGCTGCTGCACTTTCACTTTCAGTGTTTACTAAAAGTCCTTGTTCTGCCGCGTTGTATATTTTCCTTTGTTTAGACTTAGCTACAACTGTCCTTTTCATAAAGACGACTTTAGGCCTTTGACCCTCAATCTCGTCATCCGTGCGTCCCAGGTAAACTGGTGCTATTGTTTCTCTAAACTTCTCCAGGCTGTGGTAGCCTGTCACCTTCATGATATAAAAGCGACGGCCTCTTTGTTTAACCATCTGTTTCTTTTTGATGCAGAATAAAGATTCAAACATCAGTAAGGACATCGTGCCTGGTGCCAAAGTCTCCACAATAGCATGAGCGTCGTGTGCTTTGTTTTTCACCAGTGTTGCTGTTAACCCGTGGACTCTGTCCACCTTTTCCACAATTTCACGAGCTTGCACCCCTAGTTTCGATGCAGGGTTTTTAATCTTCTGTACTTCATCAAGGACCAGGTGGACTTCGTCCATCCAGTTTTCAGCATGAAGCTTATTCTTTATCTCCTCCCAGTCGTCTCTAAACTGGGTCCAATTCTGAATTAAAACTGGGTATGTGTGTGTATCCGTTACCCAATCCTTGATTACTGCTAATCTAGACTCTTTATCAGTTTCTGATGGAACTCGGTAAACGTTTTGATCCATTAAAAACTTGTGGACTTCCCCTTCCCACTGTCTTGTTGCGGACTTGGTTGTCACCACCCACAAACGGGCATGCTTGCCCTGCTTTTCCCTTAAATCTCTCACTAAGGCCCAAGCGTATAGCTCCTGGGGAGTTTTACCGCTGCCTGTTGGGTCCCCTAGTATGTATCGCTTCTTGACTGCAAGATGTGTTGCTCCTACCTTTTGGTAGGGCTTTAACTCATAACGAGGTTGCCATATAGAGGGGATAGGTAGCTGGGGTGCATCACCTTGTTTCCTCACCCTTTCTAGGCGATGATCTACGGTTTCTTCAGGTAAGGGCGCTTCAGACATTCATAGCTCTATTCATTAACAGGGTTGAGTAATCCTCAGGTGGACACAAGACCCCACCTTCATCTAACCTCTCGATGTCGTTCCATTTTATCTTCTTACTAGGTGGGGTCATGTAGACCTCTAGAGCTGTTGTATCCTCCGGAGCAAAAAACCGGTGTTCAACTCCCGGATTAACCCAAAAAGCTGACAAGGCAGGTATCTCTATAAGAGATGGAGATTTCCCGTAAAGGATAATAAATAGTCTACCCTTCTGAACCCAAAACAGGTTTGCCTTGTCTTTGTGTATGTGATTTGAGCTATAAGATCCTTTCTTAACTGAAATCTCATAGGTTTCTGTGTGGGTGGTTCGACCCACAAGCATGGTCGAACCCCAAACTTTGGTTATGACTAGTCCTTCTTCGGGAAATGTATCCTTGAAGCGAACTTTTGTTGGTTCTCGATCTCTCGTTTCATCCGTTGGTGCTGGTAATCCGCGGGCGACACGTAAGGAGTCTTCATCTGGGAAGGAGTGTAGTACCCCTTCATCTTTTGAGGATCTGTTAGAATCTCTAGTAGAGCTTGTGGAAGATTCGGATCCAGTTGTGACAAGTCGGATATCAAAAGTCGGACGCTTTCCCTCAGGTCCATCCCCGGATAGTTTTCCATCTTGCGATAGCATTGAAGTCTCCCTGCATCTATTGAAAATATCACGGCTAGGTAGCTTCCCAGCTGCTTAGCGTGATTCATGTGCGCTACAATATCCTCCGCCAAAGGCGTTGATCTTAGAGGTGATATTTGTAAAGGGTTTGCCTGAAACTGTTGAGGGTTAAAGGGCATTATCTTATCTAAAACCTCATCTACGCTCGGGTTTCTTACGGGCTCATCTTTAAGTTCTTCTAGTAGGTGTTCTAGTCTTTTCTTGGCTTTATCACCAAACTTCTTGGGGTCAAAATGGTCCTTAACCTTTTTAGCCCCTTCTTTAGCTTTTTTCCTTGCTTCTACCCTATTCTGCATGACATAGGTCATTAAAGACGCCAAGTTCTGCGTGTCTGGTGTTGCCCACACCATGCCAGCCTTGTATGGTGGCGTTTCAAAGGGTATCTGGTTCCTTTCAAACTCTATTAAAAAGGCATTGTCTTCATTGCAGTAGTCCATATTTCCAGAGTACCCTGTTACAATAACCGGCTTCCCCAAAGACATTGCCTCTACTATTGTAAGCCCTAAGCCTTCAGCTGTGTGTGGTGAAACATAACAATCGCAGGCATTTATCAGTGCCATGACCTGATTGTATTCCATATCCTCAGGAATCACCACCACTCCAGATTGCTGAGCATCTCTTAAAAAGGCATCGTATGCTTGAAAGTTAGGCTCTCTGTGCCACATTTTAACCACTAGTTGAGCATCTTTCGTTCTCATTCTCCGAAAAGCTTCAAGAAGAGCATGGGGGTTCTTCCTTTGTAGGGGTGAACTTTGCGCATCCAAAATGTACAAGAAGCTGTATTTCTTGGGGTCAATGCCAAAATCCGACGCCTTTAACGTTTTATCAATCGGTAAAGGCATTTCTATTGGTGGAGTTATTTTATAAACCGATAAATCTTGCACACCCAGTGCTTTTATCGTGGCTTTGCATGCATCTTTTACATATTCAGAGGGTGCCCAAATCTCACAAATTCCTATGGCCACCGCAATCTGAATCCATTCTTCTGGGATAGCTTCGGTCTCCCAGGACCAATAACCTATCCTTAGCACCGACCGGCTTGGTTTAACCCCAAAATGTTGGTGGTACATTTCTATGAAGGGCACGGGGATCATCTGGTAGATTACTACGTCTGAATCTTCCTTCTTAGACTCTAAAGAAGATTCCCCTGGTCTAAAGTTAGACAGATCCATGTCTATTTCTTTTACTTCCAATCCCGCATCTTTTAAACCTTGAGCTGTGTGCTTGGCAAATCTCTGCCAGCCACATTCAAAGTTCAAGAATCCAATTATAGATGCTGTGAGGCTCACAGGCTTACTTTCTCGTCTCTCCCCTTTTTCGTGTGGAGTATTCGGAATATTCGTGGACAGTTTATTGGCTGACCCTTTTCGTTTGGTCCCAGGTGTTCTCGAAACGCTACGTCCTCGAACGTTCTTTTCCATGTGCTTTCCGTCCTTTGCCATTTAGGTTGAGGGCAATAACCCACTTGTTTTAGTACAGAAGTTCTAACTATTTGAACGCCACCGATCGCTCTATTGTAAGATAGTGGTGTAAAATCCTGGTGTTTTATTGTTAAAACTCGAGGATCTCCTGTCGCCTTTTCAATTAACCTATCTCCTGTAGCGTCAGAAGTAGCTTGTATCCTTCTAGGATAAATTAGCTTAGCTTCTGGCTGACTTTCTGCTTCTTCCATTAAAGTATCGACAGAACCAGGTCCTATTAAGGTGTCTACGTCATTGTACCACACCCAGTCTGCTGTTGTTGACTGAGCTGTCATATTTCTACCTATTGCCCTGCGCATAAGCATAGGTACTGGAATATCCTGCCAGTTCCACGTGACGTTTGGCACTTTAAACTGGCTAAAGTATTCCAGTAGTTTTAGAGTCGGCTGATCTTCTTTGGCGTAGTAAATCGTGATCTTTACTTTTGTCTTCCGCGGTGGGTTTAAATACACTGAACTCAAATGATACATTGCTAACCGTGTGTATTTCCAGCAATGCGATACTATTTCAAGGTGCATTCCTTCCCCCCTAGGAAGCTCTACTTTAAGGCCTCGCCCATCCTAGGTTCAAAGCTATATCTACAAATCTATCTCTATTTCTATAGTGAAAGTCCCTGTCTGAATGTGCATCTTTAGACTTAACATCCTGCTCTCTAGATGAGTAGCTACTATCTGGAGGCTTGACCAAGTATGTTGGTTTGCCTGTCCTTTGTTGGATTGCCACGTTCAAAAGCAAATCGTCTTCTCTTAAAACCTCGGTGTCTCGAGGATACTCGTTTATAATTTTCCATTTAAAATCGAGGATAGCTCCAAAATCCTGTGTTCTAGTCCAATGAAATCTTATAGTTGTGTCTACCTTTGTTAAATCGTCTATCAAGTCTATTCGACCTTTAACGTAGGCTCTATTCTTTATGGAGAAGTTCCTACCTTGAACTCCAAGCACTGAGTACTCTTCTTTTAGTTTAGAGGCCCACGTTTTATACAACTCCAAGGTCCTTGTACCGGGTATTGCATCGTCGTCATGCATGTACGTGTATTTACAGTCATTATGCATAAACCCTGCTACAAATCTGCTAGCTGGAGACAGGTCGTGCCTCCACCTAAAGACTTCATCACATAATCGCAGGGTTTCTCTGTCCGGTGTGTATCTTTTATGAGGTGCGCAGTCTACTAAAACTATCTTACGATCAGTCTCACTTTGATCGTGAAAAGCTTCAACTATTCTTTTGACATTCTTTGGCCTTTTCCAATTGATTATCACTACCTGGATTAAGGGCATCTGAAGTTATCCAAGAATTCGGGTCGTAGTTGAACTCAATAAAATCTTGTCTTGCCCAGGTTTGAATCTGTACTGCTATACTAGCATTGTACGCATTTCTCCAATCCTGACCTACTGTTAACCTGTACAAGTGAGGGAACCTAAAGTATGGTCTCTTTAATATTCTGTCTGCAAACTTTCTTGGTATTTTCATTAAACACTGAGGTAGCTCTTCAAAGCGCAGCAATAGATCAAGTTTTATGTTTCTTAAAAACTCAGCTTGTGGAGGATCTTCTTGAGATCCCGCATCTTCAACGTGCCATTTCACGTATTGTCCAAAAGTCATGTCTTTTGTCTTTTGCTTTAGTGGGGAGGGTGGATCATTCTTCTGACGGTATCTGTAGTGAGAGTATTCCCTCGAATATGGATTTCTCACAAAAGCAAACTTCCAATAGCCTAGGGCTTCTTCAGGTATCTGATTTCTGTGCCTGCCCCCTTCTAACTCTTTTGAGCCGGGTAATTCCATTAAAGCTGCTGACATTGACCTAGAAGCTGTTCTTGGTGTTGCTACAAATACCAGCTTTAGCTCATGATTAACTATCATAGACGACGGCCTGTTATGCCTCCCATATTTACGGTAGCCCCTATTTGTTTTACGTCTTTTATTAGTGTTGCCAGCGCTTCTAATGCCAGTTCATTCGTCCAGTCTGGTGACGTCCATTGTTGCATTTTAAGTTGGCCGTTCTCTCTAAACCAAAGTATTATCTTAAACGGCCCTTCAAGCGTAGCCTCCAGTATTTTGTTAACCAGTCTTTCATCATAATCTTGGGGTGTGTAAACCCTAGCCTGCCTTATCCTTCTTTTGTTTTGGTTTTCGTTTGTCATGATTATGGTCTTCGTCATACCATCCTAAAGTGTCTAGAACCTGGGGTATGCCTCTAGTTGCTTCTTGCACAGCCTCAGTAAAGGATCTGTAGGGGAAGACTTTAAACTCAGAATCCGGATTACAATTGTAAACGTTAAAGCCAGCTTTCTCAAAGAACGGCTTTAAAGCTTCAAACATTCTTATTAATTTTGTATACGATAGATTGTTTCCTCCGACTGCACCAGGTGTTCGGTGTTGAGGGAAAGCGTAGTTTTGTTCCCTTTCTTTATCCATATAAAAGTCACAGCCTAAAAGGTATAGGTTTCTTATGCCCAGGTAATGCATTATCCTTACCGCAGCAAACATAGTGTTTAGGACATGAGGCCATTCGTTTTGCTTTGCCGCCTTTTCGTCGTTTCCCCAGTTTATTGTTGCTTGTGAGAGGTATTCTTTAGGCGAGAAGTGGGAGTTACGGTAGTACAGCATTACCCCAGGACAGTCTTTAACCCTGTCTTGAGTGTCCATAAAAGAGCCGTCTGGCTTTTTAACTCTAACTCTAGAGCGTGACATCCTCTCAGGGACTATTTTAAGTACCCCGGGATCATACCAGATGGACTGGTGGAACTTGTGTGGCGGATCCCCTATTGTCCATAAGTGAGGCCTAAAGACCGCTGGGGAGTTGTTTACTCCCATCGTAATGATCCCTCTTTGTTTTAGCAGTTCTAAGTTTAGTGTGTTTAATGATGGCCCCGATAAAATCAAGAAGCCGCTGGCCCCTTTGTATAGGTCTTGTATTCCTGCTGGCCGACCATCTACTGATATGATCGCCCTGGGAGCATCACTTTGCCTGTTCTCAGGTCTTTGCCATTTAGCTGTTCTATGGTTGTCAAATAGCTCTGGAGCCTCCTCTGGCATAGGCTCAGTGTTTTGTCTTACTATTTGATAGGCCTGGTTTGGATTCGTAACTGGTTGGGGTATCTGTGGTTGATTTGCTTGGTAATACTGTTGCACGAAAGCCTGAGGGTTATGCCCCGCTATCTGAGGTAGAGGTAGTCTATTAGATACTGAAGCACCTACAGCCCCTCCTGGCATTGCATCCGCTGGTATTAGTTCAATATGTCTGCAACTTCGACAGCCTTCTATTGTTGTTTGTCTATGCTGCGGGTGCCAGCAATGGTACAACCCCATTCGGGTGTACCCTCTAATAAATATCCCTTTTTGAGGCCCAAAGAACCTGCACCCTACAGGGGTTTCTCCTGGAATCTTTTCCATTCTAGGCCACCATATTCTTAAGCTGTTTGTATTCGTCTTCTGTGTTTATACCTAGAGGTGAGTACGTCAACTAAACAACTCCACCTTTCCAGCCAAAATCAACCCAGGTTAGCTGCTCTAGGTTTTCTTTCATTGCTAAATAACTGTCGGGAATGTCCTTTAGTTTAGGCATTATTAACCTTTTGAAGGCATAAACTCCGACATGTTTTAAGGCTCCGGCTAGGGGAGCCCTGCTGAAATAAAGTGCATCTCCTATTGTGGAAACCGCTACTTTAACTACACTCCTCATGTGCCTTTCGTCTTCTGTCAACGGTGCTGAGAATGTCACCCATTGCCAGGACTGTCTAAACCTCAACCCTTCACTTAGACGTGTTAAATCCTCTGGCCTCATTTGAGGTTCTTTTGCCTGAAAATTTATAATCACGTCATGTTCTGAGTCCAGGCTTTCGGACGCCTCAAGAACCCTAGAAGTCCCGTTTGTATGCTCTTTTTGAAGCTTGTGAGGCGTAGCCCCAAGTGTTGCAGCCTCTTCGAGAATCTCATCAGAATCTGAAGCTACTATAACTGTAGTCACCTTGGCAGCCAAGGCTGACTCTATAGCATATGATATAAGAGTCCTTCCTGTGTCTTTCAACATTAATTTCCCTGGTAATCTTGTTGAAGAAAGTCTTGCCGGTATTATTGCTGTTTTCATTTTACCCTTGAACCATAAAGCCTCCTATCACCGCCCATTTCTTTTTATCCGTGTAAATCTTGTATATTCTTTCCTGACCCTTTAAAGGCACTAATCTAGTTACTGTAGCTGGTTGTAATGTCCCATTTCCAGGGTCCCACATCATCACCCTATCCCCAGGGTTCAAATGACCTGCTAGAATCTCTGTTTTGTTCTCAAGCATTATCGTTGATGCTCTTGATAACCTTACGTAACCTTTATCCGTTTCTAGGTACATTAATTCCTGACGTTGTACTCTAACTTGTTTGACCTTTTGAGAAACTACCTTTTTGATCACAGGATCCCAGAGGACCATCATATCCCCTGCTCTAACATCTTGAATCCGAACCGGACCCTTAACCAAGGTTACCATCTCACCGGAAGCGTAACCATCAAATCCAGCTTCTACAGGTGTCTCAGCCGCTGCATATTGCAGCCCTATAAACGTATCTGTATAGGTTGAAGGTGGAGGCGTTGTAGTTTGTGTTAACGTATAAGACCCTGTGTAGTTCGGAAATGAATATATTGTGGATGGTATATCATATGTTATTGGGGTTGTTACTGTAGGAGGTAACCTGTAAGATGTCCAAGTTGGGGGCGGATAAGACCCTGTGTAGTTCGGAAATGAGTATCCGTATGTAGGTGCCTGTGATTGGTTTGTTGGCGCTGAAGAACACAAACCGCAGATGTCAATAATAATAGAGCCACCGTCATCACAACACATTTGACCTGTTACTGGATCCACCCTCATAGAACCAGCACCAAACTCTAATGTACCTCCAGCTGCTCCGCCTACACCCGTCATTACTGTACAGGCTCCACAGGTAGTGGTTAAATCAGAGTATGTGACACTCTGTCCTGTTGTTAATGTTGGTTGCGTCATTGTAACTGACGTGCCAAGAGAGTACGAAAAGTTACTTGTGCCCGATCCACCTGTTGTTAGGGACCCTGTTGGCACTGATCCTGTCGTATTTGAATTTGATGTGGTCGGTTGCGATGTGGTCGGTTGCGATGTGGTCGGCTGGGACGTTGTTTGTGATGTTCCTTGAGATGTTGACTGTGCTGAAGTAGACTGACCCGACCCAGAAGATCCCGAAAAGCCTGAAGATGCTGAAGAACCTGAGGAAGCTGAAGAACCTGAGGAAGCTGAAGAACCTGAGGAAGCTGACGAACCTGAGGAAGCGGAAGATCCTGAAGACATAGAAGACGCAGAGGATATCATCGACGACATCGAAGATGCACTCGCAGAGCTTGAAGACTGTGACGATTGCTCTTCTGCCCAGTATGCCACTACCTTAGGCATACTAGTTACTAAATAAGGTCCCTCTAACTGAGTTAGATAGTCTTTTAGGATGTATTTCTTTCCCGTTGCGTGCATCAACATGCGGGCAACATTCTTTGCATCTGGCCAGTAAAAGGATCTGTCCGGAATAATCCAGTAGTCTGTTATTTGAAACGGAGCTGCATTCTCTTGTTTAAATGCCTTTGATGACAAGGGGCATAATTTCTTATTAAAGACTCTGTTCTTTTGAGTAGCGTCGGTCCAGGCCCATACGTAGTACCAAAGATGGAACGTCTTTGTTGTTGGGTCATATGTTACTGTATGATCGGCTACCGCCTCGTAATATGTTGCAAAAAGAGGGCGTAAAGCATCTTTATCCTGCTGTCTTAAAAGAGCTATGACCGGGGTAACAATGTGATCTATATTTCCACCCAGGTGATTAAAGGCCTGAGGGTTCTTCTGTTCAGTGATTACTGATTGTAAAATATAATCTGGGAATTCTCCTCCGTTATCCGCTATATTCCAGCTTGTCTTATCCCCAGCGTAGCACCTTACGTCTAAAAAGAACTCGTCAACATTGCCTTTTTCAGCTTGGCCACCAGCCAGTTTGGGTGGCATACCTAGAGGACCACCTTCACCACCTC
>OGVP01000135.1_pt1 | contig 11199 bp, 39 predicted proteins | sample 1575791 | NCBI WGS metagenome assembly OGVP01 (sample SAMN07581537, study PRJEB24739) | freshwater metagenome
GATCTGTTTCCCAGTCACGATAGGCATTATTACTGGTCTGTCGTTCGTCACGACGGTCTACCGAAGGAAGTTTATTTTCATGCAGTGTGCAACGCATGATTCGCTCAGTGCTATCTTTTTTTATAAAAGTTACAGTAACGATTTCAGATTTCAACAGACCGTGCAGCCAGTCTCTGAAGGTTTTCTGTTCCTCCAGAGACCAGGTAGCATACAGAGGACTTGTTAAATTAGTCGCAGTATTCATGATATGTTCGGTAATTATGAAATTAGTTATATACGTTAGCGAAAACCTGACCAGAAGTCTTGCCATTGGCAGTTAGTCTGACAGGACCTCGTCTGGAAGTTATAATTTGAACTGCACCACCACGAGCCAGAAACTCAAGTATTTCACGCTCTGAATCTTCGCGGACCTGTTCTTTGGTTCGTGAGGGGAATAGATTTCTCAGGACACCCATGTTAAACTCCTGTATCTGGTATGTTATTTATCATACTTCGATTATAGCACCTTCTAATACCCGAGTCAAGCAACGGGTTATTGTCTAAAAAACAGGCACTAGGGTCTGATATTGTAGCATATTCCCTGAGCACTAAGCTTCTTAGTAACATTCTGGCTTTGTAGCTCTGATTCTAGTAAACGAAGTTCTTTTCTGTCCTTGACAACAGGGCGGTCTAGCTTGACTGTAATGAAATTCTTTCTGTAGTTAATGAAGATATTCTTGGAATTGAAACAAAACTCCAGACGGAGTCTAAGGCGCTCGGCCTGTAGCCGTTCAGCAGCAGAATATAAACTGGCATTTACGCTGTTTTGCATTCTGGCGTCCAAATACGCCCAGAGCTTGTTGGGAGCTTCGGTGTTATCGATTTCCTGGGATTTCATAGTTTTCTCATGATATTTGATCAGCACCTAGTGCTTGTTTGGGTCAGAAACACTGTTGAACATAGGTAACAATGGCTCCAGTATAGTCTCTGACTGGGGTCTGCCAGCACTGTAATGGTCTCTGCTGTTGAATATGAACATGTGCCTGCGGCTCATATCTGGGTATCTGATAAACAGGCACCTGAACCAGTGTCTGCTGCCTGGTCATGTGCTGCAACAGCATAGTACCTACAACTCCAGCCAGGGCTCCTTGTTCTCTCTGCCCCCAGGCCTGTGCTGAGCCCAGACTGCTGGCCAAGACTGCTGCAACTAGAAGTTTTTTCATGTTTGCTCCTTTAGTTTCCTCAGTATAGCACCTTTTCACGAAAAAGTCAAGCATCTATGAAGGTTTTTAGGAGATTTTTTAGAAGCAAGTGATGCTGTCCATGATGCCAGTAATTTTTCAGATAGGGTTTTTCATACCAGTATTTTTGACTTTCGGGATGGCAACCCATGAGTGCAAGCTGGCCCTGAACTATGGCCATGGGGTCGCCCTTGGCATAGGTAGCCACTACTTCATAGGAAGTAGTTGATCCTTCAAAAGTACAGCCATCATAGAAGAACATGTCATGGGCCTGCTGTTGCCAGATAACATGAGCTATGGTTGCATAGGAACGTCTTATGTCGGCACTGGGTCTTTTTATGTACTGCACTACGTCTAGATTGTCTAACAGATCAAAGTATCTGGAACCGGCCCAGTAGGCACCCATGCAGATGCCCACATATTTGCCACCAGAATTCAGATACTGAGCCAGTTCATTGCCCTGGCGCCTGGAAAAAAAATCGTAGTATGAATCTGCATCGCCTATGCCGCCAGGAAAAATTATGGCTCGAGGTTCTGAATTCAGAGTCCCTGTAAACTGTTCTGTCCCAAAGAAATCCAGATCAAAATCCTGACTCAGGGCTGTTTTTAGGCCCTGACAGCAGTCAGTACTGCACTGAGGATGATGATGAAATACAGCCAGCTGGGGTCTGTTGCTCATGACAATGGACTTGCTGGCTCTGAACTCAGCTGTAATTCTGCATGTGCCAGCCCCTGTTGGTAGGCTACCTGTATGATCTGGTCTAGCTGATTTCTGGACAGAGTATAGCTCTGAACCTTTTTCTGATCAGATTTGGACAGACGTATGACCTGTTCTATGACCTCATAGCTTACCTCATGTATTAAAGGGTTTCTGTGGTTCATTTGTAGACAAGTTATCAAAGTTCATGTTTTTTTAAAATAATTCTGTCTTCTGTTGCTTGTATATTCAGTGTATCTCCTGCCTCCCATCCGACTAATTCGAGTGTCTCTGGAGGGATAGTCAATAGGACATTGGCTGAGTCTCCGGGAATGTCTGAAAATAATTCATCAACAGTATAGGTTTTCATTACCATTCAGTGGAATCTACAATAACTTTGTTAAAGGTTCCGGTCACACCGTTGATGTCTATAGGAATTTCAACAGCTATAATGACACCGATGCCCGAACTGTTATCTGCAGTAATAGTAACTTTGTCACCATCTATAGTATGGTCTGGATTGAGTCTGTCTACTAGTTTAAGAATAGTTTCTAGATCATCTCTATGTAGAGTAATTTTATTCATGTCTAGATACACCTCACTTCTTTGCTTCTGTTTAAATTTGAATCCCGCGCCCATTAAAACCATGTCCTGTGATCTTCACGTATAGTTTCCATGCCATCATAGTCATGAATGTGCCACTTAATGTTATCAGGAATATCAACAATTTTAAGTTCTGCGCCATATCCGTCGGCATCTTCTCCTAACTCCTCCACCACAGCAATAAGGTCTGGATCTGTACGTTCGAGATCATATGGGTCAAATCTTTGATCTTTGCCTAGTTCTGGTATAAAGTATTCACGGTCATAGTCATCTGTAGCCAGAGTCCAGCCCTTGCGCTCAGCAATTAACTTACAGGCTTCAAAGCTAAGACAAAAACCACCAAAACAACGATTAATTACTACTTTCATGATCAGGATTCCTGCAGCATGGCGTCACTGCAGACCCAACCAGCCGGGGTTCTGACCACCAGGCCCGGACAGTCACGTACCATAAGAGAAAGCTCTGAGCCATACCAGATGCTATAAATTATAGCACCTACAAGGGCCAGGCCCAGTACAACAACTGCAAATCTATCAGTTTTTAAATCCATACCATTCCTTGTTGTCATTATGCTGGCTACTCAGGTCATATTTCTGACTGAGTTTATGAAGCTTTAGAATTCGGGCTGTTGTGCATTTTCATGTTTTTCTAGCAAGTGAAGTTCCTTCAACTGCCCCTTATAAAAGTAAGAGGAATACTCTTCCCAGGTATCAGTTTTTTTATCCAATAATCTGTAGAATCGAATCTCACCGATAAACTTTTCACGAAATACCCAGCGAAGATTTCGCTTTTCTATGTGCCCAAATTCACTACCTTCTTCTGGATCAATCCATTCAGCATCATAATTTTCATGCCACAATTGATTGTTACGAATTTCATAATTGTCCATGTATTGTGCTGGAGTATCCTTGGTCTGATACTTATTGCCATTGTAAGTAATGTAATCAAACATGCCCATGCTAGATCTTCTCAAGATTGTCGTGACTAAAGGTAATGGTATGTCGACCGCATCTGCCATCTATGATGTCAGATTCTGATAGCTGAGATCTTATTTCCCTGACCATTTCATTCTTTATGGCAATGCATTGCTTTTCTGTCTGAATTGCAGTTCGAGTAGCGATCATACCACAGTCTTTGCCTATACACCAAAAAACTATGCCTATCCAAAATTCAAGTGTTGTCATGTGTTCTCCTGGACATGATTGGTTGATTTAGTACTGATTCTAGAGTTTCTGAACTGCTGTTGGTTAGCTGACCGGCTTCTGAAGCATGTTCCTGCTCGGCTCTGTAGAGTTCGAACAGGATCTTGTTTTCCAGATCCTGCAGCTGTAGCAATCGTTCTTGCTGAAACTCTATTCTGTTGGCCGCCAGAGTCATGAGCTCCTGCAGTATGCAGTTGTGCGGATTATGATATGCTGCACTGCGCAGCATCAGCACCAGTTCAGTATTCTTGAGGCCGCCCTGCGGGGGTCCAAAGTCTTTCTGCAGCTGAGAAAGCTGCTGAGCACTGGACCTAATCAGCGCAGAATCTACTGCAGCATTGGCCTGCTTCTGATTTTCAGAATTCATGATGACATTATTTAGGATGCACTATGTTTTTGCCGTATCTGTACTTTACATACTTGAATACTGCCCATGTGCCAAATGCCATTGTAACAAGAGCAATGTGTCCGATCATGTTGAACCCCATTAGATACAACTCTCCTGCCCAGAGTCCAAATGCCAGGCACCAGAAGCAGGCCAGTAAAATACTAAACAGATATCTGGTAGATACCGGAGCATAACGAAGATCGTTTTTATTGGGATCCAGTAGATGATAAAATGATCTAGTAGTAAATAAAATGAATTTATAAGCACCAAACATAAAAATCCTTATTTTTTATCCCATTCTATTTTAGAATTGGATTGTTCAAACAACCATATCAATTGATCTAGAGTCCAGACATCGTCGGTTTCAAATGTCTCTAACCAATTGCTAAATCGATTCCAGCTGGTATTCTTCATAGGTGGCAGTGCAATTTCATCACCCCATGGATCATCTGTTCCTCTAACATCTATACGACCACATGAATAATACTCGATTGGTTCCTCAACTTCTATACTATCACCTGGCTGGTATTTACCATATTTTGTAACAAGGCTATTCTCATCAAAAGTAATTGTTCTTTTTCGAAGTAGACCTCGCTTTCTGTACCAATCAAGATTGGCTACTCCCATCCAGTTCGTACTATATCTTATACTCATAATTCGTTAATCTTTCTGGCCAGCTTCTCTGCTTCTTCTCTGGTTCTAAATGGTATACGCTCTACTGGATCACCATCAACAGTATCAATGCCTACATACCAGATTGTGCGATTTTCGTCTGCATCAATGCCAACATAGGCTGTACAGTTTTTGTAATCCAAGTCCATTAGTAGTCTCTTCTGCTAATGTCTTCTATATGGCAGGCCTGCTCGTAGCCAAAAAGATCGCACAGAGTCATCCAACAACTGTCCATTGTACCATTAAAGGATCTGTAGGTCTGATACAGTTCAATAAACTCAGAATACTTACCCTTGCTTTCGGCAAATGCTTCTGCATTATTAAGAAATTTCATGGTTCTACCTCAAAACAAATTTTATTCTCTGCTATAAAAATACGCGATACTTTGCGGCCTTCGATCATGTATCCTGCAGAAATGAAAGGCCCTCCGCTGGGATCAGCAAAGCCAAGATTGGCATAGTCCATGGATTCCTGCCCTTCTTGGCCACCAAATCGCCAATATTTAAGATTGCCCGTAATACCGTAGGTATTTTCATCAATCTTCGTAAAGGTATACTCATCACCATATCTATTAAGCATTCTTAATCTCCTATTCACTATACCCATAGTCTAGCACCTTTTGATACCCGAGTCAAATGAAGGGTTACTTAAATTTACAGAATTATGATATGAAGTGCTTTAGAAGATCTTGTCTGGCCTCGTCTGATATGGCACCGACATGTTCATGAATCCAATCAGCACTTTCCTGTATGATCAGAGTAGCGAATTTCTGGAGTTCATCATCGTAACCATGACTCCAGTCTATGTAATCTCCGGGATTCCAGGCTTCGTCTTGCCAGAGTATGAAACCAGCTTGATTGGCTAACTTTAGAATACGATTCATTCATTGTTCCTGTTTCTGTTTGCCGCTATGTCTGTTGTTCGCAGATGATAATTAGTTACAAAATAAACTCCTGAATCTTTTTATCGGCATCTTCTATGTCAAACTGCTTACAGAATGCCCGAAGCTGATCTACAAAATGCTCTCCATCGAAAATGGCATTATGTATGGCCATGTACCCAGAATCCATGCCCAGTTCATAGCTTTCTGGACCAAAACCAAACACCTGGTAGAGTACGTAGCGATAGCTTCCCTGGTCTATGATATCTCCCTGATGAATTTTTCTGGTCACGTAACCAAAGGCCTTTAGCCTGTCTTCCTCAGAAAGACTGTTCCAAAATTCATCCTGTGCTTTTTTGTTGTTACAGGCCATGTCTAATAGTTGGTCTCTCTTGGCTTTAAGAGTATTCTGTACAACGTTACAATCTTCAGTCACGATTCAACTCCAAAATGTTGTTTGATTCTAAGTGCTACGGTGGGTACGGCCAGGCCACTGGCAACATCAGCACATTCTCGAACAATCAACTCGGCCAATGCTTCAATCAATGTCCACTGTTTAGTGTTTGTCAAGTATTCAACACTGATACCAACCTCAGTTGCTAGTTGGTTGACTCGTTCGTTCACGATTCAACTCCGAAATGTTCTTTGATCAGATCACCGAGGCTGAAGCCACTGACATGACCATTGCATCCAGCAACACCAGCACATTCTCGAACAATCAACTCGGCGAACATTTGAAAATTATCGCCCTGTACATGCAGGTCTTTTTCGGAAAATTCGGCCTGTCGAGCCAGTTCTCTAATTCGTTCGTTCATTTTGAGATCCATATCTGTTGGTTAATTCAGTCATGAGTTCGGCATAGGATTTGAACACCTCTGACCCAGTAGCACTGGTGCGAAACACAATGAAATTGCGATTATAAATTTCCACAGTGGCATCCAGGGTTCTGGCATAGCCAAAAGTCACTGACAGAAACTTAGTACCTTTTTTATTGACATGTTGCCCAGTTAACACTCCATAGGGAGCAGTGAAATTTTGTTGTTGAGCCCAGGCAGCAATGGCCTCACAAATCTCAGAACTATTCATAGCTGTACTCGGGCTGTAGGTTCGTAGACTTCGAAGGATTCATTGAATGCTCGATTCCAATCAGCGATCTTAGTATGGTAACCATGATCGAAATCCGGAGTATGCTCGTAAAAAGTATAGAATACGTTGTCAGAAGCCTGAAGCAGCAATTCTTTGCCCTGTAGAACGAACCCTCGGTGATGAGGGTTACCTTCGTGCATGACCGTGTAACCCTTTTTCATCATCTGATTGATCTTGGCTGCTTTCTTCAGGGCATTACGATAACGCCGCGTATACATGTTCATGTAAATCTCCTTAGATATTCCTGAGCCAGAGCCAGATCATCCTGCACAGCTACGTCCAGAGCAGCAGCTATCATGAGCTCCTTGATCAGGATCACTTCGACAACTGGAAAGACTTCGAACAATTGCAGGACCTGAGCTTCGGTTTCGCATTCCCAAAGCGCATCGGCTATGATGCTTTGCTTTACGCTAAGTCCAGGTATTTCCAGGTTACGTTCTGACATGCGGGTTCTCTGTAGAAAACTTCGGTTGCGGGGGTAGTAATTCGACCTTCGAAGTCAAGCTGAAGTTGCTCGTCAGGGGTAAGGTATGCATCAGTGACGATTTCGTGGTGTATGATGTATTCACGATAGTACTCGTTGTCGGACTCGATCTGAACCCTAACAGCATCAATGATGACGCTGACCTGGTCGGCTGCATGTACGTTACGAACAAAATAATCGTTGCCGCCCTTGGCCTTCCAGTAGGGCTCAGCCATGGTGCCGTAGTTTTCCAGAATCTGAGTTGAAATCATTAACCTGGACATGGTGTCGCCTTTACAGTATACAGGTGATGTCAGACATCTGTAAGCATGCTGGTACTGAGGTTTAACATGCAGCTGCTGACCAGCATCAGGCCCAGGAGGTTCAGAGCCTCGGTTAAACCCAAGTCCGGTCCAGCTTCGGTAATGCTGCCAGCTACAGCAGCCAGTCCAACGAAGCCTAGGCCAAAGCCAACAACACCCAAGAATCTACGCATTTTTGTCTCCTCGATCAGCATGCATGGCAGAAATCAACGTTGCTGTGCGTTACAGCAACGGCTTATGCTGGGGGAAATCTCTGGAATTCCAGCGATCGCAATAGTACTTGGCAATGTAACGCCGTCTAAAGCTGTCTAGGATGCATCCATCACGAGGATCGACTACATGATACAGAGGGATTTCACGCCCTGTACGAGTTTCAGTGAAACCCCTTAGGATTATATAACCTGGTTTGTTTTCAAACATCATACTGCGATTATAGCACCTGCTGGTACCTGTGTCAAGCCCAGGGTCTTTGGTTGGGGTCATGCTAGCCCCTGTCCTGATCGAAGCCCTGATTGAAGGCTTCGTTTTCGGCCATGACCTCATCCTGGGCTTCCAGTACCCACTGCAGGGGTACACGGAACTCTAGGGCTATGTCTGTCAGCGGACGATTGTCAGTGACAATAGCGTTCCTGAGGTCAGCAAATAGGTCAGCTAGGGCTGTCATGTAGGCCTCCATTACAGTACTTGGGGGTAAAAGTATTCGCCATGCGACTCGTAGTTCAGGATGTCGTAGATGACTTCCCGGACTGCGGTGTCGCTGATCTCTGCAATCTCGGGACGGCTACGACTCAGAGCATGGATCTGAGCCAGGGTCTGAGTCCAGTTCCAACCATGGGTTCTGGCGTTGTCAATCAGCTCTCCTACTGCTAGGTCACCGGTTAGGGAATACATACCAAAATCACTTACGAAGTCTTGCATCTGGCTCTCCAGGGGTTTCTCATTCATCATACTGCGATTATAGCACCTTTGTATACCCGAGTCAAGCAACGGGGTATTGGGCCCGCTCCAGGATTTCTCTGAAAACAGCCTCCTGGCGAGCACTGAGCTTGCCAAAATGGTCATAGAATCGGACCATCTTTGCTGCAAAGACATGGTCTCTTCTGGGGAGACTCTGGAGTACAGTAATGATATCTGCTACGAGAAAGCCCTGTTCTAGGTTCATTTGAGTTCCTTTGTTTACCATAATCGTATTCTAGCACCTTTCAAAGCCTGTGTCAAGCCCAGGGTTACTAGTATGCTGCTGGTTCTGGGTTCTCGAAATACTCGTCCTGAAGTCGATTCAACCGACTCTCGTATCGAGCAAAGCGCTTGGCTAGCATCACTAGCTGCATGATACCGTCACGCTCGTACTCTGATAGGTCTCTGAAGAACTCTGGGTTGTCCAGATTGTTCTCAACGTTGTCTAAACACTGGGCCAGCTCACCAGCGGTATTCTCGAACATGCAATAACTCATGCTAGGCATCTCTATGTCCTTATTCTACGCTGGTCAAATGACACATCTCGACATCAAGCTCGCACATGAGCTCGTCTAACTTTTTGCTGGAATCCAGATAACCCAGCTCCTCCAACTCATTTGCTACACTCTCTAAGCTGTTCATCAGCAGCTCTAGCCTTGCTGCTACATCTTGGTTTTTCACTATTACATTTCCTTTTTTATTTAGCATATCATAATTATATGTCCAAAAGAACAACCTGTCAAGAACCCGAGCGCGGCCAAGGGTCTTTAGACTTCTTGCATGTGCAGAGCCTCCGAGGCCAACTCACGTAGTTCTCGATTAATCTGGTCAAAGAACACAGATGGATCTTCGTAGAATCTCTCCATGTCCATCTCAAAGGCTTCAATGTCCTCTGCTGTCATGTAGTCTGGGTAGATCATGTTAGTCCTTATAAAGGTTAGGACGTTGCCAGGCCCGCTCCTGGCACTCCTGCCAAGTCCGCTCCGTCCATTCCTTGAACTGCTGGTCTGTTAGGGGTGTGGCCCTTGTTGGGTCTGTATCTACAAAATCTGCATGAACCATAAAAGACCCTGCTCCGTGTGCGGTTGGAGCCAGTTCTATCATTTCACCTAGGGTGCTGATGACGAAGTATTCAACACCTTTGTACAGGGCCTTTGCCATCTTATTCATCCTCTTCTACGAACTCCTTGAGGAAAACGTCACCCCAGTCGCTGTCCTGACGTTCCTGCTCCAGCACCTCACCAAAAGCAAGGTCTACCCAACTCTGAGGTACGTCATAGATCCTAGCAAGATCCTCGAGGCTATGTTCGCCCCGACGGATTTCGTCTTGCAGGTCTATCATTAGGTCACGCATTCTTGCCATTTCAGTTCCTTTGTTTACCATAATCGTATTCTAGCACCTTTCAAAGCCTGTGTCAAGCAACGGGTCATTCAGCAGTTCATGTGCTATCTGATTCGAGTACAGGTAGCTCAGGGTCCGCCATACAGATTCTGTAACGTCATTAAACGCTCTGAATTGAGTGTAGAGGTTTTTGAAGTAAAACTCATCACCTCGTTCCAGTGCATACAGTTCTGCTCGCTTTAGGTATGTCATGGTGCTAGGCCTGGAGCTGACGCTGGGTGCTGGCTACAAAGTCCTGAATCAGCTCCCGCTGCCTACGCTTGGGCAGGAACTTCATGTAGTGTATGAGCGTGTTGTGTAGATACCCTACTTCGTAGTAGCTGGCTCCGCCGAGTTCAGCAAAGCGCTGTTCCACAGCAGCATTGAACTTCTTCAGTACCAGCTCTAGATTGTGCTGATTTTCTGTATAGAACATGCTCATGGTCGTTTCCTGGTTTTGGCATACATCATAACTTAATTATAGGCCCTTCGTATACCTGAGTCAAGCCCAGGGTTATTCGGGCCGACGATCTCGTATGGCCTGTACATGCTCATGATCCACCAGCAGCCGCTCAGCGGGTTCGGCCCTCCAGGGCATGTTCAGAGCCTGGTCCAGTACTACAGTATGCTGGACGCCACCACCATACTTGACTCTGCTGCTCAGTACGTAGCCAGTTATGTCATAGCCCCCGAACTGGTAACGAGCGCTGATGTGCTTGCCAGTAAGATCCCAGGACATCATACAAACCTCACAGTAATGTTTTCACGCTGAATTTTACGATTGATGGCCTGGATCCGGGACATGGTCTTCAGCAGGGCTGCGGTAAGATCAGCTACGCTTTCTGTGGCTGTTCCACCAATGGCCATGAGCGCCTGCAGTCTAGAGGCTTCTGTGACCAGCTGATACTTACGCTTTAGGGTAGGTACGTGTTGGATGCGAACCTGAGCGGTTCTACCCAGGATATCTAGGTTCTGGAATATCTGCATCTGTGTTTCCTTCTTATTCATCATAACGCTATTCTAGCACCTTTCAAAGACCCTGTCAAGCCGCGGGTCTTTTGGCCCTGTGTGGTTGGACGTCGTACCAGACACTGTGATCACGTATGGCGACCAGGAACGCCAGCTCCGCCCGGGCTTCGGCCAGGTTGCGCCGTATCGCTAGCAGTGCTTGAGTGGTCGGATCATCAATGCCCTCGCCATAGCCTGGAAGTGATGAAGCGCCACGCTTGGGCGCCCTGCCTGTAAAGCGATCAAGGGGGCTTCCACC
>OGVP01000137.1_pt1 | contig 11143 bp, 7 predicted proteins | sample 1575791 | NCBI WGS metagenome assembly OGVP01 (sample SAMN07581537, study PRJEB24739) | freshwater metagenome
TATCTTCCCATGGCCTACTTCTACGGCCGCCGCTGGCAGGCCCCGCTCGATCCCGTCCTGCGCGAACTGCGCCGCGAGCTCTATCCGCAGGGTTACGGCGAAATCAAATGGAAAAAACACCGGGCGGATCTCGCCCCCACCGACAACCTCGTTCCCGAATCCCTTCCCGTTCGCCTCCTCATGCCGCTGGTGCAAAAACTGGAACCACTGGTGCCGGCCTGGATCCGCCGGAAGGCGCTCAAGCTCACCTACGAACATATCCTCTACGAGGACGAGCAGTCGGACTACATCCGCCAAGCCCCCGTCAACGCCTGCTATAACACCCTCGCCCACTACCTCGAGGGCCAGGCGGACCGCGTCGAAAAAAGTTGGGCCAAACTGCCGCTCTATCTTTGGCAACATCCCGACCACACCGCCTGTCAGGGCTTCACCTCCTCCAAGGTCTGGGACACCGGCTTCACCCTCCAAGGCATGACCAAACTACCTGCCCCCATGGTCCCCGCTGAGGTCGTCCAAAATGGCTGTCGTTATCTCCGCGAAAATCAGGTGATCGACGAACTGCCCGATCCTCGCCGCTACCACCGTCTGCCCCGGAAGGGCGGCTGGCCCTTCAGCGAACGCAAGAACGGCTGGTCGATTGCCGACTGCACGGCGGAAAGCCTGCTCGCCCTGATCCAGTCCAAACCGTTCCTCCTTGAACCGACCTCTCCGGAAATCATTCGCGACGGATTGAATTTCATTCTCAGCTATCAGAACCAGAACGGCGGCTGGGGCAGCTGCGATCGCGTGGTCGGCCCGGAATGGATCGAAATCTTCAACGGCTCCCACGTTTTCGCCGACATCATGGTCGACCACTCCTTCGCCGAGTGCACCGGTTCCGTCCTCGCCGCCCTTGCGCTGGTTAGGCAGGAGTTTCCACAAATGGAGCGGGAACGGGTCGACCGAGCCATCCGCAACGGTGTTCGGTATTTGACGGACACCCAACTGCCCGACGGCTCATGGGAAGCCGTCTGGGGCATCTGCTTCAATTACGGTACTTCCTTTGTCCTTCCCGGCCTTCGGGCCGTGGGGATTCCCGCTGACGATCCCCGTGTGAAGCTCGGCCGGCAGTTCCTCCTTCGCCAGCAGTTGGCCGATGGTGGCTGGGGCGAACACCCCGATTCCTGCTACAAGCGCCGTCCCATTCCCTCCTCGAAAGGACTCGTGGAACCCACCGCCCTCGCCGTCCTTGCCCTGCTGGCCACCGGCCCCAAGGATGAGCCCGCGGTCACCCGAGGATTGGAATTTCTTTTGCAGACCCAGCAGCCGGATGGAGATTTCCCGCCTCAACCCATTCCCGGTCTTTTCTACCGCACCACCTTGATCCGGTACGACCACTACAAGCGCGCCTTCCCCCTCAAAGCCTTTGCAAAATATCTGGAAACCTAAACCCAGGCTAGGGCATGTTCGTTAACGTTAACCTTCACGTTAACGAACAGCCGAAATTGTATAGTTTTTAGCTTCTGGATTTAACGAGCCCGGCGAGAGCGTACGCCAAAGGCAGGCGGATCCAGCTCGCCGCGGAGGCCAGATCGGCCGCATCCACCCGGTTCGATCCCCGCCCCTTCCACGCACCCCACAGAGCCTTGAGAAAAGGTCCGGCAAAAGTCAGGAACGATTGACCATTGCCCATCAGCAGACCCATCGTCCGCGCCCGTTCCCGCTCGTCATTCCGCCACAGGGAGACGACCGCCCGCCGCAAGGATTGGGAGAAGGCATCCTCGCGGGAGAAGCAGTCATAAAGGGCGCGGGAAAGAAGCTCGGGCACCCGGCAGGCACGCCGACGACTCCGGACAAAAGCGCGGAAATCCGCCGTGCCGGCCAGTTCGATTGCATCCACCAGGCCATTGGTGATGCCGGTGGCGGTCAGCGGATGGGTGTGGCCGGCCGCGTCGCCGATCATGATGCGCCGGCCGTTTCCGTAATCCGCCCGGGCCAGAAAATGATTCGCCTGCCAGGAGAGATGCCCCTTGCGGATCTGTTCCGCCGCCGGTTGACGCCAAACGGGCGGCAAGGTGTCGCGGATTGCCTCGATCAGCCAATTGGGATCCTTCATCTCCGCCTTGTATTTCAGGGGCACGTCCACGCAGATGCGCACCGTCTGAGGGGCAATTTCGTATCCCAAAAGGAAACTGGGCTGGCCAAGAAACACGTGGCCGTAATCCGGGTAAGGCGCCCCGACGCCCTCGAGCAGGATTCCCGTCATCGCGGAAATCGGCTTGTGGCTGGAGGCGCCACGCAAACTCCGTCGCACCACGCTGGCCCGTCCATCGGCTCCAATCACCCGGCCTGCCTCCATCCGTTGGCCGTTTTCCAAAGTGACCCCGTGGTCGTCGGCACTTTTGACCCGCACGCCGGAAAGGAAAGAAACCCCCGGGGTGTTGGCCACGATCCGTCGCATCTCCTCCACCAAGTCGCCGTGATGAAACGCCAGGCCGATCTGCCCGTCCACATAATCCAGTTTGACCGGTGACTCCCCGTGCCCGGGGTAAACCACGAAACCGCGGCCGCGGGGACGGCCCACCTGATCGGCAATTTCCCCGAACCCGAGTTTCTGCAAAGCCTCCACTCCCTGCGGGTGCAGCCACTCCCCGGCAAATCGCTGCTTGGGTTGGCCTTCCGGATCCGCTTCCAAAAGGGCTACGGTCTGCCCGGACAAACCGTAGGCGCGGGCCACGGCACAGCCGGCCGGCCCACCCCCCACCACGATGATGTCGAAGCGGTTTTTCATCCAAAATTTCGTGACCTAGGTGGCTAGCATGATTCGGGCCAATTCCAAGCAAAAGGCTTAGAATTAATATGTAAACTACTCTTGGAGAAGTAGTTCTATCATCCAAGCCAGAAAGTGAATTTCCACCAAAGCCACCCTTTTGTCACCCCTCGCCTTCTCCATGGCCCGAACTTCCAAATCCCCCTCCCCAAGGTCAAATTCACCCGCCCTCCTCAGCCGATGGTCGTTGAGAGCGGCCACCAAAGTCTCGACCTCGTCGTTCGGGATGCTCCAGGAACCTGCTTGCCCAACTTTTGGGATGCCTTTCAGCCAACGCTGCAAGGCCGCTTGCCTTCCCAAACGAACCTCATGCAATCCCTCGATCCAATGGATCGCCTCTTCCCCGCGAATCCCCGCTTCCTTCAGCCCCGCACGCCCGTACCAAAGATTCGCCACCATCGGATCCAGTTCGCCCGGTGAGGTCTGATACGCCTCGCTTAAGGACTCCAAAACTTGCCGGACCAGCGCCGACTCCGGTCCCGCCAACTCCACCACCCGCCCGCCGCCGTTGGACTTGGAAATTTTCACGCCGCCGCCTCGAGGGTCGATTTTAGTCCGAACTCCTGCAGCCGGTGGCAGTAGAACTCTGCCTTCTCCCGGGTCTCCACCGCCACCACGCTTTTTCCCTGCTCGTGCACCTCCAGCATGCACTGTTGGGCCTTCGTCTCGTTGAAACCCAGCACTCTCATAAACACGAACACCACATAGCTCATCAAATTCACCGGGTCGTTCCACACGATCACTTTCCATCCCTTGGCAAACGCCTCGGAAAGATCGGTTTCCTGCCCCGGAACCACCTCCGGGGTCGTCGTGGTGCCCCCCTGCATCTTGGGCAACTATTGCTTTCCGCACGCCGATTTCAATCCGCTTCCCCTTCGCCAACCGCCCAATCCCCGCTACAAACAAAGGCATGAACGGCCCCCGGATCACTGCGGTCATCGCTGCCGCCGCTTTGGGTCTGCTCTTGGCCACCCTTCTGGTGCCTTGGTCCCGCATGTTTCTGCCCACCATGGCGGCCCCAGCTATGGTTCCCCCTCTGCCGGTTCTGGTCACGATCGAGGATTTGGCCGGGGAGCCTTGGCCGTGGCCACGGCTCGACCTCACGCTCGTGCTCCGAGCCGTCTCGCCTTATCGACCCTCCCCGGTCGGGCTGCTGCTTCCTCTCGATGCCCCCGATGCTCTCGAACCGGTCCAAGACGACCAGCTTGGCCGGGCGCTTGCTTCCTTTGACTCCCCCGTCCTCCCCGCCGTGGCTTTTCGGGATGAGGGACGCGGAGAAAAACTGGAACTTCTCACCCTTCCTCATCACGGCTCGTTGCGGGGGATCCGCTCGGCGGAAAGTTTTCTTGCCCCCGAAGAGAGCCTGCGTCGTCCCGCCCGCATCTCCGCCTGGAAAGTAACCCCGGAAGCCGATCGCCATGTGCACCGCCTGCCCCTCGTCTTCCGCCAAGGCGAACGGGCCGTTCCCTCCTGGCTGCTGGAAATGTACGCCCGCGCCCTCGGGGCCGACCTCGTGAAATCGGAATTTTTCGGGAGAACACTCATCCTGCGGGACGATCAAGGCCGCGAGCTTCAAAAAATCCCGGTCGACCTGCGCGGCTCTGTGCCCGTGGATTGGAATTCTCCCGATCCCGCCCCAGTCAAGATGGAGATCCGTTCCGTCGTCCTCGCCTCGGAACAGGAACGCATTGGCGTCACTCCTGTCCATGACCTGACTACTCTCACCAAAAAACCCCTCATCGTCGCGGGCACCCTGCCTGAAGTGGATCCCGTCATCGACTCGCCTTGGGGCCAGAAATCCCTCGTCGATGCCGTTCTCCGCACCTGGACCCGACTCGCTTCGGGCCCCATTCCGGTTCTCCATCCTCCCCGCTGGTTGATCCTCGGCTGCATTCTCGCCGCCGCTGCGGCTGGAATTTTCGTGCCCCGCAGACTCTCCGTCCGTCTGGGTGCCGCCGCCGGCACCGCCCTGCTGGTGTTCTGCTTCGGCTGGCTCGCCGCCAAATTCGGCGGCTATAGCGGGGCCCTTCCTTTGGCCCTCGGCTGTGCCTCGGCACTGGTTCTTTCCTCCCCGCTGCTTCGTTGGTTGGAGACCGGCCATGTTCGTTGACCGCGTCCGCCTCCACGCCCAAGCCGGGGACGGCGGCAACGGCGTCATCTGCTTCCACCGCGAAAAATTCGTCCCCAAGGGAGGACCCGACGGCGGCGACGGCGGTCGAGGCGGCGACGTCATTCTTGAGGTCGATGCCCAGATTAACAATTTGATCGATCTTCGCTTCCGTCCCCACGCCCGGGCCGGCCACGGCGGCAAAGGCGCCGGCAACAACTGCACCGGGAAAAACGGCAAACCCTGCATTCTCAAGGTCCCGCCCGGCACCGTGGTCTATCCACTTCCTCCAGGAGAAGAGGGAGAGTCGTTGGCCGACCTCACCCGGCCCGGAGAAACTTTCGTCCTTTGCCGAGGCGGCCGTGGTGGCCGTGGCAACGCGCGCTTCGCCAGTTCCATCCGGCAGACCCCCCGCCACGCCGAGGACGGCCAACCCGGGGAAACCGGGGAGTTCATTCTCGTTCTGAAATCCATCGCCCAAGTCGGGCTGGTCGGACTTCCCAACGCCGGCAAGTCCAGCCTTCTCGCCGCCCTTTCCGCCGCCAAACCCAAGATCGCCAACTACCCCTTTACCACCCTTCATCCCGCCATCGGCGTCGTCGGCTCGGCCGAGGAAAACCGCTTCACCGTCGCCGACATTCCCGGACTCGTCGAAGGTGCCCACGCTGGCAAGGGCCTAGGCCACGATTTTCTCCGCCATATCGAGCGGTGCGCCGTTCTGCTCTTCGTCATCGACGCCGCCGGCACGGAGGGACGGGACCCCGCCGAGGACTACCGCCTCCTCCGCAAGGAACTTCGGGAGTACGACCCGGGTCTGGCCCGGCGCCCCTTTCTCGTCGTCGCCAACAAAGCCGACCTGCCCGAAACCACCAGTCACCTCGCTTCGCTCCGTCAGGCCTCTCGTAAGTCCATCCTCCCCATTTCCGCCAAAACCGGAAAAGGAGTGCCCGAGCTGATTGCGGCGCTGCGGGAAACCCTGCCTGCTTGACCAGGCTGGGAAGATACTTAACATCCTTAAACATTCATAAAATGAAGCATTTCTGTTTTCTTTTGGTCCTCGTCGCTCTCGCCTCCTGTAAAAAAGGCGGCGGCCCGCCCAAAGACGCCCCCGTCCCCGTTGAACTGGTAGCGGTCGAAACCGGTCCTCTCCTGGAAACCCTTCGTGCCACCGGCACGTTGGACGCCGAGGAGTCTGTCGACCTGAAACCTGAGGTCGAAGGCGAAGTGACCTCCATCCAGATGACCGAAGGGGACACGGTCAAAAAGGGAGAACTGATTCTCCAGATCGATGAATCGAAACAAACAGCCGCCGTGGCCGAGGCGGAAGCCGAGTTCCGCCTGACCGAGGAAACCCTCCGTCGTGCGGACATGCTCCTCAGTGACGGGACGATCTCCAAGCAGGAACACGATCAGACCCACGCCGCCTTTCGCCGGGCCGAAGCGTCCCTGAATCTCGCGCGGAAACGCCTGACCGAGTACACCCTCACCGCTCCTTTTGACGGCATCCTCGGCCGCCGCAACGTCAGTGTCGGCCAGTATGTGAGTTCCCAGACCGTCCTCGTCAGCATCTACGCCATGGATCGCATGAAGCTCAACTTCAGCGTCCCCGAACGCTACAGCGCCCGGGTCAAACCGGGCCAAACCCTCAACCTCACCGTCGCCGCCCACGGGGATGAAAAGTTTTCCGGCGAAATCTATTTGATCGAACCCGAGGTCGATGTCGAAACCCGCACGGTCCAGGTGCGGGCTTACGTCCCCAACGCCGACCACCGCCTCAAGCCGGGCATGTTTGCCAACGTCACCCTCTCCGTCGGTACGAAGGATAACGCCCTCACCCTCCCGGAGGACTGCATTTTCCCCCACACCGGCGGCTTTGCCGTCTACCGCGATGCCGGCGGCGTCGCCGAACTTGTCCCCGTCGAAACCGGCCTTCGCGTTCCTGGCCGCGTGGAAATCCTCAGCGGCCTGAAGGCCGGCGACTTGGTCGCGCGTTCCGGCAACCTGCGTCTTTCTCCCGGCCGGAAACTTCTGCCCCAACCCGCCTCTCCGTGAACCTTCCCGACTTTTGCATCCGGCGGCCCATTGCGGCTGTCATGTTCAACCTGGCCATCGCCCTCGTCGGCATCGTCGCGCTTTCCCGCCTCCCCGTCCGCGAACTCCCCGACATCGACCCTCCCGTCGTCTCCGTGACCACCGTCTATCCCGGCGCCAACGCCGAACTCGTCGAAGCCGACGTCACCGAGCCCCTCGAGCAGGAAATCAACAACATCCCCGGCATCAAAATCCTCCGCAGCGAATCCCGCGAACAGGTCAGCATCATCACCGTCGAATTCGAGCTCAACCACAACGTCGACATCGGGGCTCAGGACATCCGCGACCGCATCAGCCGCGTCCGCGATAAACTGCCGGACGACCTCAAGGAGCCCATCGTGGCCAAGCAGGACGCCGACGCCCAGGAGGTCATGTGGATCGCCCTCTTCAGCGACAGCCGCTCCACTCTGGAGCTCTCCAACCTGGCCGAGCGCCAGATTCGCGACCGGCTTCAGGTTCTCCCCGGCGTCGGCGGCATCAACTTTGGGGGCCAGAAGCGCCCTTCCATGCGCATCTGGCTGGATTCCGAGCGGATGGCCGCCCGAAAAATCACCGCCGCCGATATCCGTGCCCTCCTGACGCGGGAAAATGTCGAGCTGCCCTCGGGGCGCATTGAAGGGGAGCGCCGCTCCCTCAGCATCGTGGCCCGCGGCCGGATGGATAAACCGGAGCAGTATGCCAACCTCGTCGTCCGCGAGGTCGACGGATCGCCGGTTCATCTTCGCGAGGTTGCCACCGTCGAGATCGGTCCCGAGGTCGAAGACACCATCGCCCGCTTTAACGGCAAACCCGCTGTCGGTTTAGGCGTGGTCAAACAGTCCGATGCCAACGCCATCGAAGTGGCTCGGGCGGTTCGCAAAGAAATCGAGCGGATCCGGCCCTTGCTTCCCCCGGATGTCAGCCTCGATTTTCCGTACGACTCCTCCCTCTACGTCGAGGCCGCCATCCGCGAAGTGGCCGAGACCATCGGCGTTTCCTCCGTGCTCGTCATCCTCCTGATCTTTCTCTTTCTCCGAAACTTCCGCTCCACCCTGATTCCGGCGGCCGCCATTCCCATCTCGATCCTCGGCACCTTTGCCCTTCTCTTTGTCCTCGGCTACAGCGTCAACATTCTCACTTTGCTGGCCCTGGTGCTGGCCATCGGCATCGTCGTCGACGACGCCATCGTCGTGCTGGAAAACATTGTTCGGCACATGGAAGAAGGCATGCCGCCCTTCGAGGCCAGCCGGAAAGCCATGCAGGAGATCACCGGGGCGGTCCTCGCCATCACCGCCAGCCTCATCGTTGTCTTCTTGCCGATTGCGTTTCAGACCGGCACCACCGGGATTCTCTTCCGCGAATTCGCCATCACTCTGGCCGGAGCGGTGGCCATCTCCGCCTTTGTGGCCCTCACCCTCAGTCCCGCCCTTGGCGCCCACTTTCTCCGACCCGTCAGCTCCCAGTTGCCCGCCTACATCCGCTGGTTCGAACTGGGTCTGGAAAGATTTTACCGCTTTTACGCTCGGAGCCTCGACGCCGCTCTCCGTCGGCGCGGCCTCTGGCTCGGTCTTGGTGCCGGTATCCTTGCCCTCACCGTCCTGCTCTACCGACTGATCCCGCAGGAATTCCTACCAGAAGAGGACAAGGGCGTGATCGTGGCCGTGATCATCACCCCGGAGGGATCCACCAGCGAAGCCACCGACCAGTACGTCCGGCAGGCCGAGAAGATCGCCTCGGAATATCCGGAAACCCGCGTCTTCTTCTCGGCCGTCGCCCTCGCCCGCGGAGCCCCCGGCCAGGCCAACCAGGGCATCATGTTCATCCGCTTGAATCGAGACCGCGACCGTACCGCGCAGGAACTGGCCCGGCCCGGCGCCCGCGGCTCCATGTTCACCCGCATGATCACTGAGATCCGGGGTGCCGTGGTCATTCCCTTCCTCCCCAAGGCTGTCGGTCGGGGTTTCGGCGAGACCTTTCAGGTTGTTTTGCAGGGCGCCGATCTGGCTCTTCTTGAAAAAACCGGACGCGCTCTCCGCGACGAGATCGACCAGGCCGGCTTTCTCAGTCAGCCCCGCATCAACCTGAACTTCGAAAAACCCCAGCTCAACCTCGACATCGACCGCGCCCGCGCCGCCAACCTCGGCATCTCCGTGCGCGATATTTCCGAAGCTCTCCAGATCCTGCTCGGGGGTCTCGACATCTCACAGTTCAACTTTGAGGGCAAACAGTACGACGTCATCGCTCAGCTGCGCCGGGGCGACCGGCTCGTCCCCGATGAACTCAATGTGCTCTACGTGCGCTCCCGCAGTGGCGAGCTCGTCCCGATCCGCGATTTGGTCAAAGCCTCGGAACGCGGATCGGTCAACGCCATCTCCCACTTCATGCGCCAACGGAGCGTCACCGTCAGCGGCCAGCCCCAAGGCGTCAGCCTTGGGCAGGCCATTGAAAAAACCGAGGAAATCGGTCGGCGCATTCTTCCGCCGGGCGTGACCATGGAGTTCGACGGGGAGGCCCGGGAACTCCGCTCTGGACGAGGCGAGGCCTGGCAGATCGTCGTGCTCGCGCTCCTCATTGTCTACATGGCTCTGGCCGCCCAGTTCGAAAGCCTGTCCCACCCTCTGACCATCATGGTGGCCGTGCCGCTGGCGGCGATCGGTGCCTTACTGCTCCTCTACGTGCTCGGTTTCATCAACCTGATGGCGATCATCCCGCAGTACGCTCCTCCCGGGGCTTTGCCCGGACCCTTGGCGTTCCTTTTCGGCCTCATGCCCGAGATCCCCTCCATGAATCTGAACCTCTACAGCCTCATTGGACTCGTCTTGCTGGTCGGTCTCGTCACCAAAAACTCCATCCTGCTTGTGGAATTTGCCAACCAGAAAAAAGCCGAAGGGCTTTCGGCTGAGGAGGCCATGCGTCAGGCCGGCGCCATCCGCCTTCGCCCGATTCTCATGACCGCCCTCTCCACGACCATCGGGATCCTGCCTATCGCCCTGGGCCTCGGTGCCGGGGCGGAAAGCCGCCGCCCGCTTGGCGTGGCCGTGGTTGGCGGGATGCTCTCCTCCACCTTCCTCACCCTCTACTTGGTTCCGGTTTTTTACGTCACTCTCGACCGCCTACTGGGCCGAAAACCTGCCTCCGCCCCGGTCTTGTCGCCCTCCTGAGGACCACTAGATTTTTCCCATGACGATGGCCATGCCCTATGCGGCCGAGGAGGCCCGCGAGCGGCGCGATATGCTGATCGCCGCCGCCCTCACTCTTCTCTACTTCCTACTCGTGTCCTTTTTTTGGTTTTCTTCCGAGGCCATCACCCGCCTTCGCAAGACCGAGGATGTGCCCCAAGTCCGCCAAATCACCTCCCTCAAGCGCCTTCCCCCGGCACCACCCCAGGCCGCTGTGCCTCCGGACAGCCGTTTCGTGGATGCCTCCGGCTTGCAGGAATCAAAAAATGTCGACCCCCGCACCGCCCTCGAAAGCGATCGCAACACCGCCGCCGCCAGCAAGGTGATCACCGGCACGGACCCAACCTTGGGCGGCCAGGAAGGGAAAAAAGACGACTCCCTCACCATGCGCAGCAGCCAGTTTTCCCCCAACCAAGCCTCCACACCTCCCGCCGCTGCCGCACGGCTAACCCCAACACCACCAAAACCAGCGGAAGCTCCAAAACCTCCGGCAGTTGCACCATCACCGCCAAAAGCCGACCTCTTCAAACAACTAGCTGGGCAAGGCACAGCTTTCAGTAAAGACGACAAACCACCAGCCGAGGACACACCCCAAACACCGCAAAACACCTCTTCCGCTCCACCCTCCGCGGCCCAAGCCGCTGCGGATGCTTCCGACTCCTCCTCTGCCATGGCCCCGCCTCCCGACATTTTCCGCGACCGTTCCGCCGTCGCCGGCGGAGCCCAACTGGGACAAGACGCCTCCTTTGCCTCCATGGCTACCGCCCTCGGCCGCTACCAGCACAAGCTCTATTTGGCCATCGGCTCCCGCTGGAACCTGCGCATCCAACAGACCATGGCCCAGATCGGTGTCGACCGGGTGGTCATCCGTTTCCACGTGAATCCGGACGGCTCTATCTCGGATCTGGATGTGGTCCAAGGCAACCCGAACTCTATGCTCTCCGTCGTCAGTGCCGACTCCATCCAGCAGTCCAGCAA
>OGVP01000138.1_pt1 | contig 11099 bp, 10 predicted proteins | sample 1575791 | NCBI WGS metagenome assembly OGVP01 (sample SAMN07581537, study PRJEB24739) | freshwater metagenome
TCCCAGTCACGATATTCACCCCTAGAGCACCGCCAAGTCTAAGTCTGCATCCAGCATCACTCTTTCACCCCGCACCCACCGGACCAACCCAGCCAAAGCCTCCACCCCTTTTTGGATCGTCATCTCCATCCAGGATTAGACCACCGTTTTTCAAAAAGGATGCGGTCCTTTTTTTGCGGAGCAAAAAAAAGCAGATAGGTCCTAGGAGATAGTAGATAGGGACACCGTGAGTCTCCCTATATCCTATCTTCTATCTGCTATTTCCTGCGAAGCACCCTTCCCGCCTTCCACCTTCCACTTCCCGCCAATTATCCCTTTCAGGACCCGGACCGTTTTTGTCCTAGGGGGGTATGCGATGATTCCTGGCGTGATCGACCCGATATCTTTCGTCGTCATCGTGGTGTGCAAGACTTTGCAGTACGTCTTGGCCAACCTGCTCGTTCTGATGGTCGTCATCCTCGCCATGTCCAAACGATGAGACCCCCTCCTCCTCCCGCCAACTACACCCCTTTGACCAAAGAGCAGATCAAGCGCCGCACCTTTTGGGTAAATTTTTTCCTCTTTGTTTGCAGTATTGGCGTCTGGGTGGTTGCCGCCCTGATCGCCATCAATAAACACAAATGACCGATTCCGACCTCCTCGACTCCCTCGTCCTTCAACGGCCCGAACCCCAGGGTTTCGTAAACGTAAACTTAAACGTAAACGAAAGGACGGAGCCCTACGGCCCCCTCATTTCTTGGCTGTCCGCCGTCCTCTCCATCCTCCCTTACGTCTTCGCCGTCCTCCACGCCATGATGAGGCATGGATAAAGTGACTGCGTTCGACTAGGTAACTTTCTTAATCCTAATCCTAATCCTAATCCTTATCGAATCACTTGCCTGATCTTTGCGACAATTCGATCCGAGTGTTTCAACCGACACTCCCTGATCCGAATCACCTTCCAGCCTAGTCTTCTTAGCCGTCCGTTTACCGATCGATCCCTTCTCCGGTTCCCCTCGATCTTCGCCTTCCAGAAGGCCCGGTTCTGCTTGGGTAGCCGGAAACAACGGGGACACCCATGCCAAAAACAGCCGTCCACAAACCCCGTGCGAAGCACATTTTAAGGTCTGCGGAGCGGGAAGAATGGCTAGGCGGGGGTAGGTCTTAGGGGGCCAAACACCGCCACTTTCTGCTTTCGGAAAGAGAAGTCCGGCCGGCCTGGGATGGGCAGATGCCTTCGCCAGCCCCTTATGTCGGCCTTCCGCATGAGTTTGGCCAGCCTGACCTCGGTCTTCTCGTTCCCCTTGCCCCGGATCCGGGACATGACCTCGGACCGCTTATTTTTCGACCAAATATCGGTCATAAAGCTGACGTGATTGAGCCCCGGTTGAAGACCGTGTAGAAAAAGCCTATGTCGGGCAGGTCCCCAGCCTGGTTTGCGGATACGCGGGAAGGCTTCTTATCCCTTTCAGATGATGCGATCACAAATCAGCTAGCCGGAAGAGCGGCATCCGAAAGCCTAGAAATAGAGGCAACGCAAAGTGAGGAATGGAAGAAAAGTATCAGCCTTTTGCAAAATACTTTGGGGAACCGCATACCGATCCTTCGGGATGCTCTAATAGCCGATGCAGGAAAAACCATTACACATGTTGTTTTGGAATATGACTTTCGTCGACGCGGCTTAAGGATGGATTGTCTTTTATTCGGAAATGGTTTGCTGTTCGTTACGGAGTTCAAGCGGAACAAACCACAGGGAGCTGACCGCGACCAGGTAATGACATATGCCGTCAATCTTCTCGAGTTCCACAACGAGACACAGCGCATTTGCAACGGGGAGAAAGGCGCGCTTGTTGTTCCGGTTCTTGTCCAGACGGAAGGCAATCATCGCAAAGCATTAGATTGGCCCGGCTACGGCCAAAGGAGCTGGGATGCCTTGGTAAATGCTCCCCTGGAGTGTGATGGGCGCACCTTGGCTGAGGCATTGAAATTGGCAAACACTAAACGTCGTTCTAGTAAAGTGATTCTCTTTGATAAATGGTTGGCTTCTCCTTTTCGGCCATCCTCTTCCATTCTCGACGCAACGCTATCTCTGTACGGAAATCATGACGTTGCAGCGATCCAAGAACATGCCGCCCCGAAAGAGAAGATTCGATGCGCAACCGAGGAAATACGAAAGGTTATCGGGCTTTCCTTAAAAAAGGAGGAATACCGGGTTATTTTTCTTTCCGGCGCACCGGGAGCCGGCAAAACACTGGTTGGCCTTGATCTTGTGATGCGTGGCGAACACGCCTCCGATTCTGTATTTGTTACCGGGAATACACCATTGGTTGATGTTTTGACAAAAGCCCTACATGGGTCTTTCCAATCGCAAAGCAGATCCCAGGTAAAATGGGCACCGACAGGCTATCGCCGCAAGGATGCCGCTCTTGTGACAAGTGCTTCGACTTATAAGCTGGTCAAAGCACATCGTTTTCTTGGAAATCGCGGCACTAATCACCAACAATCAGACGGTCGTGTTATCATTTTCGACGAAGCACAGCGCACTTACGAGAAGGGCAGAGTCGTCCTTCGGGAAAAGCTCCGCGATCATGAGGCGGATTTGATCCTCGAGGCACAACGTCGATCATTTCCCTCCGGAGGCTCAGTTATCGTGGCTCTAGTTGGGCACAATCAAGCCATTAACCGAGGAGAGATGGGAATCCGGGCATGGTTAGAGGCCATCGATCGAAAAGGCTGGTCTTTTTCCATAGGCAGGGAAACTCTCGCTTTGTCTGAAATAACCGATCGTTCAAAATGGGAAAACCACCCCGCAAGAAGCCTTTTAGAAACGGGGCATTTATCTAGTTCAATGCGCTACTATCGGAACGAGAAACTTGAGCAATGGATTGATGCTGTTCTTAGTAGCAATGCAAAGGCTGCCACCGTGATCGCCTCCGAGATGCGGGACAAGGGTCATGCAGTTTGGGTAACAAGATCTTTGGCTGATGCAAAGGAATGGACGCGCCACCAGTGCGCTGGTGTCTTGCGCTCCGGGATAATTGCCTCAGGCCAGGCAAAACGGCTGGCCGCTGAAGGCCTGTTTGTTGACTTTAAGCCGGACATAGCTACCTGGATGCTTGCGCCGACAAATGACATTAGATCATCCAACGCCCTAGAGGTTGTGCAAAATCAGTACCAGGTGCAGGGCCTGGAGCTTGATTTTTGTATTGTATGCTGGGACGCAGACCTTCGTTACGAGAAAGACAGATGGAGAGCTTACAGGATTAATGGGTCTCGCTGGTCTAACGATACTCTTTGTGACGTTGCAAAGAATGGGTACCGAGTAATTTTAACAAGAGCCCGGAAAGGACTAGTTATTTTTGTGCCAGTGGGTGACGAAAGTCGAAATGACCCCACAAGGGATCCCGTTTTTTATAATGGAACTTTTCACTTTTTACGCGAGTGCGGCGCGTGCGCTCTGCCAAATTTGTCCTGAACGCGATCCTAAATTCATGCCTCAAATTAAGGTCTTTTAAAGGTTTTTTCCAGTAGGACCGCATTTGTCCTACCCTAATGGACTAAAGTGACGCATGGTTTTTGAAAAATTAATCACAAGCCCCTGCGCCAGCGAAAAAGGAGTTATTGCAGAGTTTTTTGCGGCTGCCAGCATCAGGTGGTTGCCATGATAAAGCCAAATGTCCCGCCATTCACCTTGCCGAGCGGTAAGTCCGTTTTAAAGCTTGGTGAGCTTTTTTGCGGTCCGGGAGGAATAGCTTTAGGGGCTTTAAAAGCCGGAATTCAAGGGGGGGGCAAATGTTTGGCCATCGAACATGCCTGGTCCAGTGACTGGGATGCGGATACTTGCTCTACTTATCGGCATAATATCTGCCCAAAATTTCCTGAAAGCGTTATTTGCTCAGACGTGCGCGAGCTAAATATAAATTTTCTGGAACCAGTCGACATTTTTGCCTACGGCTTCCCTTGCAATGATTTCAGCATAGTTGGCGAGCATCGTGGTATTTCGGGATCATTCGGCCCACTTTATACCTACGGAATTAAAATCATTAACAGACTCAAACCCTCAGTCATTTTTGCAGAAAACGTGGGTGGTATAACCAGCGCAAACGAAGGAAAAGCTTTTCAGGCTATTCTCGAAGATCTTGCGCACGCGGGCGATGGCTATGAACTTACCTGCCATAAATATCGTTTCGAGGACTATGGGGTACCACAGGCCAGGCATCGTGTAATTATTGTAGGTTTTTCCCGCAAGACTGGTCTGACATTTAGAGTCCCTGCACCGACTCACCTCGGTCGGCCAGTCTCGGCAAAAGATGCTATCGAGCAAACCCCTATCGAAAAGAATGCAAAAAACCACGAATTTACTAAACAGTCGAAGGCTGTGATTGAAAGACTTTTAAAAACTGAGCCCGGGGAAAATGCTTGGAATGCCAAACTACCCTCGAGACTCCGGTTAAATGTTAAAAAAACCAAACTTAGCCAAATTTACAGACGTCTTCATCCCAATCGGCCTTCCTACACAATTACCGGCAGCGGTGGCGGAGGCACTCATGGGTATCATTGGTGCGAGCCACGAGCTTTGACTAATCGCGAGCGTGCTCGCCTCCAAACATTTCCTGACTCTTTTGAATTTAAAGGCTCAAAAGAGAGCGTCCGTCGCCAAATCGGCATGGCTGTCTCACCACTTATGTCAAAAATTATTTTTAAATCGATATTAATGACCTTTGTAGGAAAGAGTTATAAATCGATTGATGAAAGTCATCCCTTGCTCGACGTTTTTAATTTCAAATTGAACTAGCCGGCTTGATCATAAATCATCTTCCAAAGATTGAGCGCTCTTTTGGACTCTCCGTCAAATTTATAAGAACCAATGTCAAATGGATTAACGCTGTCTCCAGGAACCCGCCCTTCCCCAAAACATGAAATAATCATTTGCTGTTCTTCTTGGGAAACGCCAAGCATACCAAAGGTTAATATTTTTCTGCACATCTCAGGCGATGAAGAAAGCAAATGCATAAGTCCCCATCTCTCTTTAAATTGATTTAAATATTTAATCGGTAACTTTTTTTTCCCAATTATTTTTATAATTTCAGTAGGTATAATCCAACATATTCCACATGCTGAATCAATTCCTATAAGGATCTCCGAATCGTCTGTGCTTAACACTTTTTCCCTAGATCCTGCTGTGCGCTTAATTTGCTTTCCTGACCTCGCGCCGCTTGTCAAAGAAAGATCTTTTGTTGATGTCCCCTTGAACTCAACACGGAAAAGTATTTTATTTGCTTCAAGGACCGCATCATATTTGGAGTCTCTCCACGCCTTAAAAAAAAGATTGTAGCCACAGAGTAGAGCGCGGCCGATTATCAAAGATTCCGCTCCGTAACCAGTAATGCTTCTTGATGTGCCAGAAGGATTTTCAGTTAGGTTAAACGAGGAGCGCCAGCTCATGGTGAGCACCTCACTCTGTAGGCATTAGCAATATATTCGGGATGCCTCACAATTTCATCTTCTGATATTCGCAGAACTTGCCAGCCATTACGTTTGTAGTGTTTGGTGATTATCTTGTCCCTTTTTTTTTGCATTTGAATCTTTTTAAGCATTACAGAGGTTTTATGCATTTTCTCGTGATTAGGATGATTTGAATGAAAAAAGGCGCCGTCGATAAAAATAACCAGTTTTTGTTCTTTGCAGACAAAATCCGGCCTGCCTGGCATTTTATTGCAGCCACGCCTAGGAGGTTTTACCCCAGAATACAAAAGGATTTTCTGAAACTTTTTTTCGAGTGAAGATCGTATCATAGGATTTGTGCACACGCCTCATCTGATATTTTATGCATTGTCTCTTCAAGTTCTTTTGCCGTGAATGCATCTATAAGTTTTGAGGACCCGAAAAAGTTTAGCTTTTTTGCCAAGAACCGAACCCGTTCTCTTGAAGTGTTTCCCGAAGCAAGAAATTCTTCTTTACGGTCCAGTAGAACCTTGAAGAATACATTTCGCAAATGAGGATTTCTACCTTGAGTGCGTTCAAGAAGAGTTCCTGCAATATCAAGTTGCCGGAGTAAAACACCTAAGTTTGCGTAATCCCCACTGTTATGCGTAAGTTCGGCATACCACCAGAGTCTTGAGATACCTCCCCTAATAAAACTTCTAGTATTTTGACCCGCTATTAAGTAGTGGCTCATAATATGATTTTGAACCTTGCTTAATTCTCGTCCGCATTCTTCGATTGGCCATCGAGAACGCATATAATCCCAATAGAAAACAAAAGCCATCCAAGCCCATATACCTTTGGAAGAAGCTTCCGACGGCGTTAAAGAACTTAAGGCCTTGTGAAGGCTTATGGCGTTCTTTTCATCGCTTTTTTTAAGATCATCTTTATCTTCCGCCTTGATTAGTTCAGGCAGGTCTACTTCCTGCGAGAATTTTACAAGCCCCTCTCCAGAAAGGAAAGGCTCATTAGATGCATACTTGTTTATTAAGTAGGTTGCATCTTTTATTTTAACCTCGTGAGTTAATTCTTGATGTTTTTTGTTTGTAATCGAATAAAGATTTGTTTTCATTCGTTTGGTGTAAGCATGATATCTAGCATATTTGTAAAGATAGATTCTTTTTTACCTAATATATCCTGAGCGATTTGATACATTTGTTCGCTTGAGGTTTCTTTTGTGATAGTTATTTTTTCTTGATTGATAAGATCTTCGATGTGAGTTTTCCAGGGATAAGCGTCCTCAGAAAAGAATTCTCTAAGTGCCGCCGCGAGCGCTGGTAAAACGTAGGATGAAAGCGCTGTTTTTGCAAAGACCGGGCTATTTTTAAGGCTTTTCATCTTGCTAAGATCTTTTGGAGGCATCATGATTCCAATTTTTCCGTCTCGCCGATCATATTCCCAATACACTTTTTTTTCAGGTAAGCCTGCATCGAAGATAAAAATGCTGGCGCCAGTAGATTTTATTGTTTTTTCAGCAACTATGAAATACTTCTGCGGTACAATTCCAAGAATTCCTTTGGGAGGCACCTCAAAGCTATTTCCCGCAAAAACAGGGTCAGCATCTTCAGGCATATAATTACTTATTGAAGATGTAGCTGTTATAAAGAAACCAAGCTCGCACCGACCCCGTAGCAGCCCTTTTTTAATTTCAAGGCAAACGTGAGTTCCCCCGTCGTGTTGCCAATTCGAGATTTTAAACGCCGACCTGAAACTCGTCCTTTCGCATTCAATATGGCACCAGGCTTCGCACTTTGAATTTAGCAAGTACTCAACAATCTTTTTATTGCCGCAGAAAAGAAAGCCTTTTATGCAATGAACACCAGTCTTTGACTCAACAGAGTTATTTAAAAAGTCGAACGAACTCCTAAATTCTTTTTTATTCCCCAAAACAGGCCATGGAAAAAAGTGATTACCAGAATTATTTTTCATTCTTTATAAAAGCTCCTACTGCAATACCTGCGCTTTCTTCGGACTGTGTTTCCAAATCAAATTTATTCAGCGACGCGCCTTCTAGTCTTAAGGGGCCGATTAATCCTCCTTTATCAACTTTGATATTTTCACCATCGCTATTTTTAATGATTTTCGGAGAAAAGTAATCTTTTGTTCCGTCCTCAGCAACCCAAGCAATTCTTAAATAAACCTTCTTATAGTTCTTGCCGGACCGAATAACAATCTTATGCCAGCCTGCTTTTTTGTAATTTTTCCAAGAATTGGAAGTAATCTGAATCGGATTGTAGTCGGTTCCGGCGATATGCGGACCTGGTCCTTGACCTGGGCTTGGTCCCGGTCCCGGGCCAGGGCCTGGGCCCGGTTTCGGACCAGGACCCGGGCCTTCTATTTGATTACCTGGGAGATCTAGATAAGGCTCAAGTTCTTTTGGTTTTTCATGAATTTCAATTATTGAAGGTTTGGAATCGAAAAGAGGGAAATCGGTTTTTTCGGCCCCTGTTTCATTCTGAGTTGCACCTTCCTCTTGGTCCCCGGTATCGGGTAATAAATTAGCTAGATCAACCAGGGTGAACGGCTCCGAATCACCTTTGGAGGCTATTTCCCTTAAAACAGTGCGTATCCAGACCCTGATTTCGTCGATAGCAACCTTACCTCGAGAAGGGTCCCGTTTTGGCTCCCAGCTAGTATGCTGAGGTGGCTCCAGCTTGCGAAGCAATGCGTTTCCATTTTCATCTTCGCAAAAGAATGTTCCAGAAAAAGGGACATTAGTTCTGAATTCAGACAGGTAAATTAACATTCCTCTTCGAAAGAAGGCTATTCGTTGAGGTGATCCGAGTTCATTTGTAAGAAGGTACAATTTACAGACGCCAAGGTTTTTCAGATGAGTTTGGATTGGATTTGTGAGTCGGACTGCTCGAAAACAATTAAACTCGTCTTTACAAAGAGAGGAAAAAGAGTCAAAAATTGAGTCAATCGTTTCATGATTAATAGTAATTTGAGCTTTCTGATTAATTTTACTTACAGTTACCTTTAAGTCTTGATTCAGGATTGCTAAATAAAAGTTAGAACATACGGCTGCAATCGCCTCATCAATATTTTCCGCTTCTTCGCCTCGTACCCCTAATATGAAAATGTCAAGTCCACTTTGTGCTTTTTGCATAAACTCGGGTATCTCATTTTTTTTTCTTACGCTTTTGGTTTTTTCCACTGTGAGATAGCCGATTTCAAGAAGCTTATCACCTCCGTCTTTATGTTTTGCCTGCCTAGTCAAACCAATGAATGCGGTATCGCCTTTGGATGTAGTGGTGCAGAATAAAACCGTGCGCGGATGGCTTAATGCAAAGTAAGAGCTTTTACCGATTCCAAAACTCCCCCCTGATGATTCAGGCTTATCGCAGTCACCTGGGGTATAAATAAGTCGCTTCCAGTCGCTATTTTCCTCGTCGTCTTTTCCTGGTGCGCCAGTCGTGTTTCTGTCAGATATTTTTAGGTATGGGATTTCTTTGCTTAATAGTATTTTAACAGCGGCGCCTGCTTCGTTTTTATAATTAGCATACTGCTCGCCACAGATTTTTATATGGCGAACCAGTTCATCGATGTCTGGTATTTGGTTTCGGTTTATTGTGCCAAATTCAAACCTGACATCTACGGGTTTATTTTTATCAAGTCGCACATCGAGACTGTTTTGAATACTTTCCCTAACAACTCCTTTTATTGGTTCACCTCGGAAATGTTCAATTCCCGAATCGTTAGGACCAGGTCCATAATTTGGGTTATCAGCGGGCGCTCTGCAGAAAAACCATTTTAACTTATTCATATTTTATTTTTTAAAAGATTGTGTTTTATGTTGTTAGCAATTTTTTCGACAATTTTAACGACAACACTGTTGCCTATTAATCGATAAACCTCTGAATCAGGAATTGCTACTGGAATTTTAATTGCTTTCCAGCCCTGAAGTCTTGCACATTCCGATGGCGTAATTTTTCGAAATCCCCATCGATCCTTTACAACTGGAACATTGTGTCCTCCTGTTCCCATCGCAGAGACTAGTGTAAAGCAAATTTCTCTTTTGTTGGAGCGGACGTAGTTTCGTCGTAGCAAATAAGTAGTTTTTTCTTTTCTGCTTTTTTTTATTTTTAAAAACTCTGTTTTAAACATATTTAAGTATTTTGACGTTGCTTTAAGGTAATATTTATCCTGTCTTTTTCTCCTGATATCGATAAAACCTTTTCCCATGAGCCTTGTTGCTGTTCCGTATCCAAGATCTACTCCCGTATAGTATCCCAATGCTATATCACGCCTTAGAGCAGTAAAAAAAAGCCGTTCTCGAAACTGCGGGATACCGGTATCTCGAAAGGATTCATAAATATTTGAAAGGTCCTTTGTTAAAATATAACCGTGCTCAAAAAAAATGGATTTTATTTTATTAAAGAATTTTCCGCCTCCATAACTTAAAAAGCCTCTTACATTTTCGCATAAAATAACTTTTGGTTTGTTTGACTCGAAGCTAGCAATAAAGTCCAAAAGCTCGAAGACTCCTTGGGATCTTACATCTAACTCTCCTCTCGCTTCACCGGCTATTGAAAACGGCTGACATGGAATGCCAGCCGTTATTACATCTACGCTTGATATTCCGTCCTCGCCAAAGGTGCACTTATTTATTTCTTTATTTATGGTGTTGGTCATTGGAAAGTTTTTTTTAAAAACCAATGTAGCGTTTTTATCTTTTTCAATTGCCCACAGAATTTGAAAGCCTTGGTTTTGAAATCCTTTCGCAAATCCTCCTATTCCGGAAAAACAGCAACCAACTTTTTTGCCATGTTTTTTTATTCCGCCAGATTTATTTAAAGAAGGAGATGCAGATAGCTCCGACACCTTTAATGCGGGTTTTGTCATCACCTGTTAATCTTCTAGTTCTGAAAATTTTCCATTCAAGATATTATGGCTCTGCAGCGTTATTTTTAGGCCATTTACTATTTAAATTATGAAAGCAAGCTAGGGCCGACTTGTTGGTTTGGTTCCTCATTACTACTCTCTAAAATGCTCTATAATGCAGGAATTAGTCTTTGGGGTTTTTATGGGTTCTGTTTGGTCACCTTGGCCAGCTCTAAATGATCTAGGAATTCTTGGGGTAGCCCGTGCTCCTTTCCCCCATCCTCGATGATCTTAAAATATTCTGGATCAGGGACTTGCATGCTCTTCTCCTTGTTTACGACCACATAGGTCGTGCACGCATGCAAAGGATCTTTTTCTGGGGTCTCCTTGTCAAACTGAACCGAAACCTCATGCTGCTTGTAGGCCCCGGAACTCACCCCCTCTTTCTTGTCCAAAGCCCTCCACTGGCCTTCGTTGGGGCGGAAAACAACCCCCCACACCCTTTCCCCCTTGGCCTCGACAATGTCCGCCACTCCTGCATTCCACTTGGTTGACCTTCTCGTAAATCCCAGCCGGTACCCGCTTAGGTATGCGTTCGAAACCTTCTCCATCTTGGTTCCCACCCCGGTAAGGCCTTTTTCAGCCAACCAATCGGCAAAATGGGCAGAATTCAGGTTCGACCCATAGGCAAAATACAAGGTCGGCTTACTCAAAGCTCGGACCCTCCAGGTTCTTCCGGAACTGGTTGCCCTCCTCGTCTTCATCTTAAACTTAATCCTAATCTAAACCTGTGCCGGCCGTTCACCTTCACG
>OGVP01000139.1_pt1 | contig 11028 bp, 11 predicted proteins | sample 1575791 | NCBI WGS metagenome assembly OGVP01 (sample SAMN07581537, study PRJEB24739) | freshwater metagenome
AATAGATTGCAGCCTGGGCATTGTAGCCGTATAAATATGCCGACTTCTTGAATGACTTGATGTCGCCTGTTGTTTTAATGTCATAGATAACCCCATCATGGGTGATTATATCAGCCTTGCCACGAAAGGCAAGCCCCTCTATCAACCCGACTGTTGGTACCTCATGGCTTGACTCGCCAATAATCTGTTGTAGTATTGGGTTCTTGCGAACAGCCGTCACCATCTTGTCTATCTGCACAGATTCGGTCTCTGTTATCAGTATCCTGTCTGAGTTCATTTCAGCTTCTTTAAAGGCTTTTGTTGCTCTGCTTGATACATTTATCACCTCGTACATTCCGCTGACTTTATGTGGCTCTAAAATCATTGTATGAGTAATCTTGCCGATGCTAAGGGCTGGTGATTCCAGTGATGTTCCATTCAGGTAGTAGTGGATATGGCTTGGGTATAATTACCAGTTTGTGTATAAGTCTGTCCGTTCAAAAGGAACGTATCAAGCGCTGTTTGGTTTAGAAAAGAATAAACAGGATTTTGATAAACAACAACATTTGTAGAAAAAGTATCAACACAGCCAAATGTATTAGATGTTATCAATTGAACGTTGTAATTTCCGTCGCTTGGAAATATGTGACTAAAATTGTACGCATTAGATGTGTATCCATCAGAAGCCGACCATAATGTCGACGATGGTTGGAAATTTTGATAGTTTGAATTGTTAGCAAGGTAGGTAAAATCTCCTTCACAGACGTTCGAATCTGTTGGAGAAATCTATATGGTTCAGCTTGATGTTGATAATTTGACGATGAGACAATATAACGAATTCACAACGAGTCAGGTATTATATAATCTCATTCCTACTGAAAATATGCTTATGTTTCAAACTGATACGATTCTAAGAAAACCGATACCAGATCATTTACTACAATATTCATATGTAGGTGCTCCTTGGAAGAAGGGTCTTCCTTGGAGTGAATCAACTGGCGGAATTGGAAATGGAGGTTTATCATTACGACGAAAATCGGCTATGTTGACAATACTCAAATATTTTAATCATCCTATGAGAGGAATTATGAATGAAGATATTTATTTTTCTATTGGATCTAATGTAATGCGACTTCCAAGACCGACTTATGAAGAGGCTAAAAAATTCTCAGTTGAGACTGTATTTTATGAAGATCCGATTGGTCTGCATAAACCTCATTTTTCAGAAGAAGAATGTCGTGATATGCTATCATTAAGCACGCTGGATTAGTTAGAATACATCTGTACAATCCGAGTAGATGCTGTTCTACAGAAGAAGCATCGATTATTTGTTTGTAGATTAGACATACATTGTTTACAGGCAATATGCCCACAAGGAACTAATACATTATCGGCTTCATTCATCAAACATATTCTACAGTTGGGGAAACTACCGGCTCCAAACCTTGGAGAGTCATCATCATCATCCATTATTCTTGTAGTAAATCCTATTGGCGGGGTGGGATTGGTTGTGGAGGCAGCGGCAGCAGCGGCAGCAGTGGTGGTCTCTGTTGTTGATTGAGATGAAACTGGTGGAACAACATTTCGGGGAACTCGTGCGTGATTTGCTACTATCATCGCAATCGTCTGGAGTTGAACTAACTCTGCTCTGAGAATCTGATACTGTTTCAACTTTGCTACAATATTTTTCTGTTTAAGATTTTCGTAGAACGCATGATTAATATGTTCTATGAATAAACTATCATTTGAAGGAATTGTTAGATCCATATTCAGTCTGTAAAGACCATCGCGGAATGTTCGGATAGTATCTTCATAGTTTCTTATGGTTTCTTCACATTGTTTTAAATCTTTTTCACATACTCTTAATTGCGTCATTTTTTCAGAAACACTTTCAAATAAAACTTTAATTGCTCGGGTTATATCTCTTATATCTATTCCCGATTCAGTAGATAATATTCGCAAGGCATCTTCCTCTGGAACATCAGGTGGTGTTGGATCATCAATAGACGATGAACGAATTCTATCCGCAGTTTCACGCAATTTTTCACTGGGAACCCAAAAATCTCCAAGCAGTTCACGGATTTGCTCTTCGTCAAGATGTGCATGACGTAAAGCCATTAAAACTGGTAATCTTTGTTGACGAATATTTGCTAATGCACGTCCGATTCTATCCATCCTACTCTACCGACGACTCCAAATTGAAACAACGATTTAAACTAAGATTGGATATATACAATAGTTATAATTATGATGTCACATTACAATCTGCGTTCACGAAATACTTCTGTTGTAGATAATGATGTTCTTGAGGTCGCTACCATTCTTTATAATCTTCGCTCTGGTAATTATAGTAAGGTTACACCAGCCCCTAAGTATTCAATGAGTGAAGAAAAGATGGTAAATCATGACGACGAGGATTGGATTGATGAGAAGACCGATGAAGAAATTATTCGTGAGGCTTGTTCCTGTATCTCTCGTCGGCTTGATCCACCGGAGAGGTTCTTTGAGTTGCTTCGTATGTATGATGGTGGAGAGTTGGCTCAAGATTTTGTAACATGGATGGATAGTATTCCTCCGATTCGTCGTTGTATGGAAAATAAGTCTTATCGGCGATCTAATGCTTCTAAGCAACGAAAGAATCGTGAAAAGGTTGAGGAAAGTAAAAGTCTACATCCACTTGAGCGGACAGAGCAAAGGATTGGATTCTCAACAAATCTTGTAAATACTCCGCCTTTGAGTTTCTCAAAGAATGGACTTCGTCAGCGAAAGTTTCATAACTATAATCTACGTAGTCTAAATGTGGTTACCAATACACATCGTTACAATACGCGTTCCACTACAAGTGGAACCCGAAATGATTCATAATTAAGTTATTATCTTTAGTCTTCTTCTTCTTCAAAATTACCACTTTCTTCAGTAAATGTTGATTCTAAATTATCATCTAATGTTCCTGTAAATGTATCTTCTTGTTCATCCATATTATTTTCATAATCTTCATATTCATCATCAATAGTTGTAGTCTCTTTTGTCGTGTAATTCACGATTGAAATAGATGGTATATATGGTAAACGAAGTTTTTCACCTTGAACTACAGGAGCAATCGTTTCTATATAGCAAACTAATATTTTAACTGAATATCCTGGTTTTATATCAAAAGGAACTATTAATTTATCAAATACTACACGTGCATTATACATTTCTTTGCCAGTAGAAGCAGATTTGACTGTATTATAATCAGGATATACAAGTAGTCCACTCTTCAGTCCAGGAGTTATTCCAAATAATACAGCTACTCTTTCTCCTTTCTTTAGATTTTTACTAAAAGTTGTTTGTCTGTCTGTTCCAACTAGGAGAGTTGTCTCACCTGTTTTAGTTATATCATCACCATTTTCGTCTACTATAATATCTTCTTCATTAACCCCATAAAATTCAGCATATTTCTTACGAACATCATCAAGTCCTTCTGATAGTAGAGTTTTCGTTTCATCTTCTTTATCAGTCTCAGTCTCATCCTCAGGAGTAGTATCAGTGTCATCATTTATAACTTTAGTTGGTTCCTGTTCTTCATTAATATCATTTGTTACAGAAGTTGATGTATCTGAATTTGTTGGATCTGGCGTTTCATTCTTTTTTTCACCGAGGCCAGGTACTAAACTTCCAATACTTTCAAATATGCCAGATGCAGTGCTTGTAACATTGGATACAATACTTTGATCCTTTTTATCATTCTGGTTCATCTGAGCATTCTTATCCATTCCGGCATTTGGATCTATCTGGGCATTCGGATCTTTATAGCCTTGTCCACTTATTGGATCTAACATTGTTGATAATGTATTATCATCTGGTCCTCGTCCAACCTGATTTTTTTGTTTATTTTGTTTTTCTTCTGAGTCTATATTTTGAATTTTACGTGTTAAATGGAGAGATCGGCTCTCTAAAGGCATCCGTCTGCGCAGAGTTTTTGTATTTCGCAACATCTATAAATATGTTGTAAAAAACAATCATCATAATCACAAATCATCGATCATCGTCTTAATATTATCATTTTCTAATTCCGCAGTTCGGCGAGCAGCTGAATATTCTTCTTCTGTACGACTATCAAATGCAAAACCAGTATCATCGTCATCGTCATCTCCAACCTCTTTTTCTCCTGTATCGCCTCCACATTTTGTAGAATAGTTCTTAAATGTTGAATGTACTAGTTTATCATTAATCAATACTCGCTTATGATCAGGATGATAACAATGTAGAATATCTACCATCGCTCGACCTTCATCTGTTCCAGTAATTCGCTCACTACTTTCAAATTCACGTCGGGATACAATTACAATAGATCCATCTTCAAACTTTGCTCGTCGCTTTTTATACTTTAGAGCCCCACGAACTTTACCAAGTGCCTTCTTTGGTTCATCCTTTGGACCTGATGAAATCATCAAATCCAAAAGACCATTGCCCAACTTTCGTACGACCACACCATATTCTTGTCCTTCATCGGGATATTCAATAGCTCCAGGTCCTTCTTCACCCTTAAACTTCTGCTTCTTAAAACGACTGCCACCTCCAATATTCTTTGGCATTCCTTTTTATAGATTATACTCTTTATAAGATATGTTTGATAATCTTAACTGATTGGCTATTCAATTTGGAACCATCGTCCTTTCCCCGAACAATATTATCGTCCCCCCCAACTTCATCAGATGCTGTTCTTTGGATATAGTAACGAGCCCAGAATAAAAATAATAATCCTCCTATTACAAGCGATAGTAAAACAATGATTGTCAACCCAGACAATCCTATTCCACCAAATATACTTGTTATATCTTCTACTAATCCTTTTCCAACTTGTTCTCCACCTCCTGCCAAAGTCTCAATCCTGGATACTACATCTCCTGCACATCGCATATTTGTAAATCCAATACCCCCTCTTAAAAATGGCGATGAACCTGTCAAACCATTAAATGTAGATGCTAAAGTATCATGGATTGACACTGGTGCCGCATAAAACCAGGTTAAAAATAATAATATCGGAGTAAGTCCCATAAATAAACCATTAAATCCAATAGAACCTCCTATATCACCTCCAGACGATTTTGAAGACATTTTACTAAATCCGAAAATATAGTAGAAATATAATACCACAATCCATAATACATTCATTCGTCCTGTACCCGATGAAAAGGCAGCTGATCCATCAAAACCATACATTAACAGAATATATAATAAAGGATAGATTGGCAAAAGAGTTAATATAGGAACTGCGATAAATAATACTACCAATGCGATACCTTTCAGAAAAAGATTATAATAATGGGGACGATCTCTCTGATAATAAAGTATATCTGGAAAGTGTCTTCCAAATAATTGAGTATAGGAGGTCTTGATTGCCTCCTGTGTTATACCCGCTCCTGACATCTATGAACTATGTGAAAGCGTTTCATTGTATTCTTTTGCTCGCCGAATATGAATCGCCTCCGCCATCATATTTTCATCCAAACTTGTTGGTGGATTGATTTGAATATAAGAAGGTGATTTCATTACCATTTCTAATTCAATCAACTTTGCTCCTTTCATTTTATAATCTTTTGCGATTTTACTAAACATAATATCTGCCTCCTTCTTCAATAGGTAATATAGAATAATATGTCCAAGTCTTGTAGTATTACTAAATTTTGAAATTAGAACATTTGACATCCCTGTATCCATTTGTTATTTTGATTATTGCCGATCAATCATATAATTGAATTCAATTAACCTAATCAATACTTCCAGTTATTACAGTAGTTATTAATAGTTTATTTTATGGCATCGGCGTCAACGATTGTTCCCATTGTAAAATATAGTTATATTGATCATCATCATTGGAATTTAGATAAACCCGATGATATTGGGAACTATTCTCGTCTTATTCTGACCACTCCTACAAGTGGACCTCCTATACATCTTGAACCAGGTAGGATTAATTATATTAGAACTGGTATTAGGATTAATCCAATGGCAAATGGATACAGATTTCGGATTGAAAACTCTCCTATTGTAAAGGAGGCTCCTTTCTATATTTTGGAATATAGTAATTATGAGTTGGACGAGTTATATGTAAAGATTATTTCAATGCGAAATATGGAACTTGATCCACATAGAGTTATAGCGCAGATTGTAGTAGAATCAAATCCGATTATTTTACATCAATGTGTATTACCATCGTATACTGGTGCATCAACTACTGCCTCTCTTGGTCATGGATCTACGCCTGTAACTAGAACAACTGAAACTGTTTCAATGTTCTCATCTGATTCAGATTCAGATTAATTTATACTGTTTGGTTAGGGTTATTCAAATCCTTGTTCAATCGCAAGGTGTCTATCCATTAGGAGAACTTTTAAATCATTCCAAAGATCGTCCATTATGCTTTTATCTGATGAGTTAAATTTTTCTTCAAACTCTTCCCAAATCGGTTTAATCTTTTCTACTTTTTTTAAGAATCGGTCTGATTTCTTTGCTTTACGAACTTCTTCATTGATTGTATCATTGGAGATGTTTGCTTCTTCTTTTTCTACACTTTCATCTTCATCATCGGTTAATGCTTCTGAGAGAATATCATAAATATCTACGATTACTCTGTAAAAGGTTTGTTTACTATCTTTGACCCTCCATCGTCCATTTTCAAAAACCTGAAGCATTCTATCCATATCACGTTTGGTGTTGATTCGCAGATTTTTATTTTCTGGAAATTGGTCATTAAAATGTTTTTGTTCCATTAATTGTGGGATTGCCTTTTTAATATTTTTCATTACACTGTAGAGTATATTGGAGTTTAACCATTTAGGATTTTCTTCTCCATAATTTCTGATTTGAATATTATTATTAATCACAATATTTTGAGTTGTTCCTTGTATTGGTATTGGTATCAAGGTTGATTCTATATCTACTTCACAATTCTCTTTATGTCTTGATAGACCAGACCGTGTTTTATACATTTTTTTACAGCCTTCACATTGATATCCTTTTAATATTGTAGAAGGTTGACATGTAGTTGAACCATCTGATTTTTGAATATTAGAAGATGATTTAGTGATTGATATTTCACCCCAACGAAAAGTATCCAATACAATATCATCTGGAGGTACATTTTTATTACGACGTATCCATTGATTCACTGCACAACTAGTTTTTCTTGACCAACCTTCTACTGGGATTTTTATGATAAGTAGACATATATCTGTAAGTGGTATCTCCCGAATATATAATCGTTTAGTTGTATCAAAATGAAAACGGGTTTTACCCATCTGGGAATCTATATCTATTATCGTAGATTGATTTAGATTTTATTCTTTCCTATTGATCTAGTCTTCGTCCTTATCTGTCCTATCGGTCCTATCGGTCCTATCGGTCCTATCGGTCCTCCCCATTCTAATTGCCGTATTTACAATCATACACCAATCATTATAATCAGACAATGATGATTTATTATAGTTTCCATTTAATTCATATACATATTTCATAGTAGAAATCCACTCATTATGATACTCATGACACCTTGATAAATAAGAAATTGGAATAGATTCTTCTCCTGCTCTGCTACGTGAATGTATGCGACTGTAACAAATAGATGGATTAGTTTTTACATACACAATAATCGGTTCTGGAATATCTTGAATAAATTCGTCAAACCAACTTATATAAATCTTATAATCTACTTCACGAATTTTTCCTGAATCATATAGCATTTTTGCAAATACATTTTTATCTGTCAGGAGACATCGTTCAGTAATGAGAACTAAGCATTCTTCTCCTTTATAGGACCGAATAGCTTCTCTAATTTTAGTAAGTCTGGTAATGTATGCCATCATTTGAAAGGAGAAGGCATTACGTTCTTGATCAGAATAGAATAGTTCCAACATTGTCTTATTCTCACGAGTATCCTTTATAACTTCCCAATCTTTGACAGGTTCATCTAGAAACTTTACATTTGATGACCATTCTCGTGTTCGTAGTTGTTGGATAAATGTTGATTTGCCTGAACCAATATTTCCTTCAATGCTAATCAGCATAACTTTAGCATTCCTAACAATCGTTGAACACATTGTATATTATAGTATAGTATAGTATTTAGTATCACGATTGATTGCTTCAATTCTAGTAGCAACTTATTATTTTATTTAATTGATGACCTGAGCAACAAAATGATGACCTGGGCAACACTTTGATGACATAGGCAACGCTTTGGCTTCAAATAATCCCTGACGTCACAAACTTTTATCATTTTAGTAATATGTAAAGTAATAGATGGTTAGTTTCCTATAAAAGTTGCTTGTCATCAAAAATGATGACATAGGCAACGCTTGATTTTTGGCTTCAAGCCGATTAAAAATAAGGGAGTTTTATTTTATAGAACTCCTTCATAATTTTTATCAGACAGCTTGGTGGTCCGAAACTCCTTTAAAAATCTTGGAAACTCCTTTTAGAATTAATTTGACAGAATGATGACCTGAGCAACACTTTGATGACATAGGCAACGCGCGCGCAAACTCAAAATTCAAAATTTGGTCGGCCGATCGGCCGCCGACCGCCGACCAAAAAGTTTTTTCAGGATTTAATTTTTTAAAATTAGAATTTATTTCAGTTCTTAAATTTTATTAATCGCCAAAATCTAATCTAAAACATAATCTCTCCAATCACATAGTAGAAGACTATTATACTCTATGGCTTTGCCAATGGAAGGCGATGATGAAGTCTATCCTGACGATTCTGCTAGCCAAACTGGAAGGGGAGATGACGTAGAAAATATTAGAAATGAACGACATACTCAAGAATCAGAGGCAACTATTGCATCTCGTGTAAGAGATAATGTTAAAGAATATCTTGAAGTAGCAGATAAACTTAAACGTATCCTTGTAGCAACAAGAGAATTAAGAAAAAGAAAGTCTACTCTTGAAAGTAATCTTATCCGTGATATGGCCAAGTTAGAGGTTGAAAATCTGGCACTTAATAAAGGAACATTGGTTACAAAACACAGTTTACAAAAAGTCCCCCTTACAAAGTCATCAATCATATCACTCCTATCCAAAAACCTGGAGGATCAAGAACTAGTAGGAAATATTGTATCAATCCTATATGATAAACGTGACCGATTTGAAAAAGTTGAACTAAGTCATCGTATTAAAAAAGAATAAAGTAGATATAGAAGTGAAGAGAATAATGACAGATTCATCAATATCTTCACATATAAATCTATTCATCCAATCATCAGTAGAGTCAGTGGTTTTGAAAAATCCAAAACTCTACACAGATAATATATATCATCTACTACAAACATCCATCTTTCGTGATAAAGGAGATGGTCGTGGTAAAGCGATGCAACAAATCTATTCTAATAAACCCAATCCTCTCCTACAACCTTTAGTAGACAATCCTAATAATCTTTATGGAACAGATGATAAAGCAACAATATGGATAGTAGTCCCATTTCAATCTACTGGAAAAGATGGTAGAGAAGAACACCGAACAGAATTTATTAAACGAATGAGAATCGTTCATGATTCTCTCGCTGATAAATTTAATCTAAGAATAAGATTTTGTCGTCAAGTATTCAGCTGTTATCGTCGTACTGAACCACATCCAATCTCAGAGAAACCATTTTATGATGACCCTGATATATATACTCCTAAATTCAATCGTGGTATTCTTCTCAATGTAGGAATATCTACTATACAATCTGCCTACTCAATCTATACTCATGATGTAGATCTGGTTCCTGGAAATGAAACATCTTTTATGGCCTATTCAACTAAAATTAATGACGATACTGTACTTCATTTAGCAGGAGGATGGGACCGATACAATCGTGAAGGAGGTGAAGGTAAATATTTAGGTGGTATTGCTGGTATGACACTGGAAGGTTGGTACTCAGTAGATGGATATCCCAATGACTATTTTGGTTGGGGTGGAGAGGATGATGAATATCTCCGAAGGATTAAAGAACGTGGGGTAAAGATTGATGCCGAATTTTATGATAAGTCAAAGTTCTTGGTTGAAGATTTGGAAAGGATTGATGATGTTGCTACAAAGCGTAAACTCGTCGGAACAAAGGAAGCTGACAATGTAGTAAAGAATGAGTTGATGGAACTATACAAAAGTGGAAAGCGTAAAGGAGGAATATCTACTGTATCTGAACTAACCAGAATTATTGGATATACTCAGTCAGGACCAGAAGATTGGATTGATATTCTAGATATTGTTGTCTTACCAGAATCTTATACACGACTTGAACCATCAAGTTATGAAAAGATTACAATTGTTGATAGCAGGAAAGATATATATCGTGAATCACTCTATGCTTACAAGATGCTAAACGCTTCTGACAAAGATTGGAGTAAGAGTGATGTACGCATGGATGAAACTGAAACAGCGTATTATAATATGAGATTGCCAATAGAAGTCTATGATGAAACTAATCCTGACCCTCCTGATGTAAAGAGATATCGTGAACGCTTTGTAAAACTACCAAGATACAAACTTCTCAAGATGGATCTAGTTGGTTCCTATTCTATTAGTTATCCTGAAACTGGTGACCAAATGGCGATTATTATGGCTGGAATACTCGGAACTTCTACAGGAGTTATTGACGGAACTGCGTGTTTAGGAGGAAACACTGGGTTTCTTGCTCGTTATTTTGAAAGAGTTACCGCCATTGAAATTAATCCTTATCGTGCTCGGTTAGTAGTAGATAATCTTCAACGTGTATTCTTGTATGGTTATCCTCAGGTTGATTCGGTTAGGATTGCAAAGAATGTGATAGAAGTATGTTCCTCAGATTATCCTCTTAAGTCCATAACTGTACTTGATGGCGATACTCAAGAAGTTCTCCTACCTCGTATCAGTGATTCCCAGTTACTAAAATGTCGTCCCCTAGGTCGGGCGCTGTTTGTTGATCCGCCGTGGGGTGGACCTGGGTATGGATATGCTGCCAGAAAGATCGGATTAGAAATGACGTCCCACCGACGGGGACAAGTAACTGCTGCACAGTTTCTCCTACCAATTATTCGCCGAGCG
>OGVP01000140.1_pt1 | contig 10979 bp, 13 predicted proteins | sample 1575791 | NCBI WGS metagenome assembly OGVP01 (sample SAMN07581537, study PRJEB24739) | freshwater metagenome
CCTCATTTTCTGTCCAAAAATAATAGTGTCGATCAATTAAAAGAAATTTTTTATATTTTCTGTCTAGTTTTATGTTTGCATTTGTATAAATGATACTTGCTAGCTTTACGCAATCAGATTGACAAAAGCTAGCAAGTATCATTTATACCATTGCCATAAAATAAGTGTTCTGCTGAACCAACTTCTATATCTACTGTAGGTTTAATGCCTATTCTCTTAATTTTTACAATTTTTTGTGGATACATTATATAATTTCCTAAGATAATTTTTTCTTGCTTGAATATTTTTATAGCTTCTGTTGGGTAATAATCTTATAAGCTGTTTTGTGTTTCTTTCTTCAATGTATTTTAATATTATTTGGTCCTCATTTTCTGTCCAAAAATAATAGTGTCGATCAATTAAAAGAAATTTTTTATATTTTCTGTCTAGTTTTATGTTTGCATTTGTATAAATGATACTTGCTAGCTTTACGCAATCAGATTGACAAAACTTTAATTCGTAATATTTATTTTTGATCTTAGAAAATTTACCTATTTGTAAAAAATTATGAATATCTCTTAGGATACTCGGTGAAGCGGATACAATATTTGCATAGTAATAGTCTTTGCCTCCTTTATAAAAGTTGGTTTTCCATATGGAGCCGTCGCCATCAAAAAAGCCTCTAATAAAATGAGGTATATATTTTCTGGGCATCTTAGGGAGTTTTAAATTAAAGGTCTTTTTATGGTCTATGCCAAGATCTAATAGTTTTTTATGTATTTCTTTGGAATGAACGCACAATTGACATTTAGATCCAGATATTCTAACTTTGGAGGAGGGAGAAATCAAGTCCCTGATGGATTTTAAAACACAGATATCTTGTTTATGTATACCTATAGTAATATAGGGTCTTTTTTCCCACACGTGCCCGTCTGACGCTATGAAGCCCAAGCAATAAGCCATATCATAGGACCACCTATTAAAAAACTTGTGATTAGCGTTATATTTGACCTGAGACCCACTACTTTTTTTAGGTATATTAAATTTTGTTAAATAATTAAGTACTGTTGTTCTTCCAATTTTCTTGAGTTCTGCTATCTGTATAGAGCTTAAATTCTGCTTTACGTATAGTTTATATAGTTCTGTTTTTGTTATCATAAATACCAAAGATTATAGCTTAACAAATATTATTTACACATAATTTCTAAATCATTTAACAAAATTTCCGACAAGGGATAAATTTGGCTGTCTGAGCACAAAAATTTATGCTCCATAGTACAAGTAATTGTGTTGCCGTTTGATAGTGTAATTTCAAAAACCTCCTGCTCCCCATGGTCGTATTTTTCTAGTACCTCGATATATCGATCCCCATGTTGGGTTGGTGCTAATACTTTTTCTCCAATTTTTAACTCTGAGATAGTTTTTGGTCCTGATTCAGTTATAACATTTGTATCATTTAAAATCGACTTATTAAAGCTGTACCTTTGACTCTTTTCGATCCAGCCAAAAATTTCTTCAGCTTCGCTATTAGACACTATTCCTAGTTTATTAGACCCGTCCAGAAACTTAGATTTCACTTTGGCCATTTCTTCTGGCTTCTTTTTACCGATAGCTTTTCGCAGCATATCTGCTTCTTGTAAGTTAAAACCAGCTATATTCTTAGCAATTTCCATAGCTTGCTCTTGATAGATCATTTCTCCATATGTTTTTTGAAGCGTCTGCTCTAGTGCTGGGTGATAATAGTCTACGGATTCTTGTCCATTTTTTTTATCTATATAATGAGTAGATACTGTTTTACCGTCTCTGACCGCTTCCAAACAACCCGGTCGTAATATGCTAATCAAAGCCGATAATTGTTCTATATTTTCTGGTTTAAGCTTTTTAGCCATAGATCTACCAAGTCTAGACTCTAGCTGAAAGCATCCCTTAGTGTTACCATCAGATATTAATGCCCATGTTTTGGGACAATTAAAATTAATAGGATGATTAATGGGATCAAAATCTATATACTGTTCTTTTTCATCGATTACATCGAAAGAACAGCCACAAGCATACTGTAGTTTTTTCATTAGGAATTAAATGCGTTTTTAAATTTTATCTTAGATGAAAGGTTTCTGTGTAGTTTTAAAAATCTAATCAAAATATTAGCACTATCATAAATATCTTTACTAGCATCGTGCGCACCCTCTTTTGATATCCCAAAATAGTCTCTTAAAGTATCTAATGTATAATTTTTAAGATCATTATTATTTTCGAACCAATAAAAAACCAAATTCATAATATCCACCACGTCTCGTGGATAAAATAAGTCGGTTCTATTTTCTTTATTAAGATTACCATATTTTTTACTAAGTCTGTCTATAATATTGAGATCAAACCGATTAATATTATATCCAGCAGCAATAGGTGCCGAGAACTGACTCTTCTTTGAAGATCTGGTGTGGTATTTTTCTAAGTAGCTTACAAACATAGACCACGAATGGTTTTGATTAGGGTATTCTTTCCATTGTTTTAAAACATCCTCTTTAGAACAACCCTTGACCTTTGCGTGGAAATCTAAAATGTCTGTTTTATATTCATAATTTGCATCTTGTTCTATCACTTCTGGCTTAAAATAAATATTAAATTCTGAGTCTGGAATAATATCTAATTTAATGGGATCTATCATAATAGCAGCTAACTGAACAGGGCTGCACTCAAAGGGGTTAGATCCGTCTGTTTCAAAATCAAACACACAAATTTTATTATAGTTTATCATTATTCTTGAACTTCTACTTCTGTAATAGGAATAACCTGAATTTTTGTGTTGGGCTCGGAAACTGTTTGAGCATTGAGAGCCTTACAGCATGAAATACGCTCTTCAGGAATTTTTGTGTATTCCACTCCGTTTAAAATAAACTTATCGCCCACACCTACATCAACAAATCTTTTGATTGACATTGAATTATTCTCCATTTCTAAGAAAATCGGATACACACATAATTTTATCGAGATAAGCTATTCCTAGTACATCGAATTTGATGATACCCAAAGCTTCTAGGTCTTGCATTTCCATACCCGCGATGAGTTGGTCGTTTTTTGAATCATAAACCATAGGACACAAATCGGCTAAAGGCTCAGAAGATATGGCGATTCCAGCCGCGTGTTTTGACTGATTAGATTTAACTCCTTCTAATCTTATAGCCTGTTCAAATCTTTTGGCAAGTGGCCCCTGCAATTCATTATTATCATCTATATAGCACCATTCTTTGAGTTTATCCGGTTGATTCTCCAAAGCCCACCTTATAATAGATGACTCTCCGGTTTCTTCTTTCATTTCTTGCAGCTCATCTGCAATTTTTGCCTCATCAGGAATATTCTTAGTAATTTGATTCATTTCATCAAACGAGATATTACCATATACTCTTATAACGTCTTTTAATGATCCTCTGCCCTTAATGGTATTAAATGTAATCATCTGAGACACTTTGTCTTGCCCATACTTGTCCTTAATATACTGTATAATTTGTTCTCTTTTGTTAATTGGTACGTCAACATCAATATCTGGCATAGAAATATGATCAACTGAGTTTCTTCCAGAATTATAAAAGCGGTCGAACAACAAACTATACTGTATAGGGTCTATACTCGTTATGCCAATAAGATATGATACTAGACAACCGGCTGCGCTCCCTCTGCCGGGTCCCGGAAGCCACCCCTGATTCCTAACATAATTCACAATATCTTGCACTATAAGAAAATAACTGCTGAGTCCAGCTCCCTGTAATACATCTAATTCATATTTAATTCTATCTACATATTTTGGATGATCTTCTTTGGGAACAATATTAGCTATTTTCTTTTTCCATCCTTGACGGCATAATTCTCTTAAGTATTCGGCATCATCCATATTATTTGGACACTTAAATGGGGGTAGTTTAGGTTTGCTCAGTATGTCGTACTCTTCTATCAGATTAGCTACATAATTAGTATTTTCTATTTCTGAAGAAGTGTGTAGTCCTTTCATTTCTTCTTGCGAGAGTATATGATAGTTGTCCGATGCAAAGAAACACCCCATAGGAGCATCTTCATTATTATTCAACTTATTATTTATTTCAGCAAATGTAATTTTTAGATTATTACACAATAAAATTCTTTGGTCTACCGCATCTGATTTTTCACAATAATGAGCATCCGGGGTACAGATAACTTTAGTCTGTGTGTTTTCTCCTAGCTCTCTTATTGCTTTAGTTAAATCTTTTTGAATGACCAAATTCTCTTGATCCATCAGTTGTGCTTCCAAAAAAAGATTATCTCCAAATATATCTTTAAGCTTTTTAATATGCTCACATCCTGCTTCTAACCAATTCTCTTTCAGGGTGTCGTTATCAACAATCGTATTTGCAAGAGTAGAACCCAGGTGTCCAGTGATACCGATCAAATTCCCGTTATTCATAGAACCTAATGTACCAAGGTCTAATCTGGGTTTATGATAGTAAAATTCCGGATTATTCGACAAAGAAACAATTTTGATTAAATCTTTCCAACCCTCTTTATTTTTAGCTAATACAATAAAATGGCTTAGATGTCTATTTTCTTTATCTCTAACAGAAGGATGTTGATCACAAATATATAATTCACACCCTAAAATAGGTTTAATGCCAGCTTTCTTCATGGCTAGATAAAATTTTACAGCCCCGGAGATATTACCGTGATCTGTTAATGCACAAGCTGTCGCTCCAATATCTTTGCATCTTTGTGCTATTTGTTCAGGCTTGGATAATCCATCCAGCAGAGAGAACATAGAATGACAATGAAGGGGAATATAGTTCATTCAACACTTCCTGGTGCTTTGTACTGTCCTACAGTATATCCTGGTCGCGTGTATTCGTCAATAACGGTTTTAACACCTTTGATTCCTATATCGTGATGTACCTGTTCGCACTTTGTCATGTATTGGCCTAATGGAGTTATCTGATTTTCACGATATTCTATAATAGGTAGTATATTAGTATTTTCGAATGTACTTTTACCAAAATGGCACAACTTGGTGCATTTCCATGTTTTGTTTAGTCTTGGTATTTGTGTTTTCTTGATTTGTTCGAACTTATGTTTGATCATCATTTCTGTTTGATGTAAATCAGACTTGTCAAAACAAACAGAAAACATGCCTCCATCGTTAATAAAGTTAATAGATACAATAACATGATCTATATGAGGATATAGGTGTTGTATTGCATAATGATATATACGCAGTTGTGGGTCATTTTGTAATTTAGCTGGTGTTTTTTCTTGTCCTGTTGCCCAATCTAATCTTTTACCAGTTTTGTAGTCTATTATTTCTAGGGTTTTTTCGTTAACCTTCGTAATTAAATCAATAGTTCCTTTGATAGCTAAATTGCCTGATAACACACCTTGTGGCGTTTCATAGTTATATGCTGCCCATGGTTTTTTTATTTCTATGTCAAAGTGCTGCTCTGGCTGTACTATGATGTGATTTCTAGGATCAAACATACCATCATTGTAATCAATAGCTTTATGAACCCAGCTGTGACAATCTTTGTAGTCTTTGACTTCCCAAGTGTGATGAGTAAATTGGGAAGTATAGTGTTTATATACCTTTTCTATTAAGGTATTAAGATTATAGGATTTAGTCTGGATTTTTCCAACAATATCATCTTCGAACTCCTCCACTTCGTTCTGGTCATTCAGCTTAATAAATGCCAAAATCTCTAAAACTTTATGACATATAGTTCCTTTATCTGCTTTTTTCCCAGATGGAGATCTGTTGCCTAATACATACTCAAAAAAGTATTGCATCTCGCACATAGAATGAGTATTATAACTAGAGCTTCTAAGGTATGCTATAATCATATAAGTTTTGTATTTCTAATAAATGATATAATGGCTTGATTTTTTTCATCGATTGACATATGTTGATTATCAATAATATTGCTAAATTTTGTCCAATCATAATTATTAGGATCCAGAGCCGATTCACTAAGAGATGGAGAGTCAAAAGGATTAAGCGTTAGTCGTATAACGTGTCCCTGGTGCTGTAGTATGGCGTTTGACTCATTCGGAAATCTACAATCAACGATAATAGCAATATCGTATTGTTCTTTAAGAATTTTATTAATCGTTGCATCAACCCATACAGAAGTTTTAAGCTTACGAAAAATGTCAGTACCTATAATCTCCATAGCCTGTCTGGCTGTAAGTTGATTATTTTCCCATAATAAATCAGTCATGGTATTTTTATCTTCGTCTGATCCATAACATTGATTATGAGTCAAACCAAGTATGTTCATACATATATCGGTTTTAAGAGGGTCGGCAAAGCTATAAATTTTATAGGAAATATCAGGATAATCTCTATTTAACGTCTCTGCTAAAAAATCACCAGCACTACTTTTACCAGATTGTTTACGACCAGAAAAGGCAATAATTTTTGTCATATTTTACTCTCTATATAATCCTTAATTTCTAGTTGGATTTCTTCCGGTGTCATTTCGGCAACGTCAGCTTTGGTAATATCCGGTATCAGTATTCTGTATGTTTTACAGCACTTATCCATAATTTGTTTGGCAGCCTGTTTGCCAGCATCGTCATTGTCTGTTAGTACTATTATAGTCATTGCTCCAGATGAGTCCAAAATAACCTTTTGTCTATCGCTCATAGAGGACCCAAAAATAGCAACGCTGTTATGTATATCGTTTTCCTCTAGTTTCCATACATTACCAGGACTTTCGACCACAATGACATATCCCAGTTTAGATATAAATTCTTTGGCATACCAGTAGTTATACAAAGTATTTTGGCTTTTAAACTTGGCGCTATGCTTCCATTTTGGGAACATCCATCTCTTATCTGCGTCTGGACAATCTAGCCCAATATCATGATAACACGCACAGCTATGACACTTTTCGAATATACTTCTACCAGTACATCCTATAAGATACTTATGATCATCACTATAAATTGGCGCTACTACTCTATTATACATTTCTTTTTTTGGATTACTACATAGTCCAACATCATATTTGTCTAATATTGCTGAAGAAAATCCTCTATGGATATAATATTGCGCAGGTATGTTTAGGGAGTTGCGCACTGTTTGACGATTAATATTGGGCGAACCTGTTTCCCTGCATGAATAATTTAAATCACTAACGTATTTAACCGCGTTAGTAAAAGACTGTTTATTACGAGCAGTTTTAGAAATTTTTATATCTGATAGGTCTTTATTTAAGAATGCGGTAGCGTATGATACGGCTTCATCAAAAGAACATGTTTTGTCTCCTTCTTTTGACCAATTATATTTATTATGAGATAATATTCCTCTAATAAATCCTAAAATAGAACTTTTGAAGGTTTTTTCGCATCCATGTGTTCTGCATTTCCAGTTACCTCTATAAGAGTCTCCTTGTACATAAAGATTAATGGCCCCTTCATTATCCCCTCCGTGTATAGGACAACTCATGGATACCATTTTAGTATTATTTTTATAGTTAAGATCAAGACTGTCTAATAGATTATCTATGTCGTCACAAAGATGATCACATAAAATCTTTAGTTTGGCTTGATCATTCGAACGGGATCGTTTGTTCATTGTTATCATAGGTTGTGTCTACCATAAATCCATCGTTAGTATTTTTTATGCCTTTAGATAGCTCTATTCTGGTTTTTCCTTCGGTGATCTTTGCACACCAGCCCTTCATATGACAGTTGATATAGTCGTTATCGTCCAAGCCACCCCCGTGTCTTGAGATCAGAGGCACTAGTTTTCTGTTTCCGTTTTCTGGACCATCTTCTGATATCTCTTCAGGCGTTTTTCTTTTAAAGATACTGAAATTACTACATAGCCATATAATTCTATCAGATCCACTAGCTGTGTCTGTACTTTCTTTAGTGATGCCATCTCTATTTAACTGTACAAAGGCTACTATCGGTACTTTATATCTAGTAGCAAAATTGTGAAGAGAGGTCATCATGAAGCCTAATACTTGATATTCTTTGAGGTCTTGACTTATACCAGCACTATCCATAAGTTTAAGATAGTCGTAAAATATAACGCAGTCTTTAGCTGTTCCATCGTCATTTAAGCCAACTTCTTTAACTAGCCATCTTCTCATAATGGATAATTGGTCCTCAAACGATTTACCAGCTATGGACTTGTAATATAGTGGAGTTTTTTTGAGGTCTTGTACAGCATTCTCTATTTTGCTCTGTTGATTTGGGGTTTGAATAAACTTTCCTGTTTCTATATTATTTATTTCTATTTCCGTCATCATAGCTAAAACACGATTAATATGGTCTTCCTTAGTCATTTCTGTATCCATATTCAGGACAGGTATTTGTAGCTTATTAGCTATATGAAAACCCATATTGTCTGATAATAATGTTTTCCCAACCTTCGGTCTTGCAGCAATCACATTTATAGTACTTTTGCGTAGTCCTCCTCCTATAGCCTGATCATATACAGGAAAACCAGTAGGTATGCCTACCTGATCAATGGGCCTAGTAGATAGATATTCTATATACTGTTCTATATCATCCCCAATAGATACAGGATTACTGTCTGTGTCATTGAGCAGAGAAGTGAAGTCAAATATAGTATCTTCTGCTATACTAATAATTGATCCTATGGTCTCACTACCTGTTACGTCTAATATTTTCTCTTGTGCTTTTTCGAGCTGTTGTCTCAATAGCCTAGCTATTTCAAGCTTACGAATTTTGGCGGCAAATTTTCTAACATTTTCTATATTAACAGGAAAATCAAAAATAGCTTTTAGGTGCTGGACCTCTTCTTTTTTAGAAAGAATATGTGTTAATCCAAGTTCTTCTGCTGTGGAAAATACTGCAGCAATATCTATGGAGGATCCTGGTTCTCTCTCAAATATTCTTTTTAAACACTTATAAATGATAGTATTACTATCTATAGTAAAAGTAGATTCTTGTAGAATATCTGCAACATCTAAATATGCATCTTCTCCATACTTACATATACCAGCCAAAACCGCCCTTTCTGCTGATACGTCTGATAATATATTCACTATCCAGCACTCCTAGCACACTTATTGCACTTGTAGCGGTCTACCGAATCTGTTAGCAGTGCAGGATTGACCGATTCTTTTTTGCCACATACTCTGCAAGTAACCTTTAAAGGAGTAAACTGTCTTGTTCGTGGCGTTGGATCATTTACTGCTAATAATTTATCTATTTTACAGTCATCTTTATGGAGTCTAGATTCTGTCATGCTATCAAAGAGATTAGTATGAGAAGAAGTATTTGCTTTTCTGCTACTCTGTTTAGTTTTTATGGATGATCGCTGAGTAGTCTTTGCTTGCTTTTTTTGTTGTTCAGCAGGCAACATCGATTGTAATAATTGAATCATTTGTTGTATCTGTTCAGGATTAAGATCCATGCTTCACCTTACTCTTTTGAATTGATAACAAAATATCTGATAAATGTTTTATACTGTTGGCCAAATATTGTAGCCTATCGCTTCTTTGCTTTGCATATTTTTTGATTTTGTTAAGAGCCATAGCTTTTTCATTATGTTTAATTGCTTGGTAGGATTTTTCTATATAACCATATCCCTTATAATTGTTAATCTCTTCCGCAATAGTCTCCTTAATAGTCTCGTCTGCCCAATTCAATCTTGATAATTCTCTATTGATCGATCTTTGAACATGAAAAGCAAACTGTCCTAGTCTATATGCTATTTCTCCACAAACCTCTGGGGTGGTCTTTTCTAGTTCATCCCTACTCATTTGGAAGTAATTGTTAAGCTCTTCCTCAGGAAAAGCATCAGATCTATATGTCCCTAGACCAATACTTTTTTCATATTCGTCCAGAACCTTATCCCACTCATTCACTTGTTCTTTAGTGTTCATTTTTTATCCTTAACACCCATTGATCTATTTGGTCAAACGGTAATTCGATATACTCAATACCATTTAATGCACACCAATCTTTTTTATCTTGATCTCTTTTTTTATGTTTTATGAAACCTAGTGCTGTGTTATGGAAAAATCTACTAAATTTATAGTGTTGTTCACCATGAACTTCTACACATCTCTTAATAAGAGGCAAGTAAAAATCCAAATACAAAGTCTCTGATCTTCTCGTATTAATTGGTACCTCTTCTAAAACTTGTAATGTAGGAAAACACTCATGGATTAAATTTCTGGCCTGTAAATGCAGGCTAGATTTATTTTGAATAGAACCATGGGCAATATTACCAATTAATTGCCAATTATAAGAATTACCATCTAAGTCTTTTACTTGCATTTTATTCCCATAGTATCCTTAACCTTTGTCCATAAATCTTCATAGACCTCGGGATGATCCACTAGGTATTGTCTTGTTTTTTCAAGACCTTGGAATTTGGGCTTATCCTCAACAGATGATATAGTATACCATGCTCCGCCCTTAGATACAAGTCCTAAATCTACAGCCAGAGTCAATAATTCCATTTGCTTATCTATTCCTTGTCCATATCTGATATAGCTTGTAATCTTACCGCCAGGAGCACCTAAAGCAGAGCAAACAACCTGCCAATGTACTTCTTGTCCAATTTGAGGACTGTCGGTACTCAATGTCCATGGACTAAAGTAATTAGCCTTAAGCTTAATATCTGTTTGATACGCAATAGCTTGACCACTTTTTTCTTTCCATTCGCTATGACCCATACCAGGATTACCCATTTGATGAGTAATTCCTATCACAACATTTCTATTGACAGGAATAACATTCGCCACTTTTCTGCAAAACTTAGCTAATAATTTAGCTCCGTCTGCTCTTTGCATTTTATTCATATCGCTTGTAATCTCAGCTTCTGTACACAGAGCAGAATAAGAGTCTATAATCAGTACTGAACCAGGAACTTCGTTTATGATTCTTTCGCCTATTTGTAGATACTCTTCTGCATGTAAAATCTTACCTTCTTGGGACCCTATAATATTAAATCTATCTAAATCTAGTCCCGGTATACCAAAAAGTATCGTGACTGGGAA
>OGVP01000141.1_pt1 | contig 10964 bp, 14 predicted proteins | sample 1575791 | NCBI WGS metagenome assembly OGVP01 (sample SAMN07581537, study PRJEB24739) | freshwater metagenome
GTTTCCCAGTCACGATAGCGCAGACAAGTCAAGTCAAGCCCAGACGGGTCAAGTCAAGCCCAGACGGGTCAAGTCAAGCCCAGACGGGTCAAGTCAAGCCCAGACGGGTCAAGTCAAGCCCAGACGGGTCTAATTGGCGAGCAGTCTAACCAACCAGGTCGGCGACATCTTACAATCATAACCCTAATGAGTGTCTATTCACCTGTTCAGCTTGTAAACCGAAAGTTCAATGGAGAACGTCATTATTATGAATATTGTTCTCCTACTGTTATTGAGTTGCTGAACCAAGCAAGGCTTTCCAAGAAGATGACAGCTCTTTGTCTATTTGAGTTCGGTAATCAATCAGATTCAAATGAACTATTTCTCCAAATCCGTGGAGCCACTCTTGTAAAGTCTCGTGGAAGTCACCCGATGGCTAAGTTGGATTGTATTCTACCACCAGAATCTACTCCATTTCTAAAGCATTATCAAGAAGCGATTGTATCAGCCTATGCAAAGAGCTTGGGAAAGACAGTTGATGAGTTAGGATTGAATAGAATCATCGGGATTGAAAGTCCTACTATTGATGGTTGTTATCGCTTTGATCTAAAGAGTAAATGGTTCCGTGGATATGTAAATGGAGTAGAGCTACAATCAGAGGAAGAGATGTTTGGAATGTATAAGAATAATAAGACAGTTAATCTAGAAATTCATTTTGGAAAGGCAAAGATTTACACAACCAGTGATATGGAAGATAAGTTGGTATGTGTTCCATTTGTTAGGAAGATTGATGTGATTGATACTATGTAATTAGTTAAATATTTACATTCAAGTCAAATTGAACTTATTTTTACACAGAATTATGCTTAATAAACCATATAATATGGATGCTCTTGATATTCCTCAAAATAATATAGTCAGGATTATGCCCACCAGTCTATTCTCTGATGTTATTCCTTCATTGATTGGAGTCAATCAGCATGGATATGCTCGTCTAAAATTCAATACAACTCCTCCTATTGAATGGCAAGACCGATATAGTCCCTATGTATCCGTTGAACGATTGACAGAAGAAAACTGGGAGGAGTTGCTTATATCCAGGAGAACAACTGTATATGTTCCAATCAGTCGCATTGAGATGCATCACAAAATAATTAAACGTGAAGGGCATGATAGGATTATAGAATTAGTTTATCTTCAAAAAACACCAATTGTTCAACTTATCCCAGAAATCACTACCAATAAGCCTTCAAAAAATGGCGATGATGATACCGATGACAAATTTGAGAAAAAATCACCAACAATCTATCAGCTTACATTTGAGATGAAACAAAGTAGTCATAATCAATATGTATCTTGTTGTTCTAATAAGATTTCAGAGTATGATTATCCAATGATGGTAAAATATTCTAAAGAAGATGCCGAACGATTTAGAATTCGTGATGCTATGATTCAATGGTATTATTCTGAATAAAATAGAAGAAGAATGTTTCTATCTACAATAATCTTAGTAGTATCTATTATCATTCTTGCGATTGTAGCCTATATTTTTTATGAACGAACCTACAGTCATCCACTTCGTCTTTCTATTGAAAAAGCACGAGAAATGATTCGTTCTGGAGAAATCAAAAAGGTTGTGGATGTAAGAACCATTGCTGAATGGAATACCGGACATTATCCCTCTGCTATTCATATTCCTGCTAGTAAATTAGCTGAAACAACACTTATTAATCAATCAGAACATATTTTATTATATTGTAATACGGGAACAAGAGCCAGAAACGCAGCAGAAAAACTTCAAGCAATGGGATACAAAAATGTTCATTATATAGCAGAAACTTATGTAGAATTGATGTGAGATAAATCTAACATTATACTCCTTAATAAATGGCTAGTCTATCCAGTCTATCCAGTCTATCCAATCAATCCAGTGTGTCTAACATGTCTAGTGCGATTTCGTGGGAGGAATACTTTCTCAGAATCGCAAGAACCAGTGCTCTACGAAGCAAAGACCCCCGAACAAAAGTAGGATGTTGTATTGTCAATGAAAATAAGATTATTGGAGTTGGTTATAATGGTTTCCCCAATGGAATACATGATGACTGTTCAGAAGTATCTTGGGAACGACCTCATAAATATCTTTATGTTGTTCACGCAGAAATGAATGCTATTTTAAATACTGTTTCTTTTGATAAATTGAAAGGAGCCACATTATATTGTACATTGTTTCCTTGTTCTCAATGTTGTAAAATGATGATTCAATGTGGAATTAAAAATGTTATATATGATAATCTTCCTACTATGTCAGATGATTTAGAGGCATCTCGTAAAATGATGAGGCTGGTTGGTATTACTACACGAAAATCTGGTAGCGATGATGTGTATGAAGATTCAATCGTATAAAACTAGTTTAGTTTACAGTAGAAGAACAGATAACCGATGGATTCCACACATAGATTATTTTTAGCAAATGTCAGTGCTGCCTTTAAGATTATTGATGATGATCTTATCCCATCTATTGAACATGCTTTATTAATTTGTGGATATGATCTTGCATATTCAAAAATAAAGGCGGTTGATGGTATAAAAAATGGTGAATCAGTTCAGGCAGTGATTATTCAGACCAAACATAGTAAGATTGTAAAAAATCATACTTGGTTATTTATTATAATTCGTGGTTCTGGAATGGTTGAAAAGGAGAAATGGATACTTGAACAACGCCCCGAGTTGGTTCCAATGGTTCTGGACGATGATTTTTACTATCCGCCAATGGTCACATGTTTAGGAAAGATACGTAAGTTGAAAGTTCATTCTGGATTGCTACGAGGATATCGTAGTATTCAAGCAGAAATCCGTAAAGCGATTAGGGAAACTCCTGCGACAGCCACAGTTATTTTTGGAGGATATGGCACGGGTGGTGGAATGGCTCAGTTAGCGGCTTTGGATAATGTTATACGTAATATACGTGATCCATACCACCGAACACTTCCAGTAGAATGTTGTGTATTTAACTCTCCCAGGGTTGGAAATCGTCTATTTGTTCGTAAATTTGAGATGATGGTACGAACCAGTGAAAGATGGGTCAGTGGATTTGATGAAATCTCTGCCTTGCCAGTTAGTAAAAAATATCATCACACTGGACAAGTTCATTTATTTAATCCTACTACATTAAAGTTAGAGGTAAAACCAAAGTGTGAAGGACATCGTGTCGGTGAGGGCTGTTTATGGTGGAGTTTCCGACCAGTTACGGAGCATCATGATATTGGAAAAATATTGGCATATTTAAGGGTTTCAGATAAAGAGACAAAGGAAAAGTTGGAAAGAGATGGGATGGATTAAAATCTTTACTTGAAAGAAATAGTAGATATGCCAATAGATGTTGACAGACTGTCACGAGTATATATGTTTTTAAATGGATTTTTGAATAAAGATAAAAAGAATGATGGTGCTTCATTAGAATTAAGTGATGGGACAAAGCTTACTAGAGGTAGTGGTTTGGATCCTGGTTCAGGTGGAGATGCTGTAGATCCTAATCGTGCCAATGTTATAGGTTATCAAGATCCAGATTTATTGCTAGGAATTGAAAAACCAAAGGATAAATTAGAAGAATTACCAGCTTTTCCAGTTACATCTGGAAAACCATTTGAAAAATCCCGAGAAGGACCACGGACTGATGAAGAAATACAGGATATAGTAGATGCATCAACATCATATCCACAAAAAACACATCCAGAAACACCAAATGAGCAAGATTTAAGGAGACGCATGGTGGATTTGGTCGCGGGAACTCCTGCTAATCAAGTGCCTCTGAGTAGAAATAGGTCTTCGGGTCAGATAGATGAGTTTCAAGAGTCTGAAGGCGAAGGTAGTATTCTTAATATTTCTGAAAGAAAAGAAGAAGAAGAAGCTAAAGGAGAAACGTTTGCTAAGAGAAAAACTCGCCGAAAGATTTCAAAATCAGGAAAAAATAAACGAGCAACTCGTCGCAAGAATAGAAAATAATTTAATCTTCTATCCCTGTACCACCCTTTTTTTCAATCACGAGATTCCGACAATCATAAAATTCCTTATGTTCCCGTTGTCTTCTACGAAGATTACAACGGAGACAACTAATCACAATATTATCCTTAATATGAGGTTTAGTATTATCAATCCTATCCACACTCCATTGTAGAGGATCGTGTACATTTTTGTAGCGAACAATGTATGATGAATGACAGTAGAAACATTTACATCGTTTTTCAACCATCATCATAGCAATGTCTTCCCACGTAAGAATATTTTCAGGAGTTATAAATCCTTCACCCCATCTTTTTAAATCTCCGCTCCGATATACTGATAGTTTTCCTCGGATTTCATTTTTTACTGCCTTAGCTTCTCCAGAAACTGATCCCGAACTGTCTAATAGACAGACCCCGAGAATGCGAATAAGAACTTTTCCCGATATATCCGTTACAACATTGAGTGACCCCACTGACCCCACTGACCCCGATGAAGCGGAGTTAGGAAGGGAATGGGAAGTGGAAGGGGAAGAAAATAATTGGCGTTGAATAGCGCTAGTAGAAAATGATTCACGACCTGCCTTACCGCTTCTCGTAGTTTCAATGATTTTTGTCTTATTAATATTTTCTCCTTTATCACTGTCCATATCTATCTATAGCAACTTTGGGGTCAGACAAATCTGATCGGAGCTCCAATGTTGATATTCACTGAACTTATTTACAATTTCTTGAAGCATTTGTTGTAGACGCTTTTGACTCTTCTTTGGATGTGTCCACCATAGTAGAATACCATATGGATTTACTGATATCTTCTCAATCTTAATCAAATCATCCTTCAACTCAACTTGAGCAGCGATTTCAAGAACCCATTTCCAACCTGATACATCAAATGTATTTTGTTCTACTCCATCAAAAGGAATAGAACCAAACATCCCCATTTGACACTTTCTTTGCTTTACAATGATTGACTGAATATTTGTTGGTGTCTTATTAGACATAATAATTCCAAGTGAATCAGAATAATCATATAGTAGACAAAGAATATCAGGATAGCCATTCATCTTTTTGCGAATCGCTGAAACAGTCATCATAATAATATATCCACCACATATTGTAGATTATTCCTGTTATTTGCTACTCAATTCAATCATTGTCCTTTCTTTCATCCTTTTTAGACACATCATCATCACCACCCTCGGCATCATCGCGCTTGGCATCATCATCGCTATCAACCTCATCCTTGGCTTCTTTGGTCGGAACATACTTTTTACCGATTCCTTTCCAATAATTCTTTACAATCGCTTTCCACTCTTTCTTTTTTGAAGGAGATGACCGACGAATATATGCCATACTTCGCGCATACGCATACATCTTTCCTATTTTATTTTCATGTTTCATAAGAAATCCATAATATAATGCAGTCCATATTCCATCTTCATCTTTTACTTTTCCTCCACTCATTGTCTCCAAATATGCCCCTGCGCTTACATATGGACGCATCATCATAATCCCTCCATCAGCATATTGTCCCATTCCAAGAACATTGGGAACCATTACCCATTCATATGCATCAATACTTACTACAGACCAAAACCACTTTAAGACATCTTGTGGATGATATTGATTTAGGAGAAACCAGTTGGAGAATACCATTAATCGTATAATATGATGGGCATAGGCTCGTTCTTGAGCATCCAGGAGAAGATTATCCAGCCACTCAATATTTGTCAAACTTATACTTTTTCCTTTATTTTTTGTATCATCACCTGAATATTGAAACCAAGTTGCTGGAAGCCTACGTTTATGTCCTAAAAAGTTGCTACGCATCATCACTTGGCGTTCTTGACGATACACAAGACGACAATATGCTCGCCATCCAAATACTTGACGAACAAATCCCTCCAATGATGGCAGATGTTTCCTGGTAGTTTTTCCAGGTAGTGACTGGACTGCTTCTAGTACATCTCTTGGGGTTAGTAAACCATTATTTAGAGATGATGAAAGAACCGAATGATAACCAAAGGACACGCCAGGTTGAAATGCATCTTCATACTTTCCAAAATCTGGGAGCATCTTCTTCAAAAAGATTCCCAGCCGTTTTTTGGCTTCTGTGTTGGTAAGAGGATACATTGTTAATCGTTCTACAAGGTCATCTGTATCTGAACTAAATTTACGAAAAAGTATCCCAGGGTTGTTTGGATATTTAGATTCAACATATTCAGCTACTTTAAGAATCTGTTCTTTTAGTTTACTACTAGATTTATTAGGTTTGTATACAGTTGGATCTTTTTCCATTTTTGGAGGAAATGGATCACGATTTTCAACATCAAAACTCAACTTTCCGCCTACTGGTTTATCACCACTGGACCATAATATTTTCAATCTTCGGCGTTGCCACTCATAAAAAGTAGAATGATTATACTTTCGTATTCCTCCTTTCTCCTTTGGCGGATGTTCTTTCAAAAACTGATCTAAATCTTCATGTGTTTCTGTAAAGGCTGGTGTGTCTTCTACTTCCAGTGTCATCTTATTACGCTTTACTAATCGTTCAACACTTTGTAGGAGAGGTTTATCAAGGGGGTCAAATAGTTTGATTATTTTAACCTTCTTTGCCCTGAGATGTTTCAAAGCATCTTCTAAAGGACGAGTATTTCCTAGGAAACCACTGGTTCGGTCATAATCATTTTCGTCGGCATAAAGATTAGCCGAAAGAATACGATGAACCAGGGTAAGTTTATTAAATGGTTTTTCGTCAATAAGCCACATTGAATCACTTACTACAACGACATCGGCGGATTCAGGAATATATTTAGGAGGAAATAGTTGATTATTTAATAATAGTCTTCCTACTTTTTCATTGGAAGACATCTAAATTCTGTAAGAAATAAGAAAGTTAATATCTGGACGCAATAGTATAAAGAACAGTTCTATAAAGGATAAGACTGTATTAGTCTGGTTAAGATTGGACTGGTCAGGACTGGTCAGGACTGGTCAGGACTAGTCAAAGACATAAAGGAGCAATAAAGGAGTAATAAAGTACAAAGATGAATAGAGGGACGATATGTCTATAGCTGAAACATATCCTAATGCTCTGTGTGATATTTGTAATGATGTAACCGAGCCTATATTAAATCCTGCGTTGGATGGAAGTGATTGTTTTATACAATCTGAAAGACTTGCCTATGGTTATCCAGATATAGTAGGAAATATTAGTGTGACCTACTTTTTTTCACAAAGTGATATGTTGGAAGAAATGAAGACAAATGTAACAGTTGCTAGATATTATGATACTACTCATCGGACAGAATGTGAAAAAGAACAAAGACCAGTTTTTAAGACACAAAAAGAAAGACTTCAGTTTGTAAAGTATAAGCTGGCAAGATCACAATCATTACCACCGCGAGGAGCGGATAGTGGCGGATATGTGGATATATCGGGCTATTGAATTCTTTACTGGAAAGTTTAGATATCCTCGGAATGGAAATACAAGAAATAGTCATATTATTGGTATTAGCAGTTATCAGTTCCTTGGCAACCAGAATGGTTGTTGGAGGAATCTATGAACAGATGAGTCAAGATGGAGAAGGTTTCTCTAATGAACAAAGAAAAATACCCATTCAAGCTATTCTTAAACATCTACAAATAAATTCAGCAATCCTCCCAAAGAATGACTCACAATACTGGGAAGCATCAGATCAACCACAAGAAGCCATTTATCTTAAAGGATTAAATGATGGTGTATCATTTAAAACACTCAAGATTGAAAATATTGAAGGATATCGCCCTGGTGTATTATTATGTCATTCACCAGATTGCCATATAAATGGTGAAAGTTGGGGAATATATATGCCTCCTAAAAATATAACTCAAGAAACTGTTGATTTTGTTCATCATCGTAACGGATATATTGCAACAGATTCTACTAGCCGTAAACAGATACAACGAGAATTTAATCAACCTGGAATGGTATTAACAAAACCAAATATTATTAAACCTCATCCTCCAGTTATTGATTCTACACCAGTTCAAAGTTTACCAGTTGCCCCGGTCTCTGTCCCAGTTGTTTCCTATGCTCAACAAGAATCACCCCAACCCAATAAATGTCCTATAGCAGGTGAGGTAAGAATATGGACTGGAGGTTGTATGTCCAAAGCGAGAATGGACATTGAATTTCAATATTGGACAGCTCCACAGAGAGTTGCTCAATACAAGAGGAAAGGAGAATATTATTCCAAAGTTGTTCCAAATCTAAAGAAACTAAATCAAACATACAAACAAGTCACAGGTAGTGAATATCGTATACCAGGGTAATTTATAAATGAATAGAAAGTAGAGGCAGTAAAATAAGTATGGGATACAAAGAAGCAGGGTCGTTAATATCAGTCTTCATTCTGGCAGTAATGGTAGGAATATTTACAAATTATTTAGCAAGTCAAATACGGATTGTAGGAGGTATTGAAGGATTTATATCTGCGACCAGTGAAGAAAGTGTAAGCCGAAAGGATGTTAAGAATATTAAAACATTTTTAAAATATTTATCATTTGATACTGTTAAGAATGAACTTCGTATAACTGCTCCTGGTGGATTATTTATAGACAATAAAGTTCAGATAAAAGGAAATATTAATATTCCTTTATCAAATAAAAGAAATACATTTCAATATAATTTAGGTCCATGGGGTTTTCATGAACCAACCAGTTAGTATATAAAAAATGTAATATAGTAGATAAAGAATGAATGCGATTCTTATTATATTTGTAATGTTGGTGGCTTCTCTTGCCACCATCCTTACAATGGATATAAATATTAAAGGACCTGAAGTACCTAAAGGAGCTAAAGGACCTGAAGGATTTAGTATTGGTGAAGTTCCAAATATGTTTGATTTATTAACGGCTGAAGAAAATGGAAAACTCCGTTTGCTAAATGATACTAACCGTTTCCGGTTTGATTCAAAATCTGGAAAGATTGAAATATTGATGCCTACTGTTATAACAGGGGGTCTTAGGATTATTGGAAAAAATGCAACGATCCAGACAACAAATGGAAAGATTGATACAATGACGAGCCCAGATGTAGGACAATATATGATTAGCTCTGTTTCAGGAACAAATAAAATGTCTACTATATCTCCAGTTCGTTATAGATATTCATTCCAGCAACCAAATACATATATAGCAGGTTATCCTACGGGATATTATTATGGAGGAAATACAGTTCCTCCTCATTATTCAAATTTAGATATTGCTTTATTCTACTGTGATTCGTCTCCATATTGTCAAGGAGTTACTTATAATCCAAATCTTAGAGGATATTCTTTACGAGGAGGGAATAGAATGATAACATCAAATACAATAATAGAACCAAAGAAAAGTCCTTGGGGAGAGCATTCATATGTAAAGAGGGTAAGACAAATGTTTTAGTATATATTATTGTAAAATATGTAGGATTATAATAGATGAGTAAGATAACTGACTTACTATATATACTGGGAACAGTTTTGGTTATAGCGATTATATTATATATGATTCGTTATTATTTTATAGGAGAAGGATTTCTTAATTTATTAGACTATTGTCGTACATATCATAAAAACACTGCTCCACAATGTATGTCTACTACATTAACATGTGGATTTGATAAGTGGAAAGTGACTGACAAAGCACAAGTATTATTAGCAAATATACCGTTCAAGACGCGTAAGATTATAGGAATGGATACTATTACAAGTGGTTCTATTACAATAACTGAATTAAGCGATTTGGTTGTAAAAGGTTGTATCAAAGAATATGGAAATGATGATAAATTAGTAAAGCAATGTGCAATGGATAGTATGAGACCAGTATTTACAGTAATGTCAACACAGTATGGACGATCAGATACTGCGACAGATTATTTATCAGAGCCGGACTGTAAAGGATATGCTCCAAAGGATAAATTACATAGTGGAAGTACATCAGCTCCAACCAGTGCTTCAACTACAACATCTCCAGTAGCATCTACTTCTACTTCTAATACATCCCCAGCATCAGCGACATCAAGTACAACAAGTACAACAAGTAGTACATCTACTCCTCCTCAACCACAAATAAGTATGGCTGATATTGAAAAGTTAATAGAGAAAAGTATTGCAAAACATATAACAGACCTTCATTGATAAATATTAGGCATATTTATTCAAATATTTTGAATAGATTTGATGATATTCCTCCAATAGAAAGGAGAATACTATAGATTTTATTATCATAAATCGGACGTGACCCACAAATAGTAAAAATCCCTGAATGAACGATCCAACCCTACCGCCGGCGAATTTGAAATCGTAATCCAAAAAATAAAAGTCATCGGGCATCCGGTCCGACCGTCCGACCAAAATTTGACCCCTCTCTAAAATTTCAAGAAAAGTGTTCACACTTGGAAATTTGTTTCCACCGGTGGAAGATTTTAAAACCGATAAGGGAGTTTTGTCCAAAATGACGAACATTTTGAGATTTTTTGTTTCCACGAAAGGGAGTTTCAAAGTTCGCATTTGGAAACAAATTCGTAAAAATTCAAAAAAATGCGAAGATTTGTTTCCATTACAATTCTGACCAACCAACCATCTTCCAATGCGGTGTGAACATCATTTCCAAAAGTTCGCAAATGTTCGCAATGTTTCCACTGGTAGAAGATTATGTTTTTTAATTTTGGACAAAAATAAGAGAGAATTCTATATTTTATGAAAAATAAGGGAGAAACATTGGAAACAAAAAATCAAAAAGTTCGTCAAAAGTTCGTCAAAAGTTCGCAAAAGTTTGCAAAAGTTCGCACAAGTTCGCACAAGTTCGCAAATGTTCGCATAATGTTCACACGATAGTTTAAATAAATACCCTCCAATAATAAGTAGGAATCTCTATGTATTTTCGGTATAATGTAGAATCAGGTTGGTATGAAAAAACAGTAAAAATAAGAGGAGTAGATTATATCCTACAAGTAAATCGGGAGAG
>OGVP01000143.1_pt1 | contig 10927 bp, 4 predicted proteins | sample 1575791 | NCBI WGS metagenome assembly OGVP01 (sample SAMN07581537, study PRJEB24739) | freshwater metagenome
GATCTGTTTCCCAGTCACGATACAACTGTTGGAGACACAGGGGTCGAAGTAGATGATGGAGCTGCTGGAGCTGATGAAGTAGTAGTTTCAGAAACTAATGATTGAGATACTCTGTTTTTAGCATCATTCAAAGCTTGTATTAGTTGATTTTCCTGTTCGGTTAATCTGGTCGCCGCTTCTGATGTAGCACCGGCACTAAATTCTTGTTCTGTAAGAGCTTTGATAGTGTTAGCATATGCTTTTATCATTAAGTTTTCTTGTCCTGATGTTATCAAACCAGCGCTCTTAAGAACTTCTGAGTATTCATCCAATGCTGTCTTTAATCCTCCCCAGGCTCCAGGCATAGAACTAAAAACTTTCATAGTATCACTAAATATCTGATCTTCTGTTTTAAAAGAATTAGCTATTTTTATAGCGCTTTGTTCTAAAAAGCCAAATGGTTTGTCTAAACCAGGAAATAAGTCTGGTTTGATATTTGGTTTGGCTGGTTGTCCAGATTCGACTGCTAAATCCATAGCTTCTAATCCAGCATATGTAAATCCAGCTTCCCCCAAACTATCAGCTAATTTTTTCATTCCTTCTTTAGCATCAGTTGTTGATGTTATTATACTTCTAACTTCAGGAGATGCTTTAGCAAAAAATTCAGCAAATAGTTCTCTATTACTCGATAAATATTGTTCTATCTGAGCAGAGCTTTTGCCAGCTCTTACAAAAGCATCTATCATTTGAGGTTTGATCTTTTCAATCAAATCAAATTGAAAAGTTCCCTCAGTTTCACTAGCATATTTTTTACCTTTCATCAGCGCAGCATCAGCTAAATGACCAGTTTCATGAGCAACAGTTTCTGTTGTTGCTGCTGCTTTTTTACCCTGTATTTGAAAACCTAATGACAAACCACTCTCACGAACTCTTGCATAGCCTCTGCGTTTTTCTGCACTAACAGATTTACCACCACCAATATCAAAAGTATCATCTGCTGTAAATTCTTTAATTCCTTCAAATTTACTCAATATTATATTTCTTATATCTAATCCCAACCCACCCATAATTTTATCAAATTCAACTTTTGCCTCATCAATACTAGACAAAACAGTTCCTTGTGCTCTTCGTATATCTTTATCTGCTTGACCACCAACAAAAAATCTTCTAATTCCAACATTTCCTCCTTTATTTAATCCCAAAGCTTTAGTAGCTTTTTCTCTAATAATAAAACTACCAACAGGTAAATTAGTAGGAATACTATCACTAGTTCCAGTTCCAGGCCCCTTAAATATGCTAATTCCACCATCGCTAAATCGTCCCATACCATTACGATCAGCCTGATTCATTCTATTTAATGTTCCATAACCAATCTTTTTAGCAACTTTTGGTGGCACATAAGCTTCACCATTACTTACCAATGCTGGTACGTTTCCGCCATTATCAAATCTATTTATTAATCCACCAATATTATATCTTTTTCTTTGTATTCCTGCTCCTCCCAATAATTCAGTTAAAGTACTATCCAAAATTCCACTTAAAGTTTGATCCAAAACTGGTAAATTTTGCATTAATGTTGTTAAAAACTCTTCTTTACCATTATCTTCATATTTAGTTATAACATCTTGATCTATTTTACCTTTTAACAAAACATCATTAACTTTAGGATTAATTGGTTTAAAAGTTTTAGCCGTAACAGCATTAGTAGCATCTTTACGAGTAGTATGTAGCATATCAATATATTCTGGATCATCATTTACATATTTTTTAAATGATTCTTTATTAGAGTCTCTTATTAAACTATCTAATCCACTAAGTTTATAGCTTCTACCATAAGCAACATCAGCACTGCTATAACCAGATCCTTTAGATCCTACTAAAGCATCATAAGCCAAGGCCACATCATCATTATCTCCATCAAACAAACTAGAAACTTTAGCTTTATAAGCTTCAAAAGATTGTGAGTTTTTTGTTCTTAAACTATTAATAAGTTGGTGAGTCATCTCATGATATAAAACATCATTTTTTCTACGTTCATGAATATTAAAGGGATTGCTCATAAGACTAATACTACCACGACCAGAACCTTTAGCAGTATTTAATCTATCAGCTTTAGCAGCTTTAATAGCAATATTATTTAAATCAATTTTTTCTCTTTGTTTACTTTTAAGAATATCTAATTCTTCATATAATTTTTTAGCTAACTCTCTATCATAACTAAAACTACCATCATCATAAGTTGTTATAGGAGTTTTTATAACCTTTGTAATTTCTTTATTTTTTTCTTCAATTAACTTACTATATCCATATAAATCTTGTTTATCCTTTTCGCTAAATCCATAAGGTGTTAAATCTACTCCTTCTAAACCTCTAGTATTAGGTCCACTAGGATCATTACTAAATAATGCTACTGCTCCACTAGGATTAGGCCCACCAAAATCTAATTGAGTTGGTATAGCAGATAGAAAGTCTTCTGGTGGTAATCCTACAAACTGTGCAAATTGACCCATTCTTTCAAAAACAAGATTTCTTCCTATTTTATCTTTGAATGATGCTATAAAATTTTCTCTATTAAATGGTCTTTGGACCATTTCTGATACTTTACTATCATCAACTAACAATCTTTCATTTCTAGGATAAGTTTCAAAAGCTCTTTCGGTTTGTTGATATTCCAAAAGTTTGGTCATCTCTTTAATATAAGCATTACTTATTCTTTTGGGAAATTGATATTCCCCAGAACCAAACGGAGTTTTAGAAGTTCTAGCTCTTTTAGACCTATCAGCAACTCCTCCGGCCATAAAAGATTGTATAGCTCCACCAAATTTTTTCTTCATTAATTTTGAGCCAAGAGCTGATATTATATTATCAATCTCTCTTAAACTAACTGGACTTCCATAACTCTCTAATAAAGCATTTAATGTTTCTGATAAACCTGTTACTCTTCCAGGATTTGGTACAGGAGTTCCTTTTAATAAATTTTGATAATCTGGCCACCCAGCTTTAGCTTTCTTTAATTTTCTTTGAATACTTGCCTTTTCGTCTGGATCAGTTTCACTTTTTAATTGTGACTCTAAATCACTAATATATCCAGGAAAAGAACTTTGTATATAAGAACTAATTGATGGATCAAATGGGGTTAATATTCCACTTTTCTTAAAAGCTGCTATACTTTCTTCTGCTTGTGTATAAAAACGATTTCCTTTTTCTGTTTCTGCTGCTGCTAAAGCTCTAGCCTCTTTCATAGAAACAGTAGAGCTTTTTGGTTTACTTTTACCAAAAGGTAATATTTCTTCTATTTCACTATACCATCCATCATGTTGTCTAATCAAATCTGGTTTGAGTGCTTCAAGAGCATCTGGTTCAATATCATCGGGAATTTTTGTTAAAAATTTTCCAATAGATATACCGGCGCCTCCTGTTTCAAAAACATATCTAGCAACACTATCAGCATATTCTGCTAAAACTTTAGGTAAAGGAACTCCAGAGCTAGTTGACCAATCTGGTCCTCCATAAGGTCCAACTTCCCTATAAGCCTTTTCAGCAAATAATTTATATTCTTCGCTAGTTAATAACTTAAAACCTCTACCACCATAAGCTCCTCTTTTTTTACCTTTTGTAGATCTATTTTTTACACCATCTAAAGATCCTTCTTCAAAACTTTGAACTAAACCACCATTATTAAAATCCATAGCTTTCAAATATGTAGCTATATTATCTTCAATAGTTTTAGGACCACTAATAGTTCTTTTTAAATCAGTTGGAATATTATCAGGCACATTAAAATATCTAGCAGCACTTCCTAATCCTGTGGGAAAATCAAAACCCAACCCCTTAACTGCTCCAGGACCACCAAGTTTATTAACAACTTTTTCTAATAATCCTCCTTGTATACTACTTTCTGTATTTATATTAGAAATGTCTGTTACGCTACCATATCGATAAGTTTCTATATCTTTACCACTATTTAATGCGGCAGCTATATTTTTAGGATCATCATCAACAAATAATGATCCAGAAGTTAATTTTGCTGCTTTTAATGCTGGAATATCTCCAGGATCAACAATTTGATCATCTCCTCCAACACCAACTATTTGTGTTATGGGTAATCCTTGGCTCGCCAACCAATCTTTTAACAATGGAGTAATTTTATTTGCTCTTGCTGTTACAACTTTTAAGTTGGGTAAAATTTCAGGATGTTGTTTAACTAAATCAGCTAAAGTTGATCCTAAAATAGTTAATCTAGCTTTTTTTAACTGTTCAGATACTTTATCTGGGTCTCTAAAATCTTCTAGAGTCACAAGATCATCAGCTCCAACAGCTAATGTTTTATCAAAATCTAAACTAGCTTCTTTTCCAGATTTTAGTCTAGATACTATATGTGCAGACATAACAGTATCAGCAGCTTTACTAGTTAGAGTATCTACATCCTCCCTAAACATATTATCTAATGTATTTGCTAAATCTTGATCCATAACCCCACTAACTAATTTTGCTCTTTTTGTTTCTCCATCTTTAGTCTTAACATCATAAATATCTTCTGGAAAAGGCTTGCCAAACATTCCAGCAGCAGCAAAATATAATCCTCTATTAGTTAATCTGGTCTCTTCTCCTTTTTTTGCTCCTTTTCTTCTATTAACTTTTGTAATATATGCTTCTCTAATAGCTGTTATCCATCTATTTTCTTCAGATGTTGGTTCTCTTCTTATTCCCATAACATCGTATGCTCTAAAAATATCAATACCAGCGGCCCTAGCAGCTTCATCTCTACTTAATACTTTAAATATTTCAGCTCTGCTTTTAGGAGCTTCTGTTTCTCCTCCCTCCGCAAATTGTTTAATTAATCCTCCCAAACTAGCTTTTTGAGATTGACCAACAGTGCGTATTGGTTTAGGATCAACGGTTTGTGGAATAGTAAGATCTAAACCATATTTTTCTGGCTGATCTGCTGCTAACTTGTCTAATAATCTATATGGCTCAAAAGATCCTGAGCTTTTAATTTTATCTCTTAAATCTCTTAATTCTAATAAAGCTTCTGCCTTAGCGGCATACTCTGGATCACCCATTTTTTTTTGATCAATTCTACTAATACCAACGCTTTTTATTTGTTTTTCAACATCAGCCAACTTAACTGCTTGGCTTTTTTGTACTTGTTCTATCAAAGATGGTAAAATATTTGCTCTATTTTGAATGCGTCCAATATTATTACTAATTAGTTCGTAAACTCCCGGACTTAATACTTGTTGTAATTCTCCTAAATTTCCTTGAGCTATTAGATCCCTAACCATTGTTCCACTAATACCGCCCATTCTTTCTAAATTTTTAACCTTATATCCAGCTTCTTTATATTTAGCTAATTGTTGTTCTGTTTTATCTGCTACAAAAGCAACACTTCCAGCCCCAGGCAATAATACTTTTCTTCTTTTTGAATCAGCTTCACTAATATCAAAACCTATAGGAACTTCAAAATCAGCAGCTTTGGGCAATACTGTTGCTCCTTTACTTCCTGCTCCTGCTTTTGCTAATAATACTCGCGTATCTTGATCAAAAATAGCTGTTCTATATGATGATGGGTCTCCTAATTTAATTCCTTCATTACTACCAACAAGATACAAAAAGTCTTCTGGACTTATACCCATAGCCTTAGCACTATCCATAATACTTTCATGGCCTAGTGTCATAGGAGCAAAACCACCCCAAGTTACTCCTATTCTTTTTTTAATAATTTCTACTAATTCATTACCTTTCTTTCTTCTTAATCTTCCACTAGATGTTCGTCCAAGAACTACTGATTTATCTCCTAATCTATCTCCCAATAAAGCTTCTCCAATAGCAGTATCAGTAGAAACACTAGAGGTTGTTCCTGGTTTTCTATTTTCTAGCCCTATACCAGTAACATCTCGTGAAGCTCTTTGACTTTTTATTCTATCTTTTTCTTCTCTTGTTGTGCTACTTAAAGTATAGGCCCTATCTACTTCACTAAATATCTCATCCAATTTCTTTTTAGAAACACTACTACTTAATATTAGAATTTCATTAGCTTTGTCAATGTCCTCTGGAGTTAGTACTGGAAATCTTGTTGTTTGTCTTAGGGTCGCGTTGTCTGTACCTTGACCTCTTGCTAGTGTTGTTTTGCCACTGCCAGCAACTCCGTATATTGCTTTTAATTTACTTAAACTATTTTCTTTACGTTTTTTAACAGCAAGATCCGTTAAGTAGTCAGCGTATAGTCTTGGGCCGGTTACTCCAGCAGCTTCCATTCCTTTAGATACTACTGCTTCATTAGCAGGATTAGCTATAACATCATAATCAATATATCCAACATTTCTTTTAGCAACCCCTCCTGCTTGAAAAGCTTGTATAATACCACCCAAGCTTTTTTTATTTTTCCAGGTACGACCAGTTGTTAATTCATCGGGCAATACACGACCCAAATCTGCTAGATATCTACCGAAACCACCCTCAACATCCAGAGTTTTATTGATTTTTGATATTATCGTTTTTTTAGGTGTTGATGATAAAGTTTCTGCTAAAATATTTTTCCCTTGCTCTGCGGCTTCGGCAGCGGTTATTCCTTTTTTTACTCTAGTATAAGAAGGAATAGTTATTGGATTTTCAGTTTCATCGATCTCTGTTAATGCGCCACTTCTTGTATTATATTTTCTAATTTGATCTAATCTACTAGCAGTAATTCTACTTTTTTTATTTCCAATTTCATATGCATCGTATGAACCCATTCTAAATTTAGCTTTAAATGGATCTGATTTAGGTGTGACCATAGCATCGAAAGTGTCTCCGTCTTCAACTCCTTGAATTTCAATATCAGCTATACCAGCACGTATCGCACCTCCATCAGCATATTTATTCATCCTTACCAAATTACCTCTTCCATACTGTCTAACAGCCTTATTATTCATTACTACTTCACCAGGCTCCAACAAAGCAGCAACTTTATCTCCTTTACCACTTCCTGGTACAACTCCTCCTTTTTGAAAACCTAATATTTTACCACCAGAACTAGATCCTGGAGGAGTTGGAGGTGATTTTGATGATAAATCAGATCTACTATTAATACTATCATTCAAACTAACTATACTATTATTCAAAGTTTGTAAGTTAATATTATTTTGTGATAAAAATGTTGTATTTTCTCTATACAAACCAGCAACATCATAAAATGTACTATTAATATTATTAACACTTTTATAAATACTTTCAGATAATGATAATAAAGTAGTATTTAGTGTTCCAATATTTGATATTAAAATACCAAAAGAGTCTGTATCTTTAGGAATAGATGATGAACTATCTGTAGTTTGACTAGTTGATAAAGAATTAACTAAAGATTCTATTTTTATAGATACTTTATCTAAAGAAGAAATAATAGGACTAAAATCAATATTAATTGGAGAACTTGTGGATTTTGTACTTGATAAAGAATTTGTTAAGCTATCTATTTTTGCAGATACTGAGCTGATTGCAGAAATAACTCCACTAAAATCAATAGTTGTTGAACTACTAGTTGATCCTCCAGTCGAACTTGATGATAAAGCACTAATTAATGAATCAAGTTTGCTAGAAACCTTATCCAAAGCAGCACTATTTTGATCAAGATCTCTACTAACTTGTTCTGTTTTTGCTCCTACTAAACTAGATCCCAAATTTTCTCCTATAGCTCCAGAAATACTTGTAGGTCTTCCAGATCTACCACCTCCTCCTTTGGGAAGTTTTTTTAAACCTCCAATAAATCCTCCAGTAAATTGAGTTAAAGCTCTTATACCAGCTCCGGCAGTAAGAATAGCTAATGCTGGTAATACTCCTTTAAGAGCACCAGTAATTTTAATTAATCCACTAGCAAAACCTAATGCTCCTTTAGCCAGAGTTTGAAAAGTATCACTTTGTCCCAAACTTCTTATTAAACTTAAAAATTCTTCTCTTACTTTAGCTATTTGATTAGCTAAACTTAATTGGGCCTTAACAGCATCAGAGGCCAAACTACCTTGTCCGGCCTGAGCAACTTTTAATGCTTCTTGAGCAGTAGCAAATTGTTGAATTAATGGAATAACTTTACCCACTTGTCTGAAACCACCAAGCTCTTCAACTATTTGAGAGAATCTTATATCTCTAGGATCTAATCTGCTTAATCCTTGACTTAATAATTCTACAGCTTTATATGCTCCAACAAACTTGCCCTCAACATCTGTTAAATTTACTCCATATTCTTTTAATGCTTCTATAGTTCCTCCTCTTTGAATTCTGGAAAAAATAGTTCTTAAACCAGTAGCAATAGTTTCAGCACTTTCACGAGTTGTAGCTCTAACACTGGTAAATATTGCTATAAACTCATTTAAAGCATCAGAACCTTCGCTTACTCCTTTGCTAGCAGCAGCAAACACACCACCAGTTCGTTGAATAGCAGCTATAATATCATCACTTTCAACAGCAAAAGCAGCAGCAACACTATTAACACTACCCAAAGCTTTTTCTAAATCTTTAGCGCTTATACTAAACTGTCTCATAAGAGCAATACTTCCTTCAACAGTTCGATTAATATCACCAAAGCTAGGAGCTAATTCTGTTAATGCTAATGCTCTTAATGCTTGTTCAGTTTCTCGTGCGCTTAAACCAGCTTGTGCTAAAGTACTAGCTACTCCAATCAAACTATCACTACTTACTCCTAAACTAGTAGATAAAATTTGTATTTCATTTTGTAAATCTTTTAATCCATCAGCATTTTTTCCAGTAACTTGTTGTAATTTTACTAATTGTCTATCAAAATCTATAAAACTTTTTAAACCACTATTAATAGCTCTATTAAGACTAAAAAATACTCCTGTTACAGCACTAAAAGCAGCAAAACGTCTAACAGCTAAAGCACTTTGACGACCAAATTCTTCCATTTCTGTTCGTGCTACACTAATATTCTTAGATGTTTTGCCAACATTGTTACTTAAAGTTTTAGAAGATGATCCAACCTTATTCAAATTACTAGATAATTTAGATGAACTATTAGATATGCTACTAACATCATTTCCAAAATTTCTTATAGCAGCTCCGGCAGCTTGAGCATTACCAGCAACAGCATTCAAATTTTTATTTAATTCTTGTAATGATCTACTTAATTTTGTAGTATTGTTTATAGCTGATGGATCAATATTAAATTTAATATCACCAGATATGGTACCTAATTGTTTTTTAACATCAGATACTATTTGTCTAACATTAGATGGACCTCTTAAATTTAACTGAGCAGTAAGATTAAAAGCTGAGGCCATAAGAATTTCCTAAAAATGTATAAAAATATTCCCCGAGTAGAAAGTTTCTATTCGGGGAATTAAAATACCAAATAATATATACACTAATTTATCAACTTGTTGATACTGTTTGTTCAGTTGATGTTGAAACTGAGACTGTTTGTTCAACAATATCTGTTTCATTTTTAACTGAAGATTCAACTTTATCATCTTTGGGTTTTTCCTCATCTAATATTATGGGATTACCATCATCATCTAAGAAAGGTTCACTATCAACAACATATTCACCATCTTTATCTACCTTGTTACCAAACTTATCAACAAAATCTCCTTCTTCATTAATAAACCGACCACTTTCATCTATTAATCGCCCTTCTTTATCTATAAGACGACCCTTTTTATCAACTAATCGTAATTTTTCATCAATAAATTTAAACTTCTTTAAGAATTTATTTTCTGGCAAATTACTTTCATAATCATTATCTAAACCATACAACATATTAGCCAAATTTTGAGCACCCATTATAGCAACTTTTTCTGTGCTGCTATTAAGATACTCTTCCATATTCTTATATACAGGCTGTTTGGTATCATTATACACCAAACAAACACTTACTAAATAATTAAATCTACTATTATCAGCTTGTCCTTCGGCACTATGATTATCTAAACTAGTTCTTACACTAATAAGATCTCTTATTTCATCTCTTACACTTTTCATCTTGATAGCAAGATCTTTAGCTTCATTTAAGCTAAATCCACCCTTAGCTAATCTTTTTTCGCCATCCAAAAGCTCTCTTTGTAATTCAGTAAACTTAGCCTGTTTTTCATCATTCCATAATCCTTGATCTTCTAATAAATCATCAAGCTTAGCTCTTACAACGCTCTTGCTTTTAATAGCATCAGTAAAAGCTTGATTGTAAACCTTTTGGGCTTCTCTTTGATTTTCTAGTGTTGGACTTCGTACTAAATATTCTTTTTCAACTCCATCAATTTCTACTTTAAAAGTTTTTGTTTTCATAGATCCTGCTCCTTTTTAAAATTAAATTTAAATGACTGTTTATTATTTACTCTATCTTGATGCAAAAATTTTCTAACTTCATCAATAGCTGCTCTTGCTTGTTTATTACCATTATTTAATATGCTATTTCGTGTATACTCCCAATTATCCCACACTGGACTATTATCAGGTTCATTTTCCCAAAAATTTCCAAAATTATCTTCAAATCGTGCTAGAGCACCTATCATTGTTGTTTGAAATCTTTTATATAAATTTTCTATAAGTTGTTGTTCATTCATAAATTATTTCCTATTTTTACTTTGTTGATTTAATTGATTTTTTAAATCCATCTGAACATCTGGTAATTGACTTTCTTGTGTTAATCCAAATTTATTAACATAATTTATTTTACTTTTCATGCGATTTAAGCTTTCTGGACTATTTAATCCAATAATTTCTTCAGCTTCTTGGGCATTATTGGTAAACAAGAATACCTCTTGAGCATTTTTAAGTTTAGGATTTAAAAGTTCTATCTGTTGTTGTTTTTTATCTTTTTCAATTTTTCTTTTTTGGACTATCATCCAACCATCTAAAGCATCATCATCTTTTTATCGTGACTGGGAAACAGATCGGAAGAGCACACGTCTGAACTCCAGTCACCTGAAGCTATCTCGTATGCCGTCTTCTGCTTGAAAAA
>OGVP01000145.1_pt1 | contig 10889 bp, 18 predicted proteins | sample 1575791 | NCBI WGS metagenome assembly OGVP01 (sample SAMN07581537, study PRJEB24739) | freshwater metagenome
TTAATAAAATTGGGGGAGATGGAGTGGATGCGGTTAGGTATAATTGTGAGAGATATAATAATGAGTTGAAGAATGGATATAAGATTGTATGGAAGAGTTATGGATGGAAAGGATATGAGAAGGTGCATATGCACTAATATTGGGTCTTTAGATATGGTATTCAAATATCTGATATTTTTTTCAAAAAAAACAGCTGATCTAAATTCTACCCCTGTCTCTTCTTCTCCATCTAGATTAGAGTGAAGATATAATTCTCTGTTTTTTGGATCTATATTAAAAGTATGAATATTATATAAATCATTATCTCTATCGATATTGTTAGACATAATCATGTTTATGATCTCTCTTTTCTAAAAAATCATAAATTTGACTCGTCACACTCGACATAACTCCTGCTGCATCGAATAATTGTCCAATAGCTATTCTAAATCGATATCTCGTAAAAACATCAAGTGTCTCAACACCTTCTGCTGATTGTATTATGGCCACAATAGAAGGAGAAATATTGAAATTAGTATGTCCCATCCAAAAATTGAATAGTTTACCCGAGGCAGTGTGTTCGTTATATGGTATGAGCCCCAAAGGGGTCATGATAGCTCTAGTAGATTTATTTATTGGCATAAAACTATTTTTATTCTCTATATCTTCTTCTGTTAGCATACCTAGATCGTCTTCAAATTCTCCTATGTCCTCTGGTGGATCATGAGAATCAAATATATCATCTCCGCCAAAAGGATCTACCCATTTTTGCCAAACCAGAGAGTGCTTGTCGTTTCGTTTATGCATATAATATATTATGCAATAGCAGGCTTGGGTCCAGGATTAATTCATATTTTTAAAAACATCCAGAGGCTGAATCAAAGGCTCGTGTGCTAAGTTAATATTTTTTTGATATTGTTGACTTTTTTCTAACTCATATAGTTTGTATAGCACATTATGCACAAAAAGTGTATCGAATTCGTTTAATTTGGCTGATTGTCTCATTGTCTCTATAATTTCCTTATGTAATAAGCCACTATCAATAGCATGAATAGCTAGGGCATAAAAATAGGCTATATTAAGTATAGCTTTCTCATTAGTATCATCAAATTCTGGCCAATGGCAAACAATATCTATCGTTCCATCTGTTTTGATTCCAAATTCTAGCTTGGACACATATGGATGTTTATCACTAGTAGTTAAGTCTTTTTTTCTTTTAAATATATTGAATAGCTTTTCTAACATATGCATTAATAATAGCTACGTTATAGGTTTGTAAAAAATAAATACTATTTCTTAGAGAAGTATTAACAGGCAAATGTATGTTATAGACTAAATCAAGTTTATCTGTATATTTTTTTACCGTAATCAGTTGAGGATAAATAGTTTCTGGGGAATTGACATTTGTGTGGTCCTTCAAAAATTTAGTAATATAATTATTGATAGATAGCTCATCTGGTTGTAATACTATTGTAGGATACTCATATTTTATATCACTACTAGATATAAATTTTCTAGTTTCATGAATAGTATCAAAAAAACTAGCTATCAAACAAATATTATTTTTAAGCATAAGCCCTAATTTTATTGAGTCCTTTTTGGATACTTTGTCTGATTGCTTCTCTAGTTACTCCATATTCTTGGCCAATTTGTAATAGCGTTTTATTTTCAAAATAATAACTGTGTATCTGGTCTTTTTGCTTATCTGATAGGATATCCGACGACAATATGTCTTGCACCATACTTTTTATATATTCTGCTTCTTCGTGTGACGACACTATCTCTGCAGGATCACTAAGTGACTTGTCCTCTAGTCTAGCGGCGAATGAGCCGATATCTGTATCATCATAGGAAGAATCTAAAGAAAAAGACATATTTTTTTTCTTATATTTATTAGATATATAGGTCTGTATAGCCCAAATCGCACATTGATTGCGATAAGAATATTTGGTTTTGGACTTGCCCTCGTGTCCTGTTCTGTTTTTGTCCCATTTCCAATCGGCTGTCATAATAGCTTGAGCTATATCGGATATTGCATCCTCATTGGATAGTAATTCATTACGTAATCCGCTGTAAAAAGACGGAGCAAACTTAGAGATGGTTTTTTTAGCGAGATTGATATATGTTTGCAGAGTCTCAAACTGTTGTTCCATGAAAAATAGTCCTTTTGAAAAGTAAAATTAAAATACAAGAAGATACTTATTTCTTCTTTTTTGTCAGTTTCTTCCACTGTTCTGGATTTGGTCTGTCTTTGTCTCCTTTTTTGGCTGGTCTATAATCATCTCCTTCTCTTTCTTTTTTACGTCGGATGTTTTCCCAAAGACCAGGACGATCCGCAGCAGTTATACTATCGTCGTTTTCGCTGACATACATGACAAAATCGTGGATAGTACGCATGTAATCTTCTGTTATGGCGATTTTACCCTGTAGCCAGCTTTCTGTCAAGTTTTCTTTTACACCAGGAGCATCAAGGGCTTTTAACAAAGCCTCTGCATGAGCAGCTATGGCCCTTAGAGAGCCAACACTCATGTTTAAAAAATCTGACTTGTACTCTATCATCTCTGTTTCTGTGGATTCGTTTTCAGAAGCATTTGCTGCACAAATGTGGTTTTGTATATAATTCATCAGATCCTTATAGTTCATGATATTTCTTTCTTTAGTTGGTCAAAAATTTTATGTACTAACTGTATAGCCGCCTCATTATCGCTACTAAAATGTACACCTTGCTGCATACGACACAGACCCACCTTATTTGTAAAAGACTTAAACTGATCAATATATTGAGGAAACTCTTCTGTAGCTATCATTTCGGCTAATTTAGCATATGCTACATGTCCCGATGGATAAGATGCCGTTTGGTGTGTTTTTGTATTGATTACTGGGATATCGATATTATAAAATTCCGCTATCTGATTTGGTCTTGGTCTATTAAAAAACAATTTCAGTTCTTTCACAACCGGATACAATACTCCATACATTTTAGAAAAAAGACCCAAAGAAAAAGAGAGTTGTTTTTGATGTAAAAATTCAGTATACAAATATAGTGGATCTATGTCTACATACAGGATGTCTAATATATCTTTATTTGTTCGCGAATTTGAAAGTTCCAAAACTTCGTGTAATTCGTTTTTTGTCGTACTACTTTCATTGGGTGGTGGCATATTTATAGCAAAATAATCAAATGTCATCGCTGCTGGTTTAGTATAAGATCTCAGATCTTGATACCTGAGATTTTTAAGCTTCTGTCTCCTCTGTTGTAGTAAGGTGTCCTGTACAGAGTTAAGCAGAGCGGACATTTTTATGCCTGTATACTTAAAAAGTTATCTAATCCCATCTGATCAATTATTTTTAAATAACCTTCATATAGCTTGATACCGTCTTCGCTACCCTGAAGTAAAGGGATCATAATATTTGCAGTTAGCTCATCGCCAACAGCTCTTGCTGCAACAATGGTTGCTCTTTCTGCTGCTGATGCTTCTCTAACTGATGCTAAATTATAGTTAATCATAGCTACCATATCATGTCTTGTCCATGTTGGTGGACTGACCATTAGGGGTTGATAGTCTTGATCAAAAAATTCTAATCTTTCTAGATTAATCATGGCGTGTTGATGCTCTTCTTGGGCATCTGCTTTAATAGCTTCTGCTAGTTTTTTATAACCCCATCTATCAAGATGAACCGCTTGAGCTGATAATACTGTGGTTTGTTGCCAGTGAATATTTAGGGATTTTTTAAGTAATTCTATTACAGCACTAGAAGAATAGCCTTCTACTGTTTGTGCTTTAGATACTGTTGGCTCTGTCTGTTCTAGAGAGTTAGTCTCTGCTAATAATTCTTCAATTGTTTTCATTCTGATTTCCTTTGTTGATACTGTTTCATATATAAATACACTTTTTCAATCTCTAGTAGGGATGCATTATTTTTAATGGTATTAGCTTTAAAACTTATAATTTGTATATTCCCTTTAATATATCCTTTAGTATTATTTATTCTGTCTATAGAATATGAATTATCTTCAGCTTTTCCTATATTAAATTGAAGTTTTATTCCGAGTATAGGGCATTTTTTAGGTAATATTATATCATCAAGTTCTAAATTAAATTCTAAGTTAGAGTCTTTTGATCTTTTTTTAGCAGCGTTAAGCAGAACTTTCCTTTTATCCCTGGTATAGACTCTTTGTTTATCACATAATCTACAAAAATAAGAATACCCAAAAGCTGAATTTTTATTTTTTCTAAACTCTTCAAATTTTTTAATAATATGACATTTACCACATTTTTTACAGTTGGCGGGGGCATCTTTATGTAAAACTAATAATCTGTTATAGCTAGTTGAGCAAGAAAGGGAGCAGAATTTGGCATTTTTTCTTTTGTGAGATATATCTGTATCACAAGCTATGCATTTTTTCATCATTTGTCTCCGTTGTGTTATCATACACCACAACGGATAGCATTACCACATTTTGCAACTCCAGTATCTAGGCGTTGTTTTATCTGTTGCTTGGTCGCACTTATGCCTAGCCCTAAAACTTTTTCTTCTCTCTGGAATATTTTTCTTAATTTTCATGTTTTTGTCACCGAACCTTACGATAACAACTTTACCTTTGTCATTCTTAACATAAACAGCAGATTTCTTGGGACCATCAGGTGTTCGGAAAGGTTTATTCAAAGTCACCTTTCGCCCCTGATATTCTGCTGCTGTCAAATATGAAACATCATATTCTTCTGTGGCTTCTCCAAAATCAATATAATCTTCGTCTTTTGGAATGACTAAATTTGAAAGAGTAAGCAACTCTTCTGATTCGTCGCAAGATTCGCACTCATAGTCTAGACTAAAACCTAGTATTTCTAATACTTGGTCTAGTAAACTACCTTTGGATTGTTTAGTCTGCCCCAAACATACAGCAACTCGCTGTTTACTATCTTGGTAATCCTTTTTCATGGTATCGTCACTCATGCAACGAGCGATAAACTTTTGTCTGTCTTCATTTTGGCTGGGTTTGGGAATTGGCATATTTATTACTCCTATTTAACCACTCATACACCCTAAGAGTGTTTGAGCTGTATTTTCCCAAGAAAGACTTTTGGCGGTGGTTGTGCCTTTAAGATTTGTAGAAATTTTATTATTATAGCAATATTTCATATAGTCTATAATTTGATCTATTTGGGATTGGCCAATTTTAGCCCAGTTGGATGTCCCAAAAAACCATTTATTGTCTATAGCTGTTTCGGTTTCTTCAATATCTACCAAAAAAGAATTGTCTTTATTGCAATACTCTGTGTGCGCAGAGTAATTTGTAGCGATCACTGGTTTGTTCATGGACATGGTTTCCAATAATTCAAGATTCCAACCTTCTCCTCTAGATATATATATACCACAATTGGCGTAAGAAATTAGTTCAGCTAACTGTTGATGTGTTTGAATACGGGGAAAAATTCTAATTTTATTTTTTAGAGGTGATTGGTCTACTAGTTTTATCCATTCTGACTCTTCTTCTTGAGATAAAAATGGATTATGAGTCACTAGCCATAGCTCTACATTATCATGAATCTGAAAAGCCTTATTGAAGCACTTGATTAAAACATCGTGACTTTTTCTTTTTTCCCATTTTCCAATAGATATAAATGTGTAATTAGGTGTTTTTGTGGAATTATCTATTTCAGCACTAAAAATTTGAGAGTTAACACCCAATGGCACAACAGAAATTGGTCGAATAATCTGATTATTTAATAAGACTTGCTTAGCCCAAGAGGAAGACACAATAATATGATCTGCAAAGTTTAAATGATATTTTTCTTTTTGGTTCAGAGTATCAACTTCAAAAAACGGAAAAACATAATATGTACCAGACCCTGGTCTCGTAAGTAAGTCAAACTGATGCCATATTTTTAACGCAGAAGCGTCGTATGGTAAGAATGTCGTTTGATTTATACATGCTTGAACTAGTGTTGCTTCTTCATTTGACTCCAGGCTTGGTTGTCCTATGGGGGTTAATCCAATATTATCTTTTTTGTTATACAGTTCTTTAATGATATTTAAAGAAGCATAACCGTATCCAGTATAGCCTATAGGAGCCATTAGGTGCAAATTCATTAATTAAACTCCTAGTATTGGGTTATGATTGGCATGTACTCGGCTAACTCTGCAAAACTTACTACATTTTGGCATATTTTTGATAGAATTTGATCCAATATAGCAACAACACGATCTTATGCCTCCGAAAAGTTCTTGTATTAATTTATTAGCCTGGCCCTTGTATGAAACACTTATTTTTGTACCCTCAGATGCTCTATAGTTTTTTTTACCGTCTTCAAAAAGCTCTTGTGAATGATGTGTGCTCATACCATAGTATGTAAATTTGCTTTTTCTTTTTTCGGATAATGAATGGTGTCCTGGGTCAATAGGTTGCCACCATTCCTGAAGAGTTTTCCCATTATTATCTACAATTGCGCTACGATATTCGTATTCCCATTCACCTTCTGATTCATCACATCCAGCAAAATATCCTCCAAGCATCACAAAGTCAGCACCAGCACATAAAGCCTTACATACATCGCCTACTGTTTTATGGCCGCCATCAGAGCATATCAGTCCGAGTTTTTTTTCTCCATTTTGTAAACCATGTACTACATATGAGTTATCCATACAGCAAGACAGCTGTGGAACACCACACCCCGTTAAGAAACGAGTAGTACAAGCACTACCTCCTCCTATACCAACTTTAACAATATCCACACCACCATATATTAATAGCTCTTGTGTAGAAGATGTATTTGTTACATTACCAGCAACTATAATTGATTCTGGAAAGTGTTCTCTGACCTTATGACAATATTTGACAAAAACATCCATGTGCCCATTAGGCACATCTATGCAAATATTCGGCTGTATTCCTGATTGTTCTTTAAATTTTAATAAGTGTTCTATATCGCTTTTTTTATAGCCGATAGAGATAAATGTATAATCGATATTTTTAGGATATTTATAAAAATAATCAAGCAATTGATCTAATAAATGATACTTATGTAAACAAGCCACCATTTTGTGCTTGGCTAATGTCCTGGCCATATCAAAACTACAAAAACTCATATTGGCACACATGATAGGTATACCCGTCCAAGATCTAGGAGAGTGATAGAAAGTTAATGTTCTTTCTAAGAAAATCTCTGATCTACTAGTCAACGTAGATCTCTGAGGAATAATTAGTACATCGTCAAAATCCAATAAAGTTTCATTCATTATTTTGTCCATGTAACATCACCTTACCATTAAAAAATGGATGATCATCAGTATATTTGATAAAGATTTCTGAGTCCTTTTCTATATTTTTAAGTGCTGTTACAGAACCTGTGAGTTTAGAAAAGTCTATAGATAATTGTGCATTGGGTGAGTCCTGGTGATTATAAATACTACTATAACCCATACCTAAATAAATCACATTGCCATGTCTTTTACATTCTTCGCAAGGGCATTTATCATTAATAAATCCATAAGTTAAAATACCATAATCTCCTTGATATCGTGTGCGAAAAGCTAGCGGAGATAATGGAAAAATTTCTATAATCTCATCTTTAGAAAAAAGCTTATTGGCGAATACTCCGCGGCCATGCACATCAGAATTCTGAACATATATATGTCCTGAAAAAAAACGTTGATTTTCTATGGATTCTGTCATTATTTTTAACCTGTCTTACTATTTAAAGAAAAAGCACCATCTATCAAGGTGCGTATCCATACTAGAGGTATGTATTGTATATAAGTATTCTTGCATTTCTTTCCAATTATTAAAAATCATATCATGCGGTATTGTTCCAAACAACCAGTCTGGTGCTTCTGTCTTGCCTTGAACCATGTGAATTAAAATTGGTTTTTTTTGTCTATTAGCCCAAAAAATTTCTTCCAAAGTACCGCAAGGATGAACATTAAGGTCCAAATTGACTATCAAAAAATCACTCACATCAACCATCCTTAAATCTACTGATCTAATAGTTTTCATTAGTTTAGATAGTTGTTCATACTGACCAGCTTTTTTAAGCTTTTTCTTATATTCCGCTACACTAGCATCTTCTGCCCCTATATTCGTAGGTTTCTTTAATGGATTGAACACTGAAACCCCTAGACTATTAAGAAAAGGAGTAATTTCTTCTCTCCATGTCGCTCCACGATCCGGAACCCTGTCCATAGCACCAGCTAAATAGCATCTCTGATTAGTTAATCTATTATTCATAGTTAAAAAACATAAAATCTATCAGATTTTTAGAATTTCTCCTATATGTTGAAGAAGCTGTGGGATTTCTTAGCTTTAAAAATCCATCAAAAAAACCTAAAATAATACAAAAAAGCAAAATAAAATATAGCATGGTTTATTTCTTGATTTTTAAACTATATATAGTAACATACATGTCCGTCCATATGTCTTGTATTATGGATTCTATAAAATCCCAATTACCACCAGCAAGTCCACTGCCGAATTTTGGAGCATGAATCTCTACTCTGTTTTTTTCTTTATCTTTTAGCAGTTGGTTGGCGTAGTGTCTAACACTGAGCATACATTGCATTAATGCTGCATAATTTAAAGGTCTTGGATTTTTTTTGTGAATAGTTCCATTTTGGGCTATCATATTTGCAACAATTATTTCATGCAAATAGGTCTTGTCTTTTTTGACAGAGATGAATTGGGTGTGTCCTAGTTTCATGTTGGACCCAAGAAGATGGTAATTCTCTTTGACTTCTGGATATCTCGATGAAACATCTCCAGCAAATCCAGCACCAAAAGCATTGATATTATTGCATACATGGGGCACTATAATCGTTGATCCGCTAGATCCGCTGCTGATTATTTGCTGAATAGACTCAAAAATATCTATATTAGATAGATAATTTATATATGGAGCCTTAGTTGTTTTAGTATTATATTTAGTTATCATTTACTATCTCTTTATTTTAAGCCACTTCCCTAATGGACACTCTTGATCAGCCCAGGCTAATTTATTCATAAATATTTTTTTCTGATTTACATTACAACCGCACATCATGCATATACCCTGCTCGTTATTATACATATCGCACGAGTCGTGGCAAATAGAGAATCTTTCATTGATCTCTTGCTGAGTACTTTTTGGAAATCCTGACCAAATATGAAACCATAAAGACTTAAGAAATGTCTTTATTCTTGAACATGTCACCTTCATCTTTAAATTCCTTTAATAACAATATATTTCCGTCTTTATCACGATAGTATAGATCTAATGTTGCTACCACAGTAGAGGCTGCAAACCATCTTGACATACCATCTAAAATACAAACAGCCTCATAATGCAATATATCTTTTTGTTTTCTTTTGAAACTATTAGTTAGTATGAAGTGCTTACTTTGATAAGAGAACAAATCTCCTGGACTAAGTTCTTCAACATATTTCATCTTGCCATTCTTCCCAAATTTCTTCTTCGTAAATCTCTCTTTTTCTGTGCTTAAAAGCTTTATTTAATTTACTCTGATCTCTGCTATCTATAAAGTCAGTATCTTTAGGTTTGATCTTTTTTCTAGATATATTGTCTCTACGATAACTTTTTCTATCACCATCGGCAGAATCATTGCTTCGCATCAGTCACTCCACTATTATTTTACTCTACTGGCAATAAAAGTCAAGACGTCAAAATAAAAATTTTCGCACTTGACAACTAGATTTCTAGACATATATATTATGCAGGTCCGGGGTTAATACAATATGGGTTGTATGATTCCATAGCCCTCGTATTTTTTATTTCCAGCAAATTCCGGCTGAGTGAGTCTTCTAGTTCCTTTTTTTAGTATATCCACGCACGAATCTCTGTCAAGACTACTCTTAAGTTTACTCACTAGTAGGGCCGCACAACCCACAGCAAATGGAGTAGCCATACTTGTTCCGCTCATTGTGCTGTATGTATTGTTGGGTGTAGCACTAACAATATCGTCTCCAGGAGCCAAAAACTCCAGCGAGTCCCCAGAACAGCTAAAGGAACAGACATTCAAATTTTTATCTATTGCACCTATACTTATTGCATTATCATATTTTGCAGGGTATTGGATGTCGCTGTCTATTCCACTGTTGCCTGAAGCGCAAAAAACTATAACGCCTTTTGATGTTGCATAGTTTATTGCTTTTTCTAAAGGTCCGAATGGAAATTCTGATCCCAATGACATAGTTAATATCTTTGCTCCTTTATCAGTTGCCCACACAACAGCGTTTGCTACATCTATATTAGATCCATATCCATTATCAGACAGCGCTTTTAAAGGCATAATTTTTGCATTAGGAGCCACCCCGACCATGCCTAAGCCGTTATTAGAAGCTGCTATAGTACCAGCGACATGAGTGCCATGACCATTACGATCTTGTGGATTATTGTTTTTTTCTACAAAATTATAACCATCAACAAAACTATGCTTAAGATCTTCATGATTCAGATCGCAGCCAGTATCTATAACCCCTATGACTACGCCGTCACCTTGAGAAAAATCCCAGGCTCTTTCAATATTAAATAATTTAATTGGCCAGCTTAAAAATTGCCCTGCATTTACTGATAATCCATATAAATTTTCTTTTTTATGCGGCAATAACTTGCACTTGTCTTTTTTTCTATTCATGTAATTTTTCTATTGTATGGATAGTCTCTTTTATCCATGCTATAAATATACTAATTCTAGTATGACCACTAGTATCTCCATAATCAGAATCAGGACGACCGTCTTCTGAAAAAACACAAGAGTGTATTCCTGCTAATTTTTGATTGATAAACAAACCACCTCCACTATCACCATTTGCAATCATAAATTCCATAGATGTTTTTTTATCGGTATTTAAACATATTAATAAATCTTTTTCTATATGACTGATAATATTAGAGCCCGCTCTATCGTGACTGGGAAAC
>OGVP01000146.1_pt1 | contig 10810 bp, 17 predicted proteins | sample 1575791 | NCBI WGS metagenome assembly OGVP01 (sample SAMN07581537, study PRJEB24739) | freshwater metagenome
AACACACTAGCAGTATCAGTAATCCACTTAGTACCAGAATACACCCAGTCAGGAAAGAACTGACTAGAAGCAGACAAAGGGTCACCAGTAGCATAACGGTCAGGAGTATAAGTCAAATAATTATTCTAAACATTCCACCATTAGAAGTACCAGAAGTATAAGCTACAGCAATAATACTAGAACCATCATCAGATATATCGGCTTCATACCAAGACCTATTCAAACCCACAGCACTAAAAGAACCATCAATACCTGTAGTAGACAAATACATATAACTATCATAAGAACCAGTACCATACACAACCCTAGTATTATCAGCACTAAACCTAACAAAGTAAGGATAAGCAAAAGGAGTACTAAAATTATATACTGTAGAATAAGTATAATCCTTAACATAATAAATCCTAGAATCACCAGAATAATAAAACGCCATAACAGAACCATCAGGCGAAACAGTACAAAACCCTGAAGCCATACCCAAACTAGTAAAAGTTGTTCCACCATTAACACTATAATAACTATCAATACCTGTACTTACACACCAAAACAATCCATCACTAGACATATCAACATTACCAATAACACTTAAATCAGACCAAGAAACACCAAAATTCCTAGAAACCTTAGTATAATCTACACCAACATCAGAATATGATACTACTTGTATTCTACCATTATCAGCCATACGGAAATTAGTATTAATACCTATAGCTAAACCTGTAGTCCAAACATTACCAAAAGACCTATAACTACTTATATCATCATCAACAGAACTACCTAATTTCATAGTACCAAGATACGCACCCTTATTAGTACCACGCAAAGGATAACCACCAACAAGCTGCCTAAAATCTAGAATAGTAGAAGTATTCAAAGTCTTACGAGACCTCAAACCAATAGAACCAGCAAGAAAGTTACCATCAACAATTAAATCATCAGAAAAGTTAGCATTACCAGAACCCTCAACAGCAAACACAGTCCTAGAAACATTAGAACTATTAGTCATAACAAAAGCAATACCACCATCAGGATAAGGGTCATTACCATCAGTCTTATCAAACACCAACCAGTCATCATTAGGCGCAGTAAAATCATAAACATAATTAATCCTAAAACCATCAGCCAAAGGTGTACCGTAAGCACCAGACAAGTAATACATTAAATTCCTAATACCAGTAGTCTCATCACCAAAATTAATAGACTTATTAACAGTAATATTCTGAAAGATAGTAGACATAGAACAAGTACTATTAATATACACAACACCAGAAGATTCAGAAACATTCAAACCCTCACCAAAGATTAGTGTAGAAGTATTATACCCATTAACAGAAATATTACTAATACCACCAGAACCATTGTAAGAAATATTCTGATAAATAATATATATATCATCAGAACCAAAACCGAAAACACTAATAGAACAAAACAAAAAAATTAAACCATAATAAATAGAGAGCCTCATAATTACAACATACCTAAACTAATATATAAATATTTCTATACTACTTAATAGGTGATAACGCAAAAAGACTAATACCTATTATACCAATAACGACACCAACAATAGGAAACAAACTATACTCAACAACACTAAACAATACAAGTACAGGAAAAATAGCTAACACAACGAGAAATAAAGGCATTTTCATCAAAGCACCAATAAGAACTAACAAACCCAAAACTAACAACAAAGACAAACTATCAGAACCAGTAAAATTACTAGTACTAGCAGACACAAACTGACTAAAATCCAAACTCGAATTAAAAAATATTGACATATTCATATTAATCAATCTTCCCCAACATCCAACCAACAATAATAAACAAGTTAAACAGACACAACCCAATACCAATAACAGCACCAGCAGAGCTAGAACTAATCATCATAGCCAAAGTATACGGAGCACCAACCATATTAAAGAACACACTAGCAGTATCAGTAATCCACTTAGTACCAGAATACACCCAGTCAGGAAAGAACTGACTAGAAGCAGACAAAGGGTCACCAGTAGCATAACGGTCAGGAGTATAAGTCAAATAATTATTCTTAACAGTCCAAGAAGAACCAGAAGTATTAGCCTCAGCATACACAGAATTAAAAGAGCCATACAACATATTACTAGCAAGAGCAGGATTAGAAGGGTCAACAGACATAATACTAAGAGCACAAAGACTAGAAACAATACTAATAAACAACATAATACCAATCAACGTAGTAGCCTTACCCATTAACGATTACCCCACATCCTAAAAAAAAGGTATAAAACAATTAAGCCCATAGGAACATAAAAGAGAGGATAAGCAAACACAGGAATAAAACCATTATACACAAGTAACAATAAAACGAAACCACCAAACACTAAAGCAACCTCGAAACCAGCACCAATAAAAGCAGCACCCATAACAATCAGTAAGATAACAGACACCCACAAGACCTTATCACCCAATAACATACCATAAGACCTATCACCCATATTAACCAAAGTCTTATTAAGATAAGGCGCAGAAGTATAAAAGCTAAGAGAAACATTCTGCGAAACATTATTAGACAACAAGAAAGAATAATTGACAACAACCAACTGCCTAGAAGTAGAACTAGGAATAGTAAAGTTTAGATTAAAAGATTCACCCAAAGGAGTAGAGCCAGAACCAGACAGAGAACCAGAAGGCAAAGAAACAGTAAAATTATAACTAGAAAAGTAACCATAAGGAGAAGTGAAAACAATACTAAAATTATTAGACATACCATTATAGAAAGACATAGGAGTAAAAGATACATAAGCACTAGGAGTAATATAAGCAGTACTAGACTCATACAAAGTAATATCGTAGCTAGTAAAAAGTATTTGAGGATAAGAAACAAAATAAGATTGATAACCAGACTTAGAACTATTCATAGCATAAAAAGTATTCTCCAAAGCAAAAAATTGTACACGACCAGTAGGGTCAGACAAGTCAGAACCAACCTCAGTAAGTGAACCATTAACAAAAGCAAACAATTCAAACAATACACCAGGAATAACAGACCCACCAACATCACGATAATTAAACAATATAGCAGTACCATTAGACAAGTACCCATAAACCCATTGAGAAGAACTATTAGACACATTAACAAACACCCTACGCACAGCATACGAAGGATTATCAAAAGACACATAATATGAACCAACAGAAACATTCTGCAAGAAAGCAAAACCAGAACCATTAGTCTGCACACTATACTGAGCCAATCCAGAAGTTTCAACAACAGAAATATTAGTCAAATTAGACTCAAGCCTAGCACCACTAGACTCGAGATACGTCTGAAAGAAAAGAGCATTAAAAGGCAACAACATAGTAGACAAGGATTGATAATACGAACTATTAGAAGTAAAAGCCACAGACTGAGAAGCAAACAACGGATAATCAAACAACACACTATAAGAATAATTCCTAACAATATACGCCAACAAGCTACCAGAAGTAGTACCATAAGACCTACCAGCAAGAGACACATTAAAAGAACTAACAGAACCACCAGTCCAATTAGTAGCAGAAACATTCAAGACAGCATCAAACAATAAACATTGAGACAAAGAATAATCAGAATCAACCAACACATTAAGATACGAACAATTCATAGAAGTATTCACACCAAAAATAGAAACATTATAAGTACCATAAGCCACAGAAGTATTACAAAACCTAGAAGAACAATTAGAAAAGAAAGAAGACACACCATTAGACACATTAACAGAATAATTAATAACAGCCAAAGAGTCAGCCAACAACGTATCAGCAGTAACAACATAATCAGGAGAATCAAAATCCATAGTCAAATTATAAATAGTAGTATTAGCACCCAAATCCAACCTATACAACAACTTATTATTAGAAGCAATAGGAGTAGAAACATTAAACCACGAACTATTAGAAAGATTCAAAGTAACAAAATGAGAACTATCACCATCAAGAGTCAAAGAAATATTAGCAACACCACTATAATTAGCCAAAACACGAACACTCAAAGCATTATTACCCAAAGAAATATTATTAGAAAACAACGAAGCATTAGACAAACCAGAATAATTATAATAACCAGTAATATTTAACTCATCAACATAATCAAAACCAGCAAGCATATCAGCCCCTGCACGTTGAAACTGAATATACTTAACAGCCTTACCTGAAGTGGCATTAGCTATAAACCATGTTAGAATACCACACGCAGGAGTTTGACCATAATTACTAGAAGAAGTACCATCATAATAATAAAATGTCTGCCAGACACCCTCATTATTAACACTACAACCAACAGACCAATTCAATCGAACATTATAAGACATATTAGTAGTAATATTAAAAATATAAGTAGCAGTAGTAGGATTAGAACCTAACGAGTGAATACTACCATCATAATAACTAAAAGAGATATCAGAACGATTAAAAGTAGTGATACCTTCATTAACAAAATTAACAGTAGAAGAATTAATATCAGAATTATTAAGAACCACATCAATATTATAAGTACGCCAATAATAACTAGAACCAGTACCAGTACCTATCTCGTAGTGTGTGCTGTTGAAGAATGGGTCTAACTTTAAATCAATACGGTTACTGCTAACATCACCAAAATAAGTGTCCCACTTAGACAAGTAAGGATTACTAGGCATATAAGAAATCCTCAAATACTTAGTCTCATTAGTAGTCCAAGTCACATCCTCAACATAATAACAGTAACCCTTATCCATATTATACTTCTTAAACTTAAAAAGGTTAGTAACATCAGTCACACCATTATACAACACCTTAGCAGAATTAAGACTAGAACCAAAACAAAAAGCGACATCACGAGTAATATTCATAGAACCATTCCACAAGTAAGAACAATACTGTGTAAAACCATTAGCTTGAGGGAAAGCCACATCAGGAGAACACTCAATACGATAATTAGCACCAGACTCTACAACACCCAAAACATTAGAACCTAAAAGAATAATAACTAACAAAGACACTAAAGAAATACCAATCCACAACCTCAAACCCTTAATCATCCGAAAGCCATCATCAAAAAAATCGCAATAATAAACACTATAAAAAAAGTAAAAGCCAAATTACCAAAAATGAAACCAGCAATACCAGAATAAACACCCTCATTATCAATAATATTACTAGCAACACCACTAATAGGAGCAACAGCATACACAAGGAATAAGCCAAACAAGGCAACAACCAAAACAGTCTGCATAACATTCATACTACAACACCCTAGGCTTAACATAAGACGCAGTACCGAAATATATATTACGCTTAGGCTTACCACCACCCTTAGACAAAGATCGTAAACCTTTACGATTAATAATATCTCTAGGTTGATGACTACGCTTATCAGCCCATAATTCTTCTTCAGACTTATCAACACCTATCCTTTTTTCAAAAGTACCAATACCTACAAATCCATTCATCTTATAGTCACCTTACCCTTAGTCTTTGGATGTTCAACCTGTAAGTGTTTAGACATATACACTAGATACTTACGACTACCCTTAATAACAAGCTTACTCATACTACATCACCCTACCCTTATTACGCCAAGCCCTAGACCAACCATTACGCAAATTAATTAGTCTCTGCCTAATAATAGCCCTACGCAACTCCTCATCCTGTAAACTACTCACGAGCCACCTTATGAATAGACTTACCAATCTTCTCAGCCTCATCCTCCATCATATCAGCACTAAGCCTACCATGATGTTGAACACCCATAGGTGTACTACTAATCTTATTCAATACAATCTTTTCCCTCATCGTCTTAACCTCCTCATACTCAAACCCTTATAAGTTATTTCTTCCTTCTCACCTAAAGAACTAATACGCTTCTCTCTAGGCTGAACAATCACACCCTTATCACGCTTAGACCTAACAAAACCTTGAGGCAAATCCAAGTCAACAACAGAACCACCACTATCACGAACCCTAAAACTAGCCCTAGCAGAACCCTTCAAAATATTCACACCCCTACTAGACAAGTCACCCAAATCCTCACCAACAGCAACAACCTCAAACCTACCCCTACGTTTAACATCCAAACGGAACAGTCTAGAATTATCCCTCTTACGACCCTTAAACAATGGAACAGATTTAGAGTTAGGAGGTTCAAAAACTCTAGGAATATCTAAATCTTCCTTAGTCTTAATAATATCTGTAGTCCTATTTACAGTAGAAGTTCTAGGAACTAAGACTTGTTCAGTAAGAGAAACAATAGATTGTTCAGTAACAACCACTTGTTCAGTAGTCAAATCACTACGCTGCTTTAAACCGACATCTAAATCATATTTTAAACCAGAACTAACACGAGTATCTAAACCTTTATCAAGAACAGAAATAGACTTAGTATCTAAACCAAACAAAGACTTAGTACCAACATCCAAATTAGTAGCCTGAATATCCTTAGGCAAATTACCTTTAACAAAAGTAGGAACAAAACTTCTAGAAGGCAAAACCTTACGACCAAAATCTACATCAACACTAAACACCCTAGCATTAGAACCAAAAACTTTATCAGACACAACATTAGAAGGCTTAACACCAACACCAGCAATATCATCAAAAGAAGCGTCAGAAACCTTAAAATCATTCATAGAAGGTTTATCATTAGCATACTTAGAACCAACAAAACTAATCTTAGACCTACGCTCAACAAAACCTAAACCAATACCTGCAATAGGCACATCCTCAACATACTTAGGAAACTCCTCAAGAATAATCTTATTATCAGCAACATCATTAACATCCTTAAGCCTAGACTGTAACTTAGAAATCTTAACATCCTCCAAATACTTAATATTAGAATCAATAGGTTTAGAAACAACCTCGTAACCAAACTTAGACTGTTCAGGATAATAACCTAAACGTGGACGCAAATACTTAGGACTATACTCAACCATACCACTACCCCAACCGAAATCATAAAGCGAAGATTGAGAAGAAACATCCTTAACAGAAACAATAGGCTTATACTCAGGAACAAGACCTTCACGCAAATTAAAACGCTCAATACCTTCACCAGTACGTTCAACACCTTCAACAACAACTACACCCTGCTTAATAGGAAATCTAGGAGTATACTCTCTATAGATGATAAAGTTATCACCAACAATAGGTTCACCCATAGGAATATTATACACTTTACCCTTAACATAAGGACTAATACCAGACTCGTGAGAAGCAAAGACATCAACAAACTTAACATCACCAGCAGTATTAATTAAAGACTTCTGATTATAATCTAGATAAGGATGTTCAGTAGAAGTATAATCAATCATTACACCCTTCTCAGCAAGAAAACCCTTCTTAGGAATATACGAAGTCTCACCATAAATAGTAGTCACAGGAACAAAAGTTCTACGACCAACCTCTAATTCAGAAAGTACACCAACATTACTAACATAACCAAAAGTATCAGGAACAAAATCTTGAGAAAAATCCTTACGAACAAAATCGAACTTAGAAGAATATTGCAGATCATAAGATTTACCAGTAGCAACAGGTAAAGAAGAATCATCAACATAAGAAGCATAACGCTTAGAAGAAGAAACATCCTTATTAAGAACAACAAATTCGGCGTCCATAACATTCCTTAAACGAGTAGGAGGCTCAGGCAATGCACGAAGATTATAAGAATAAGTATCACCCTTAAAAAAAGAAGGCACAACCTTACCGAAAGCAATACCACCAAGTGTACCAAATATAGTCTCAATAGGATGAGATTTAGCATAAGCCCAATACTCACCAGAAACAACAGACTTACCAAACTCGTAAGTAGGAGTAACAACAGGAATCTGAAAATTACCTGAACTAGACACAAAACTTAAAGCCTTAGCACCCTCAACAGCACCACCACCAAAACTGGTAACAGCAGTAGAACCAGCAAGAATAAAAGCACCAGCATAATCTTTAGACTTATACATTTCAACAACACCAGGAGAAGAAACTTCAACAGTAATAGGAGAACGCTCACTAAGATAAGATGGACTATAACTTTCCAAGAGTTTAGTATCAGACTCGTTAGGACGTAACTGGATATCATACTGGGGCTTAGACAATTCCTTAACAGACTCAGAAGATAATTCAAGACCAGTCTTAGAATAAGACGTAGAAGTAGGAGTACCACTAGCAGTAGTCTGAGTAGTCAAGATACTAGACTGTAAACCAGAATCCGTAATCTCCAAAAATAGTGGTTGACCAGGACTAGGCACAGTAGGAACAGTAACAGTTTCACTAACTTTAGATTCTACAACTTCAGGAACTTTAACAGTATAATAACCCCTACCAGACTCACGAAGATTATCCCTATACTCAGCAAGATTCTGCAACCGTTCATAAGCACTATCAGGAACACTACGACCACCACGCTCAGCCTCAACAATCATACGGTTAAGCTTATTATACTCCGCCTCAACACGCTGTAATTCCGAAGTAGGTCTAGACTCTTGACGTTCAGGAGCACTAATAACTTCCCTAAAGATTTCACCACTAGAAGTGATAGTCACACGAGTAGTCTTAGAACCCTCAACCTTCTCAAAAACATTATCACCCTTAGACACGAAACCATCATTAAGTAACTCCTGCTTCTTAGAATCAATAACCTGCTCAAGAGTAGGCTGACCAGACTTGACAGTACCATAACTAGAAGGAACAATATACCCTTGAGGATAATTCTGAAAAATCATTTCTTCAACCCAATAAGTTTGACACGCAACGCAGAATCCTCATCATTAATAAGAGATTCCAACTCCTTAAAAGATTTACACTCAAAAGTACCAACGTGCGGAACCTTCAACCTAAAATTACTCATAACAAACACCTCAAAGCTAATGGTCATTCATAGCAACCAAAAAGATACCAGACAACGAAATGATACCTAAAAGGAAACCAAACCACATAGTAGTAGAATCATTATAGGTAGCATAAATATTAGTTGTGATAGTACTAGAACCTACAGTAGTAATATTATTACCAATCTTATACTCAAGACCGTAAGCGTTCTTACCAGTATAAGAATAAAGAATAATCCAAGAAGAAAGAATAAAAAGAATAATCATACCGACAATAGCGAACATCCGAATCTTAGTAAAATACCCATACCAGCAAAGGAAGGCAATAATCACCAAAAATAATACGGACAATTCAACTATCATCAGTATAACCCTCTTACACAATTGCTTATGCAGATAGTCCGAACACACCAAGTATCACGAACAAGAAACCTGCAACAACAACAATCTGGGAAGTACTCCAAAGACTAGCTGCGGAAGTAGCCCAAGTTGAAGTGTTTGTGGTTACTAATGTACTGATTAATACTTGTGCGATAACTATAGCAACAATTGCTAATGATATAACACCTGCGACCATATTCATGAGAATCCCCCCGAAGTATAAATGTATAGTACAACAACTTATTTATATAACTTTGCGTATATAAAGCATTACTTTATATAAATGAATCGTCGACAGATTCCAATTTAAACCTATACCTAACAACTTCAGATTTCTTCTCATAAAAACATTCTAAAAATCCATAAACCTTAAGCTTACGCAATTTACGACTAATACAATAATAATCTTCATTAATACCTTTAGACCTACACATTGAACGAATATAATCTACCGTAAAGAAAGAGTGGTCACCAGACAAACGAATATTCTTCAACAACATATATAAGTCATACTGCGACATTATTCCACCAATAACACATCAACAACATCCGACAAGGACAAGAACTGTACCTTAAACTTGTGACCACCACGCCTCAACTCCCACAAGAATAAAATACTACGGACAGACCTAGACACTATAAACATGCAAGTAACCATAAATATAGCACCAAACATTAAAAGGAAATGAAAATTAAAGATATAACCCACCAAGAACAGTAAAGCCATAGTAATCATCAAATACTTAGCAGTAATATCTACGATAGAAATTGTACGGATAATCACTACATCACCAACCCTACGCACATCCTTAGAAGTGTAAGCTATAGAGTGAACAATCTGGGTAAACACACTCTCAGGCTCAATAAAGTGTTTAAGAAACCTCTCCAATACTAGACTAGATTCTGAACGGAAGGCAATAATCACTTCAACCACCTAGAACCCTTATCAATATTATACAAACCTCTCAAATGTTTAAGCTTAGCATTATAATCAATACTACAAACAATAATCATAATAATACAAAAAATACTACCTAAATACCAAATTTTATTAAATACACCACCCACACTAAACAATAAACCACAAAATAAATAATAAGAAAAAGATAAAGTAGACTCAATCTTAAGACTTGAACAAGCAATCAAGTACTCACTATACAAACTCCTAGTCAAATCTTTAACATCCATTCAAACCACCACCGTAGCATTCATAGACAACATCAAAGTATCATACACAAGTTTAACGTGAGTATCAACCAAAGATATATTACGATACACCATATACAAGCCAACACCCAACAAAATAATACCACCCAACACAATCAACTGGAAAACCTTACCAGAAACCACACCCTCCTCCATACTAGGCTTAGCAAGGGCAGTCTTAACAATCTCATCCATATTCTCAGCATTAAAACCAGGAACAGCAGAATACGACTGCACATTATCCAAATCCTCAGAACCACCACGCCACAACAACACAATAAACCACAAAATAAATAATAAGAAAAAGATAAAGTAGACTCAATCTTAAGACTTGAACAAGCAATCAAGTACTCACTATACAAACTCCTAGTCAAATCTTTAACATCCATTCAAACCACCAC
>OGVP01000147.1_pt1 | contig 10782 bp, 11 predicted proteins | sample 1575791 | NCBI WGS metagenome assembly OGVP01 (sample SAMN07581537, study PRJEB24739) | freshwater metagenome
GGTAAAACACCTTCTCCAGTAGGCCTTGCCGAAGTCCCATAATATCCTGATGGGGAGGCTCTTCTCGATGGGAGCTGTCGAACCTGGAAACACAGATTTTTTCTTCCTCCCACTCCGTCATCAAACGGACCACAAATGGGAAAGGAATTCCGTCCTTCATGGAATACTCGACCTCAATCACCAAACGGTCATCGACCGGTACGACAAAGAATCGCTGTCTCATGTTTCTTCCGCAGGCTCAGCCTAATTCTAACCGGACGAAGTTTTCGACCAGTCTTTAGTCTTCGGACCTCCGCCCACCGCTCACTGCTAACTGGGCTAGTTAGCGGTTGGCCGTTAGCTGTTGGCAGTTTGCCGTTGGCGGTCGTTTCAGGACTAAGGACTCAGGTCTCAGGACTTAGTCCTCAGTCCTGATTCCTCCGCGCTGACGCGCCGGAGATAGGATATAGAAAATAGGAGATAGGATCATTCCGAAATCCGAATTCCCAATTTCGAAATTTCTTTATCTTAATCTTAATCTTCATCTTAATCCCCACGCCTTTGGCGCGTTCACCTTCACATTCACGTTAACGATCAGCTACCTCTTGATCACCGAATAGTACAAAATCCCCATTCCTTCCCTCATCGCGGTCTCTGAATCCTCAAGATATTCGGCTTTTGGCAGAAAACTTAAAATGGTGGTTCTCTGTCTATCGGAAACCCGGAAATCCACCGGAAAGCGCTCCACCTCAAATCCCTGCCTTTCAAACAGCATCTTCGCCCTTGGCATGTGGAACGCACTCGTTACGAGGATGATGCTCGGCCTACCACCTATCGCTAACTGCCCACTGCCTACGGAGTTAGTTGGCTGTTGGCCATTGGCAGTTAGCTGTTTTCGAATTCCGATTTTCGAGTTTCGAATTAAATTTCTCACCGCCTCGGCTTCCGCCTCCGTATTTCCAACTTTTCCCGTTATTTGAATTTTATTTTCCGGAACTCCCAGCTTAACGGCCCTTTCACAAAGTACCTCTCCCTCTGGTCTGGCATCGGGCAGCCACGGCACATGACCACCGGTAAAAATAAGGATGGGGGCCTTGTTGGCTTTGATGAGGTCGATTCCTCCCTCAAACCGATCAACGGCATCTGACCACTCTCCCCAAGGGGCATCTTTCCGGTCTTGCAACATCCCGCTTAACACCACAATCGCTTCCGCGTTTTGTATTGCTTCCACTTCCCGCCTGCCCCCTGTCCCTTCAACGAGCGCCATGATCTTCCCGCTGACAAATCCTGTGCTGAGAAAATAGAGCACCCCAAGCCCTACCCAGCAGAGACTTCGCTTTTTAAGAAGCAGCCCCAGTCCCACCAGAACGATCGTGAGACCGACGGGAAGAATGGGCGAAGGGAGGAGTTTGTGGAGGTAGATGATGGCTGGCTATTGGCAATTTGCTTTTAGCTGTTGGCTCGAGTGCTTAGCCAAAGGCTAAAGACAAGAATCACTTTTCACGGTTGTTTCTCAATTTGGATAGTAAGCTATTGGCTTTTTTCTCCAAAACTTCAATCTCCTTAAGAAGTTCATGAGCCTCACCCGGACCAAAGTGACCGACTTCTTTGGCGTTGGTCAGGAGGGTTTCCAGTTCAAAGGCCGAGCCAAGTGCGATTTCGATGAATCGGCCAAAATCAGCCTCTGATTTTCGAGAGGCTCCTTCGGCAAGATTGGCTGGAATTGAGGTTGCCGCCCGCATCATTTGTGAGCTAAGGCCAAATCGTTCATAGTCCGGCAGCTTTCTCGCGATTCCATAGATTTTTTTCGCAAGGGAAATTCCGTCCCCCCAAATCTCCAGTTTTCGAAAATTGCGCAAGGGTGGTTTTTTCTTTTCTCTAAAAAGCCAAATGCCAACTGCCAATAGCCAACAACAGCCAGCCTGTTTTTTGCTGTTGGCCCCTAGCGATTAGCCAGACCGGCCACTGCCATGGCACTTTGCCAAATCTCGTATTCCCGAAAATTGCTCACGATTTCGCAAGTTTCAAATTCGAACCAGTCTCACAAGCTAATGCAAAGGCCAATGCCAAGGTCTTTAAATGGCCAACGCTATCGCCTAAGCCAAAGTATCTGCAAATCCTCACTTCTTAACAGTAGCTTGAACCACCCGATCTCCCCTTCCCCATCCACACACCGTCAAAACAATGTATTTAAAATAGCTACGAATACTCATCGTCCGGATCATTTCAGCATCCGTCTTGGCCAGCAGCCCAGGTGTGGACATGTCGATTCCTTGAATCTGGGCCAGGCCGGTGATCCCGGGGCCAACGCTAAAAACGGATAGTTTTCTCCTGGCTGCGATAAGATCAGTTTGATTTGGCAAGCAGGGCCGAGGCCCCACTAAAGACATCTCACCTTTCAGCACGTTCCACAGCTGGGGTAGTTCATCGAGCTTGAACCTACGCAGGAATCTGCCCCAAGTTGTTACTTGGGCTGGATCTACTTCGTGCGTACCAGCCGACCGGGTTTCCGGCTTCATTGTCCGAAACTTGAACAAGGTAAAAGGTTTTTCCTCCTTCCCAATCCTTTGCTGCAGATAAAGAGGGCTTCCGGGTTGAAAAAGGCACGAGAACAAAAAGATCACCAAAAGCAGTGGGGATAAAGCAATTAGCCCGAAAAGTGCAAGAACGATGTCAAATAGACGCATGATGATTTGAGGTGGGTTATTGGTTATTCGCGATTCATGATTCGTAACTTTCAGCCCCCCGAATCACGACTCCCCAAACACTATTCACGATTCACGCATCACAAATCACCGCGCCCTTCGCTCGAACGCCACCACTTTGCTGTCCGTTCCAGCTCTTCCTCCATCGTCACTTTGGGCTTCCAGCCCAGTGTCCTCTTTGTGTGCTCAATATCTACCCTCAAATCCCCGAAAAGCTTATCCACCCACTCACCTTTCCCTGCCAAGCGGAGACCTGCTTTCAGCAATGGAACCGGAACCGGCAGGTTGCGAACCGGCTTGCTCAGCGCTTTTCCCATCCGCCGGAGCAATTCAGCTGTGGAAATGTCATCATCATCGGAGACATGAAAGGTCTGATTCGCCGCTGCAGGATGTTCTAGGCAAAGCAGAATGAGATCAATTAGGTTAGAGACGCCCACAAAACTTCGTTGATTGGAATCAAGGGCGGATAAAGGCAGGGGGATAACGGAATAAGTAATTTTAAGCAATCTAGCCATATTCCCAGGATTTTTGGGTCCATAAACCAAGGGTGGTCGAATTATCGTGTAACTCATTTTAGTACCAGAGCATATTTCCTTGATGGCGTTTTCGGCGCCTAACTTGCTTCGCCCATAAGGAGTGACTGGAGAGTTTTTATCGAAGGGGTTTAGTGGTTTATAAGAATTTTCAGCTACCACCCCGATCGAGCTGATATAAATAAAATGCCGTACGCCAAGAGTTGCCGCCTGTTTTGCAAGGCAAGCCGTGCCCTGTGTATTGAATGCCTGGTAAAGGGCTTCTGCCTCGAAGCCATTAGTTTCACCGACAACATGCGCACGGGCGGCTAAATGAATCACAGTTTTTACTTCTTGCAGTGCTTGCGTCCAATCTGTCTTTGGACCAAGCTGAGGTGATGGTAAAAAAGAAACCCCGGGCGCAACGAGCTGCGATCGGCTGCAAGCTACGACTTGATAGTCTTCATCGACTAACTTGAGACAAAGGGCGTTCCCAACAAAACCTGCGGAGCCGGTAACAAGAATTTTCATCTGGTCTTGGCGTGAAGCTCGTAAATAAGGGTGAGTCCTTGTGCAACCACAACTTTAATTAAAAACTGCTTCACAGCACGTTTCTCCGCTGTGCCTCATGCAAAAGCCTAAATATCGATCAGCCAAGCAGCCAACAACCACATAAAGAAACTTTCCCTCTTTCCCATACTTTCAATGGAAAGGCAGTCGTTAAGATCCGCAATCGAGAAAAGAATGCCGCCGGCCAGATAAAGCCAAGGCAGTTGAACCACCAAATCCCCAGGGGTCCCTGGCGCCACCCATACGGCCAAATAAAATGCCAGAAAGGCAAAAGCCAGTGAGGCAATTGAGTCCAAAAGAAAAGTGACTGCCTTACGCTCGAAAGGATTCACGGGTTTTTTGTTAAATTAACATGCAGATTTGTCTTGTTTTTCACATTTATCAGAAAGGTTTTTTCCAGATTTATTGCTTAGTGAAAGAATATGTATTTAAATATTTTTTTTATTTAAATTGTATTTAGCTCTTTTATTCTAGAAAAAACTGAACTCCATTTATGGTTATTTTTTACGTATTTACGAGCATTAGATGAGATTTTTTCCCAATTCTTTTTTTCAAACAACCAGAAAATATACTCAACTAACTGATGTGTATTATCATAAATTTTTATATCTAGGTTATTTTTACAAAAAAGTCCATTAGCAGCCGCTTTTGATGCAATGACAGGGGTACCACACGCAAAAGCTTCAAGTATTTTTGTTTGCACACCGGTGCTTGTAAATAAAGGACAAATACTTACTAGCGCTTTCTGAAGATAACTATATATACATGTTACATTACTAAAGACTTTAATATTTGAATTTTGCAGGTTGATAATCTTTTGACTTGGATTTCTCCCAACAATATAAAGGCAAACTTTTGAGTTTCGCTCCTTAATGATAGGCATGCAGTCAAAAACAAATCTTTTTATAGATATTTCATTCGGGGGATATGATAAGTTACCAGAAAAAATTAAGCTTAATGGTTTTCGGTTTTCAAAGCTGATAATTTTTTTTGGTATAGTCACTCCATAACCGAGATACTGAGAATTTAGAAAGCCGTATTTTTTTTTGCATATTTCAACATCTTTAAAAGACACGTAGTACTTATTTTTAATTTTATAGTCTATTTTTTTTTCGTATAAAAGAATTTTTAATGCTTCAAAATAATAGACGAATTTTTTTAAGCAAGTTGATTTTTTTGCGAGCGTTTTATAATTACTAAAAATAGGATCAACAGCGATGCAAATAACAGGATATTTCGCAAATTTAGGCAAATACTGCACCGACCTTGTCAAAATACATATTATACATTTATATTTATTCTTGAGGAGTAAGTCAGCTACTTTACGCTTTATTTGATTCGACTTATAAAAAAGATTTTCAACTGGCTCATTTGCTATTGAGAAAGTAAGCAGATTAGATATTCTTTTGAGTTTATTATATTTAAATATATATAGGTTTTGCTTTTTTTTATGATTATCAGTCTTAGCGAAGTATTTATCTGAAAAATATACAGAAGATACAAAGTCTACAACACATTTTTTTTTGAGAAATTGTAAAAGCTGATGACATATAATTTGATATCCTTTTTTGAACGACGAACACTCTGGGCTTATTATTAATATTCTGTTTGACATGCTTTATTATAAATATCATCGTAGATTTTAATTGTTTTTCTTGCCAACACTGGCCACAAAAACTTTTGGGCGCGTCGCAACCCGTATTTTTTTAGTTTACCCTGTAGTTTTTGATCGAGACAGATCTTTCCTATTGCTGTTGCAATTTTCTGAATATTCAGAGGTTCTATATAAAAACCATTTTTTCCTCCAATTTCAGGAATGGAAGTTAAATTAGAAGCAACAACAGGACATCCAGCAAAATAGGCTTCTATTACTGGAACGCCGAATCCCTCATAAGTCGACAAGTACAAAAGTGCTGTAGCCTTTAAATATAAATTTGCTAATATTGTGTCCTTAATAAATCCTTTATTTACCACGATCGATTCCGCATTGTTATCCTTTACATATTTACAACAATTACTATTATTCCAGTTTGTATAACCACATATAAATAATTTTTCTTTAATTTTGTAAGTATTTTTTGCTTTTAGGAAACCTTTTATAATATTCAGAGTATTTTTCCTGGGGTCATCCGCGCCAAAGCATAAAAGAAAGGGTTCTTCAAAATAATTATCTTTTTTAATTCTGCCAGAGACATAAACGGGACTACAGCCTTGGTAAATTACTTTTACATTCTGATTTTTAATTTTTAGCTCTTTTAGAATGTCATGTTTTGAATATTTTGAAACAGTTATTATAGCTGCAGCTTTTTTAGCTGCTAATGGACAGACAACGCGTCGGTAAAATCGCCCAATACACTGCCGTGAGTTTCTTGCCAAGGGAATATCTTTAATGCTTTTTAAGAACATAACATCGTGAATTGTTAATATAAGCTTCGTTGTTTTGCGCAAATAAATAGGCCCCGTGTTGCCCATGGAATGAAATATGTCAAGTTCGTCACGCCGTGCACATATCGGCACATAAAGCTGCTCCCAAAATGGATAAAAGCTAAAGCTGCTTGTCCTTACTACTACATTTTTCCTGCATGATAAGTTTGTTTCTGCGTTACTACTGTCTAGATAAATGAAATACTTGTTTTTTAAATCATTCTGAAGGATTTCATTAAGCAAATTAAATGAGTAAGAGCCAATACCTCTTTTATTTTTTGCATACGCAAATCTTCCGTCAATACCGATATTCATTTAAATATTACTGATTAGGGTTTTCATTATGCTGTTTAAGCATTTGAGTGGAAAAATAATAAAAATGAAGAAAAAATCAGAAAACGGTAGCTTAAATTGAGATCGAAACTTTACTTCTTCAAAGATTTTTCGGAGATACGGGTTTGTGCTTGAAAACCCTCCCTGCGTAAATAAGCCAAAAGAGCTCCTGCTTAATTTAATAACTCGGACTGGAATTTTGTTTGCCAAGATTTTATAAAACAAGTGATTGTCAGCGCAAAAGACAGTAGAAGGATCATAGTAATTGAACTGTCTGAGAAGTTTTTTTTCAATCAAAAAGGAGGCGCTATGACCTGGAAAAACTTCTCCAATCCCCAAAAAAGCTCGTTTTCTAGCAAAAGTTTGCCCAAAATGACCAGCCTTATAAACTGGCAACCATAAAGCTCGGCATTTTGTGTTAAGATATTCATTTACTAATTGAGATATACTATTTTGTGCAATAAGATCATCTGCATTTAGATGAAATATTAAAGTGCCAGATGCTTTTTGCGCACCATAATTAATTGCATGCCAGATTCCTTTTGCTTTCGTATTAAATATTTTTGCTTTTGGAATTATTTTTTTTATTATTTGTCTTGTGTCATCTAATGAATTACCATCGACAATAATAGTTTCTATATTCTTATAACTTTGATTTGATACAGACAACAAAGAGAGCTTGATAAATTCAGCACAATTTAGTGTCGGCATTACAATTGATACTTTAGGGTTTATATTCATAGTGATTAATAAAACCGGACAATTTCCCAGCGCATATACCAAGATTATTTATAAAAAGCCTTCTCTTATTTGTAGCGAAATAATATAACATCTTTATAAACGATCCTGTTAACAGTTTAAGTTTTGCTAAATAACTTAATTTAAGTTTTTTTCTTTTACATGTTTTAAGAAAGCCAATTATTCCCAAACCCTGACTAAAGTAATGATGAAACTTCTCCTTTATGGGTTTGGGATGGTAAATAGAAAGCTTATTATTTTTTTGCAAGTAATGACCATCTTTTAACTGCCTTAAAAGCAGCTCACTTTCCTCGCCAAAATTATATTTAGCACCTAATCCTAAACTTTCATTGAACCTTAGTCCTTTTTTATTAAAAAGGAAAAAATTAAAAGAAATACAATTACCGAAAATATCTTTTTGAAATACCTTTTTTTTGTTTTTCAGTGGCCCGCCATGAAATTTATAGCAGCAACCAATACATTTTTTTTGTCTGTTATCATAATTCCGGATTACATCGCGCAGTAAACCGCGCGGGTATAAGCAATCATCATCTGGAAATCCTACTATATTGCTTTTTATTTTAGACAGAAAGAAGTTTCGCGCTTTTGACAGGCTATATTTTGTTTTTTTGACTAATTGTATTTTTAGATTTTTTGATGATAAATGTCGAATTTCAAAATTTAACCTACTGAAGTTTAGTACATACAAATTTATCTTTACGTTTTGTCTTTTAAGACTCTCTATTAAGCGTAAGATTTTAATTTTACTATTAGTGCAAGTAATAAGTGAAATTGAGGGCTGAGCTTTCAAACGAATATGCACGAAACTAAAATACTATTTCTTTTTGCCAATATATGCAATTTCATCCCATTCTAATTTGGTTTTTTTAATTATTTGGGCATTTTTTTTGACTGCGCGAAATACCGTATGAAAGTTTTTCGAGAAAAGGTTTTCCAGGATTTTTCTGTCAACCCGAAGTGGGTGAGCCGCATCATAAATGGTTCTTGAAGATTTAAGAACTTCGTTGTGATTATATATTTTATCAAGAAACACAATATAGCCACTGGAATTTTCTAGAATATTATTTAATACTTTTTGTATGTCGTAGCAGTGTTCGATTACTTTAATTAAGATGACTAAATCATAACGTATACTACAGTGCTTAAGTTTTTCGCAAGGTATAGGCAACAGTTTTTTGATGGGTATAGTTTCACAAATTATTTTTTTTTAATGGTGACTTTATTGTAACTTGTCGAAATAATTTTGCTAACTGATTTGTTTGGCTTGGAAAAGGATCAACGAGAATTTTTGGTTGGCATTACTATTGAAACAAGCAAATCTTGCTTTTTCATTTAAATTTTACCAGTCCAATATTTTTTCCAAAAGTAATACACAAATTATTTAAAATTTTTTTGTTTATCGTTTCTTAAGCCGTAGTAAATTACTTTTATTAAAGAACCAAATAACAATTTAGCTTTATTTACTATGCTGAGATTAATATTCTTTATTTTTATTATTTTTAAAAAACCAATCATACCAATTCCTTGTGAAACAAAGTGAAGTGGATTTCTTTGACTTTTAATTGGGTGCTTTATACAAAAAATTTCTTCCTTAAGCAGGTAATTAGACTGCTTGAGTTCTCGAAGCAGCATTTCACTTTCTTCACCAAAAATAAAAATATTACAAAGGCCAAGTCGCTTATCAAAATATATATTTTTTCTGTCAAATAGAAAAAAGTTAAACGAAATACAATTACCAAAGATGTTTTCGGAGAATATTTTGTCCTTAAAAATATTTTTTTCTCCGACAAATTTATAACAGCAACCTATGCAATTTGGAGCGCGTGTCTTGTATTTTATTATAACATTTTGTAATAATCCTGTTGGGTACTCGCAATCATCGTCAGGAAAGCCAATTATATTAGCTACTTTAACGTCTTTTAAAAAATAATTTCTAGCTTGTGACAATGAATAACATGGTCGGTGAACAATTTTTGTAATAATATTATTTGATGTATAAACCTTATCTTTAAATGGGATTCTGCTAAAATTTAAAATATACAAAAAAACTTTGGTTTTTTGCTTTTCTAGACTCTTTAAAAACTTTGATAACTTTCTTGTGTTGTCTGTTGAGCATATTAGGATTATACTTAATTTTTTTCACATGTATACGACTAAAGACATAAATTACCTGTTTATCGTTTGTAGGCTATAATAGCCTGCATGTGAGAATGAAAGAAAGGATATTTTTTCAATTTTTTATTTATTTTTTTTGCAATACTTGTTGCACGAAAAGTGCAGTTTTCAAATTTCACTAAAAGATTTAGCATATTTAATTCATGAAAGACTCCATCCATGTGGGCTACTGGAAATTGTTGTTGTATTTCAAACACTTTTTCGACTTCATTGTAAAATTGGTTTTTTGTAAATCTATACTCGAAAAATGGACCAAATGGTGGGTAGACTGCAGTATCTTTTTTTAAGGGCTTTGATATTTTTTTTTCAATGTTAAAGTTTTTATAATTTAAAATTGTCTTTAGTAAATAAATTGGTAGGTATTGAATTTTGTCAATAAAAAGAGCTTTTTTAATTAACCTTATTTTGTTTAGTAGGGGTACTGTTATAAAGCATTTTCCGCCAGGCTTTAAAATACGATGCATTTCACGAAGCGGGGTTGAAGGGCCATTTGGCCAATGCTCAATTACTCCAAAAGCCAAAATTAAATCAAATGTGTTATCAGAAAAACAAGTTTTCGAACAATCACCACGAACAATTTTTAAATCTCGCCAAGTATTTTTAATAGTTTTTAAAGCAAGTTCATCAAATTCAATACCTGTTATATTAAAACCTTGGTCGTGATAATACTTTAACCATCTTCCAAGACCGCACCCGAACTCAAGTATTGAAATATTTTTTTCTAAACAATAGGTGTTTATTATTGTGCAACACTCGTCTAGCTCAACAGTCCTAGAAAGACTTTCAATTTGATTTTTTTGCCATTTAAATTTTACGGAATTCATTTTTTTTTGTTAAGAGGTATTTTAGTAAACCTACTAATGTTATCAAAAATAGTAAAGTTAAATAGTCACTAATTATAAAGTTAATTAACTTGCCTCCAAAAATAATACCGAGAAATGTAGATAAATAATACACACCACAAGATAACGTCGTCAAATATGCTTGAAGCAATCTTCCGATGGCGAAAAGAAAGTAGAACAAAGCGTATAAAATCAAAATCGCCGAAATGAAATAGAAAAGGGTGTATTTTTTAAATACTAGACATATTTCTAAATATAAGGGTATGAGATATTCTTGAGTGTATGAGTCGTCATTTGGATTTGAGAGATAGTTACCAATTGAGCTAAAATGCGAAGAAATTTTAAAATTTCCCATTTTTATTTTATTCAAAAAGCTTTTAACTGGATACAAAAGATCCATATTATTATTGAGGCTGTCCGAGTCTTGTATCCAATCAAGCGCCTTTATGATTCCAACCTGATCACTTATCGTGACTGGGAAAC
>OGVP01000148.1_pt1 | contig 10772 bp, 8 predicted proteins | sample 1575791 | NCBI WGS metagenome assembly OGVP01 (sample SAMN07581537, study PRJEB24739) | freshwater metagenome
GTTTCCCAGTCACGATAAAGAATAACACTCACGATCATTATGGACTGAATGACAGAGCCTAAATCGGATGCATAGGCCATCACTGGCATCAGAAAGGCCATAAAGGTGAAATAAAAATAGCCTCCTAAAAAGTAGTAGGAGAGACGCTCAACAGCCGCAATGATAAAGGCCATGATAACAGCGACGATATACATCCCAGTAAAGCCAAAATTCATGTAGCCTTCCGCTAAATAGGTCACGCCCACAGAAGTCTGATTATCATCTTCGCTTAATATTCCATAGGTTCTTCCAAATTTATTCCAAACGTGTCGACTTGGCTTTTCTGGCCAGAGAAATCTAGGAATAAAGAGATAAGGAAGGCTCTCATAGGAGCTCCCTTCCCAAAAAGGAACAATGGACGGTGTCCAAGCTAAAACACGTTCTAGAGAGTCATCTCCGAGTCGAGAGAATCCCTGCAAAAGAGAATCACTAAGATCTTTTCGGCTATCTGCAGAACCCTCCTCTTCGTCACCCTCCGATTGGGCCCCTTCGACATAATGTGCATAAAGCAATCCCCCCAAGACACTCAGCCGTTCTGAATAGGAAGCTGATGGAGTACTAAAAATAGCATTTCGATAGGAAGCTTTTACCACTTGGGTAGCTGACCCTAAGACTGTCAGAATAATTGGAATGATCAAGATCTTGTACTGACGTCTGAGACAAGATGCAATGAAAAGGTAGCCGGCTAGATTTCCGACCATAGTCAACATACCCGTCTTAATAAAATACAACACAGCTGAAACAAAAACCCCAAAACGTAAAATGAAGCTTAATCGTTCATTTTGAGGTGATGTGGAACACATTAAAAGCACCATGTCGGCTGCAACTGCAGCAAAATGAAGAATCAATGTCCACGGAGGCAGATAGTCGATGATCACGGGCATGCCAATCACATAGAGAGCTACCACAATAAGTTGAATCCGAGTCAAAGAAAGAAGCTGATACTTCTCTCTTTCAACAAAAGAGTAGAAAAGAAAAGTTCTAAAAATTTGGTAGCACGCTAAGATAATCAGAGTGCAAATAATCAGCTCTTTAATGGCCAGAAGGGTCTCGGGAAACATTTGATCTGAATAAGATAAATGGATGATAGAGTTGTATTTGGGAACTGAATAGCAAAAGAAGTGGTTGAAAAGGGTAAAACCAATGAAGTTAAATCTCTGTTTTCCCAATTGGATGAGAAACGGGCCCACTTGAATGAGCATCAGGAGATAAAGATAATCTAAACTACTTCCATAAAATAAAATTTGAAAAACAACATGAGTAGTAAGCCCTACCAAAAGAACCGTAATTCCTAGAAGGTATGGCTTAAAAAGGCTCGGATTTAAATATTCTTTTCGATAGGTTTGGTACAAGCCTACTCCTTGGCTATCCCCGTAAGGGCTAAAGCTTTATCGACAGATTCACTGATTTAATTGAACGCTTTTGCTGAGACGCGACAGGCGTCAAGAAAAAAATCGGTTAAACTTCTAAAATCAAATGAGATTTAATACGCGGACTTTTTCATTATCACTCGCTTCTCTTGTAACGATTTTTTACGCTGTGCTCAGCTTCCACATTTACTTTCGTCATGACGACTGGCTGATGTTGGGCAATTCGGCCATAATTTTGCCTCGAGATTGGAGTTTTTTATGGAAGACTTCCTGGTTCGTCTCCCCTTCAATATCCGAGGTCTGGTTTTTTAGACCTTGGTTCAAACTTTTGGTCTGGCTGGGTTATCACCTTTTCGCTTTACACTCAGAGCTCTGGACTCTAACCCATTGGAGTTTTTTACTGGCCTCGGCCACTCTTAGTGGTTTAGCACTGACCTCACTCACTTCTTCTTCTAGAAGCTTTTATTTTTTCTTTAACCTATTTCTCATTTCGTTCAGTTTACATTTTGCGTGTGTTGTTTGGATGGGAGAAGGCATGATGAATGCCCCTCAATTATTATTTTTATCGTTGTCTCTTTGGTGTTTTTCTAAGAATTCCCAGTTCGGAAATATATTTTCAGCTCTGTTTTATTTTCTCTCGCTTGGTTTTAAGGAGTCTAGTGCCTTCTTACCTGTCTTTCTTCTAGCTATTTCATTTTCCCAGGGGGAGCTTTTCCGACGTTGGAAGTGGTTGGCTTTTTTCATCGGACTGATGGTGATTTACTTAATATTTCGCTTATTTTTTCTTCCTTTTAATCCCGGTTATAAACCTCATTGGACTTTTCACACTTTTTTCACTCCTCTTTTTTATTTTATAGTTACTTTGGGGATCCCTTTTATTTCGTTCACCTTAATGGAGCGTCCAGGGATAAAAGATTTCAAACACCTCATTAAACGACATCTGGCATTTTTGCCTTTTTTGGGATTACTAATCGCTCCTCACCTCGGTCATCCTTTTTTTTCCCCGGGCTGGTTTCTTGTTCCGGGATTCTTTGGTTTGTGGATTTTTGTTTATTGTTTACCCTCACAAAAACTAAATCAGCTAAAAGCATTCAAAATCTTAGTCCTGGTATTTTTACTTTCAGCTGCACCAGTCATTTGGAAGGTTCGCGACTTAAGATGGATTGAATGGGAAAAATCCCAAAAACAGGTTCAGCATTTTCTAGAAACTCTCCCTGAAGAAACTGACAGCATTTGGATTGAAACTTGCAATTCCAAAGAAATTCCCCAAATCCACTTTCAACGAGTGGTGGGTTCCCAGGGAAATCTCGAGTTTATGAGTTTACTGCTCGGGAAAAAAAGCACCCCGGTTGAAATGGTTGCTTGTAACAGTGTTATAGATTCGAAACTACCCTCTGAAACTATTGCTTACGGGAAGTGGATCTTTCCTGATTTTCTGTTCAAATTAAAAAAGTAAATTTAGGAAGGCTCAATTTCAACTAGAAGAGTTCCGGATTCCACAGCCTGTCCCTCTTTACAACACACTCTTTTCACCAAGCCCGAAATGAGGCTTTTTATTTCATTTTCCATCTTCATGGCTTCCATTACCAAGAGCCCCTGCCCTTTCTCTACTTGATCTCCTTCTTTGGTTGTAATTTTCGTTATTTTTCCAGGCATTTTGGAATAAACGTTGTTCTCAAGATCCAATTGTTGACCACGTAGTAAACCCACAATGCGACGGTATTCACTCTCAACTGTGAAAGATAAATTTCCCTCAGGCATCCAGACGGTATAATCCGACTTATCCCCAACTACATTGGCATGAAAAATCCCCTTTTCATGAAGCAAGGTGCAATCGTTACCATAGAAGGAAATATCCAAAGGCTTCTCAGCTTCATCTCCAAAGGCGACCCATGTCTGACCCTCTTTACTCTCTACTCTCAGTTTGTATTCTTGGTCTAAGTAAGTGATGTAAAAAAGCATTAGCGAAGAGCCTCCTCTCTTCCAACCTTTTTCCAAAGTGAGCTTTCAGAAGCATCCTTCCGGCGCTCAGGGCCTCGATACTCTTTATGGTAAGCTGCAACTGCAGCTGCCGTGAGAGCTAGCCGAAGATCATCGGAACTCGGAGATTTGGGCACGTAATTAAAATCCTCTCCGATCAAGCGAGTCGTGTAATTCCCACTCACAAATTTTGGATTATTTAAGAGCTGTAAGTGAACTGGAATATTCGTCTTAACTCCATTGAGCACCATATCCATTAGCGCAGCTTTACCTCTTTCAATAGCCTCGGCTCTGTCTCTTCCCCAAACTGAAAGCTTGGCAACCATAGAGTCGTAAAACACCGGAATTTCATACCCTCGATACAGATGCGAATCCAATCGAATACCAATACCACTTGGAAAACTAACCCCAGTTACTTTCCCAGCTTGAGGAAGAAACTTTTCAGGATCTTCAGCACAAATTCGAAATTCGATAGAGTGTCCATTTTGACGAAGATCCTCTTGCCGAAAACTGAGTTTCTCACCAAAAGCAACTCGGATCTGCTCCTTAACCAAATCGCGTCCGGTAATCCATTCGGTCACTGGGTGTTCTACCTGCAACCGAGTGTTCATTTCCATAAAGTAGAAGTTTTGCTTTTCATCTACCAACATTTCGATGGTTCCCGCGTTTACGTAGCCAATATCTTTAACGGCTTTAACAGCGGCTTCACAAAGTTTCTTACGAGTATCTGCACTGATAAAAGGACTAGGGCTCTCTTCAATAATTTTTTGATGCCGCCTCTGAACGGAACACTCCCTTTCAAATAAATGAACGGCGTTTCCATGGGAGTCTGCAATCACTTGAACTTCAATATGATGGGGTGAAGTTACGTATCGCTCCAAATAAACTCTTCCATCACCAAAAGCTTTTTGGGCTTCTGAAAAAGCCCTTCGAAAAAGATTAAGAAATTCATCCTCGCGAGTCACTACTCGCATCCCACGTCCCCCACCCCCAGCTAAAGCCTTAATCATCAGCGGGAAACCAATTTCCTTAGCTGCTTTAAAAGCTTCATTCTCGTCACTCAATCCCTCTTTGGTTCCAGGAACTAAGGGAAGATGGCCTAGTTTTTCCATTGTCTTCCGGGCCATGACTTTATCACCCATCGTTGAAATAGCCTCTGCGGAGGGTCCTACAAAGATCAGTCCTGCTTGATTCACAGCTTTTGCAAATTCTGCTTTCTCTGAGAGAAAACCATAGCCAGGATGGATTGCATCCACTTTTAACGCTTTTGCAGCTTTCAGAACCGCATCTATGTCCAAATAACTATGGATTGAAGGGCCTTCTCCCACACAAATAGCTCCATCGGCTTTGGCTACATGGAGAGAAGAACGATCTGCTTTGGAGTAAACAGCCAAAGGAGTGTGGCCCATTTCCCGGCAAGCTCTAATAACCCGAAGGGCAATTTCTCCCCGATTTGCAACTAAAATACGTTTAGGTTTCACAGAGGTATATTTCCATGTTTTTTAGGAGGCATTCGGTCCCTCTTGTTCTTTAGCATTTCCAGAGCCTGAGCTAATTTATAACGAGTTTGTTCTGGAAAAATAATTTCATCCACAAATCCTAATTCGGCAGCTTTATAAGGTGTAGCAAAGGTCTCTGAATACTCTTGTATGAGCTTGTTTTTCTCAGAAACGGGGTCTTTAGACTTCTGGAGCTCATTTCTAAAAACAATCGCTACTGCTCCCTCAGGACCCATCACTGCAATCTCTCCTGTAGGGTACGTAAAGTTAATATCAGCCCGAAGTTGTTTCGAAGCCATGACACAATAGGCTCCGCCATAGGCTTTTCGGGTGATTACTGTTATTTTGGGGACTGTAGCCTCGGAATAAGCATACAAGAGCTTGGCACCATGCCGAATGATTCCACCGTACTCTTGTTCTGTGCCTGGTAAAAATCCAGGAACGTCAACAAAAGTAATAATGGGAATATTAAAAGCATCACAGAATCTCACAAAACGTGCAGCTTTGTCTGAAGCATTCACGTCCAAACAGCCAGCAAGTACGGCAGGCTGGTTTGCAACGATCCCAACACTTTTTCCGCCAAGACTCCCAAAACCAATCAGAAGATTTGGAGCAAAATCCTTCTGAATCTCGAGAAAATAATTATCATCCAATACTGCTTCAATGACCTCTTTCATGTCGTAAGCTTGCTTGGAATTTTCAGGAATCAAAGTTCGTAATTTAGCTTCTGTTCTTTGAACAGGATCTGTGGTTTTGATTTTGGGGATTTCATCTACATTGTTGGAAGGAAGAAAGGTCAAAAGTTCTCTGACCAACAACAGACAACTTTTTTCGTCATCGCTTGCCATGTGACATACGCCACTTTTGGTCGAGTGGGTAACAGCTCCCCCAAGCTCCTCCATGGAAACGTCCTCATGAGTCACTGTTTTAGTAACATCCGGCCCAGTCAAAAACATGTAGCTCGATTTTTTCACCATGAAAATGAAATCTGTTAATCCCGGACTATAAACAGCTCCCCCCGCACAGGGCCCCATGATAACGGATATTTGAGGAACAACTCCTGAAGCTAGGGTGTTTCGGTAGAAAATTTCAGCATAACCCGCTAGAGACTCGACTCCTTCCTGAATTCGAGCTCCGCCAGAATCGCAAAGTCCCACAACAGGTTTCCCATTCTTCAACGCCAGGTCGAGAACCTTACAAATCTTTTGAGCGTGGGTAGCAGACAGAGAGCCACCAAAAACAGTAAAGTCTTGTGCAAAGACATAAACATGACGGCCAGAAACAGTTCCATAGCCTGTCACCACACCGTCTCCCAGGACTTTCTTATCTTGCATTCCAAAATCAGAGCATCGGTGAGTGACAAATTTATCAAGCTCAACAAAACTTCCCTCATCTAAGAAAAATTGAAGTCGCTCTCGGGCAGACATCTTTCCTTTTTCGTGTTGTTGTTTCAGCCGCTCGACCCCCCCAGCTAATTCAGCTTGAGAGTGAACTTTTTGGAGTTTTTGGAACTTTTCTTCAAGATTCATAAGGGCCAAATCCTACACTGGGGGATCGGCCTGTCAAGACAAGTAAAGAGTGAATAGCATTCACTTTTCACTTTGAGAAGGTTGGAAGTCTTTTAAAGTTGATCTCTGAAGGAAAAGTCCCGAACTCCTGTTTTGTCCAATCTTCTCACCCATTGGAGGTACTGCTTGACGGGGTTCCGATTGAATGGGTTTCGGAACAATCCCTGAATTTCGATAAAAGAAACCTGATTCCGAATCATTAATTCAAAAATCCCCTGCCCCAGTAACTTTCCTAAAAGTTTTGCAACTGGATAGGTCCTACAGGAAAGATCCAAAGGTTTTTCTTGGAAAGCAATTCGAAACTTCCTTTCAAGTTCAACGTGTCGAAAAACTTTCTGTTCAACCGGATCTCTCGAGTTTTTAAAATCCTTAATCCCTTTACATTTTCTTTTAGGATTAATGATTTTGGATCCAAAGTAACCAAGTGCTTCCACCCATACCAGGCGATAAAAATCTTTTTCAGGATCTTCCAAGAGATCTTTCAAACCACTCAATTGAGCGTGAAGGTACTGCCCAGAAAGAGAAGAGAGATGATTCAAATTTGAGGAGGTGAGGTACATTTGGGAATGGGTTCTCAAAAGTAGATATTGGGAATTTTTTAGTTTCATCTCAAGTGCTTTTCGTTGGTAGACGGACAATCCTTTGTTCCTGCGAAGTTCCTTACAAAGAGATGGAAACTGATCGTATTTCAACTCAAACTGACTTAAAAGGGCTTGGGTCTCTTTCAATCCAAGAAACTGAGCCATAGCCTTGAGAAGAGTAGCAATCTCGGATGAGGGATCAAAGCTCTCCGAGTAAAGATTTTCCATCCAACTGAGATAGCTCTGCATTTTCACCCAAGGGGCTGTATTGAGAATACAGTACACATCTTTTTTGAGTTGAAGAACTTCCGCTGGCTTTCCTTGAACTCGGTTGGCCACTTTCCAGTAGAGTGAATCTGAGTTCTGATGAATGGTTAATACTTTTCTTTTTAGCTCTCTTGAATTTAATTCCTCTTTTATTTTGGTAGGAAGATGATTTTGCGCCAAGTGAAAATCTCCTATTAAAGCCAATAAGAGCGAGTCTGGATGTTCCTCAGTCCAATTACTTAAAATTTTTGCGCCATATTTATCTCGGGTTTCTGGGGAGCTTGATCGATTGGGACTTAATCCGATAATGGGGATTTCCCACTGCTGAGCCATATCAAAAAGAGGAGCGTAATTTTGCCAATTAAAGCCCCAATCTTCGAAGGCTGCAGATTTTAGAAATTTCGATTCTGATATTTCTTTTCTAAGATATTGTTGCGTTCGGATATTGTCTTGGACCCTTAAGGCCTCCAGACCTAAGTACAGAGGTTTTTTCTCTTTTTTAAGTTTTGGTACAATTTCTCTCAGGATTCTCATCACGGTTCTTTGTGCTTGTGACAAGCTGTGGTAATCTCCAAACAAAACAATCTGGGCACCACAAATCTCTTTTAAGATGTTGGATTTATGAGAGATTTTCCGGTAGCTTCGCAACTCTTGAAAATAGGCAAAAGAGTATTTTTTAAGAGGATTGGGTAGTCGGCCCAAGTAGAGGTCAGCAGATTGTTGAAAAGATTGGCTGAGGGACCTCTGGCAGTCTAAAAGTTTAAGGCGTGCAATCATGCTCTTTCTTATCGGTATTCTGTTGTTTTGTTTCACCCCCCTGGGAAATGCTTTACCTGAGCCCGACCCCTCCGGTGCGGCCACTTTAGAGTCCATTCTGAAGACTACCCTTTCTCAGAATGGGATGATTCAAGAAGCGGCTCAAGATGTAGAAATCGCACGAGCCCAGCTGGATAGAGCCCGGGCAGCTTTTTGGCCCAAAGCCTCTGCCGGAATTTTGGGGGCTCCCATTTTTGAAGAAACGGGTGATGCTCTCAGCTCAAAGACCAATCTCAATAAGTGGGGGCCCTTTTTGAGAGGCTCATTCGATTTTGTTCAACCCCTTTACACTTTTGGGATGTTAGGCAACTACGAAAAGGCCGCCCAGCAGCAGATCTCGGCAAAGACAGAACTAACCCAGGCCAAAGCTAACGAAGTGGTTTTTAAGGCTAAGGAATTTTATTTTGGTTACTTGATGGCCTGTGAATTTGAAAAACTCCTTGAAAACCTCAGTGGCTTTTTGAAGGAAGCTGTTCAAACGGCAGACTCTGCCAAAGAAGATGAAGAAAAAAAAGGGGCAGTAAAACCTCACGATCTCTACCGACTTAAGACAGCCCTGGATGATTTAGATCAAAAAGCTCTATACGCTCAAGCAGCTAAGAGAACTGCAGAGAAAGCCTTAGGTTGGATATCAGGGCTTAAATTTTCTGAAGTTGCAGAAAGTTCATTGAAAGTTCCAGCTTATCAAAAGAAAACTTTGGAAGACTATCTCCAACTATCCAAATCGCACCGTCCAGAATTGAAAGCACTCCCGGCAGGAATTCAGGCCTATGAAGCTTTGGCAAATGCCAAACAGGATCAAGATTATCCGGTTGTATTTTTTGGAGGGTTTGGGGAATTGAATTGGTCACCGGTTCGAACTCGACAAAACTCTCAATTTGCTTTCGATCCCTTTAACCGCCCACAGGGGGGGATAGGTTTGGGACTAAAATTTGATTTGGAGTTTAAGCGCCACTCGGCTGAGGCTCAAGAGCAAAGGGCTCAAGCCATGAAGTTAAAAGCTACTGAGCACTATGCCGTTCCTGGAATTGAGCTGGAAGTTCGGAAAGCTTTTTATGAACTGGAACAAGCTGAAAAAAGTCTGGAAGTAGCCACTCGAAGAAGGGATACAGCGAAAAAATGGTTCGTGTCCAATTCAATGGGCTGGTCTGTTGGAGTTACTTCAGCAAAGGACCTTCTAGAATCATTAGAGGGAAGTGGCCTTGCTCGAAAAAACTATATCGAAACTCTTTATTCACTGCACATTGCTTTAGCTAAACTTTCTCAAGCAGTTGGCAAAGAAATCACTGACCTTACTTACTAACTCTTCTTCGTTTTCTTAGCTGAATCACCAAAAACACCCCAATGAGAAGCAAAAGGGGCAGAGCCCACTGTGGGAATTTTTCAGGGGGATTAGCTGATTCATCATTTTTAACTCCCTTTTTCTTTTGGAGCTTACTTTGAATTTGTCCTTTAAGAACACCGCCCAGCTCTGTTCCTGGCATGACGAGATCTTTCTGCATTTGACTAAACTTGAAATCAACTTCGGGTTTCAATGAAGCAACCATTCTTTCAAAAGCAGGTGTGAGTTCCGAGTATTTTTGATTTGAAACAACATAAGTAACTAGGATCGCTAATGGCTTCTGAACTGTAGCCACATAGCGCGTCCAGAATCCCACCAGTTCCGAATTTTCTTGAAGCGAATCCACCCACTCATTTCCATTGATATTTCTCCTTCTGACGAAGGTTACTTTGGAGGTCACAGGTTTATCAGATTCATCTAAAACAACTTTCGTCTGATTCAAGTAATTTTCGTAATTTGAAATCGAATCCCAGTCCGATACGGGAGCTCCAAATACCAAAATAAGGGATTCATTTTTTTCTGATTCATTAGCGCTCTGACAAACGTAAACACCGGAATTGAGTTCACATTTCCATCCGGGGGGCTCTTCAAATTTCAAATAGGTTGTTTGCATTCCAAAAACATTCAAAGAGAATGGCAAAAGCAGAAAGAAAAAGAGTTTCATATTTCTCATTTTAACACTTCAAGTATCTAGAATCTCTTGAAACTGTTGTTTAAGGCTTGGGATATCTGTAAAAACACTTTCCTTGTTTGGCTTAAGATTCGGAATAGGCGTTCCAGGCACATGGCGTATCAGAATTTTACGAACTGAATCCTGAGCATCTGAATTTTCCGCTACGCGCCGGTAAATCTGCAGATCCTCTTCGCCGCTATCCCCGACCAGAAAAACTTTTTGGCCTTGAACCTGGCTAAGAATTCGAGTCAACACTCTAAATTTATGTGTAAACTTTTGATATCCCAACCACCTTGGGAACAAAGGGCCATCAGGAAATCGATTATCTCTCAAAAACTTTAAAAGAAAGGGGGTAAGCTGAAATGGAGTGCTGGTCAGATACACAATGATTGTCTCAGGACGATTGATCATTCGATAGAGCTCTGGCATACCTTCAATTGCCTGATACCTGTAGTAGTTTCCTTTGAAAATACTTGAGATGATTTGGCGAACCCCCGTTGTGGCAAGAACATTTAATTACTGATCTGAACTTATCAAATAAAACATCTTTATGACTAATTACAAAGCAGTTTGTATCTTCGCCAAGCATCCAAAGTAAGTTCATTACGAAGTCCGTGCCGTTGACATCTAAACTACT
>OGVP01000149.1_pt1 | contig 10769 bp, 13 predicted proteins | sample 1575791 | NCBI WGS metagenome assembly OGVP01 (sample SAMN07581537, study PRJEB24739) | freshwater metagenome
CCCAGTCACGATAGAGTAGCAAAAATTAAACCAGCAGGATTAGAAGAACTAGTAAATGAACCTTCAGAATTACAAGAAATAAAAGATGCTATATATGTAGCAGATAATCCGTCAGATTCTGCCGGAACGGCGAAATTGACTCGTCCTAGAATATCGCCGCTAGTAATAACACTATCACCAGCGGCGTTTTGTAGCGTTAAACTATACATGCATTATATAATATACCAGTTAGTTGGACTAGCCCCATCACTTATCACAGTTATTGTTTCATATCTATGATATAACTGAAAGCTGGAAGAGCCATCTATAGTATCACTACCTCCTCTTTGAATGATTACATTATTATTTGAGGCATCTTTTCTTTTGAATATCATCACTCTTCCGGCCGCTGTTGAGGTAGGCAGAGTAATGGTGACACTAGATGTTGTGGAATCAATAATAGTTACATCTTTATCTGCTGTTTTACTACTGGTGGCTGTTTCTATAGTTCTGCTAAGCTTACTTTCTGTAATGGCCCCATCAGCTATACCAGCACTTACAATAGTTCCAAAATCTACAGTTGTGCCATTACGCCTTAAAACATGACCATCTGTAGCAGCAACAATGCTGGACACAGCGCCATTACTGTTAGCACTTCTACCCAACACTGATAATGCTGTGCCATTTTCTAGTTTAGAAAAATTAATAGCAGCAGCGGTATCTATGTTGCTGTTGGTCAATAGTCCAAAACCTAACGATGTTCCAGACCTTCTTAACACATGACCATCTGTACCAGCTGTTATATCGGCAACATTGCCGGTCGTATTAGCACTACGACCAATAATAGATAAACCGGCGGACTGTCTTAGCTTGGCATCAGTAATTGAGTTATCTATCACGGAAGCCGTAACACTTGTCCCAGTAGTTACCGCAAAGTCCACTGTAGAGCTATCTACAAAATTACCCGTTGTAAATACAGCATTATTAATAGCAGCATTAGTAACACTCAGTTTGCCGTCTGTGCCAGCAGTAAGATTACTACCAGCTAAATATGAACCCAAATCACTGATGGTAGTTCTTTGTTCTGTTGCTCCATTACTATCTAGCGTAAAGAAGCTATCACCACTAGCAATAGAAACCACACTAAATTCACTAATATCTATAGCAAGTGGTGCCCCATTGCCTCCGCTTAAACCAGATCCCGCAACACTTGTTGTTAAATAGGTTTCACTAATACTATTAAATACTAAATCAGCAAAAACGACACCAGTAGTACTACCATTGGTCGAAACATCAAGCTTGATTCTGGCATTATCGGCTACTCCACTAAATAAAACTTTGTTGGTATTATTAATAGTAGCACTGTCATTTTGTAGGTCTACTATGCTAAAGGAACTCATAGCGCCTAGATCAGTAGCAAAATTGCTTTTAGATATTTTTCGTAATGATGTTCCACTAGCTATGAGTAAATAATCAGTATTATTAGCTATAGAAGTTTCTGTTTGGCCATTAATAGCACTAGCGGTTAATTGAACCGCAAAATTAGTATTAGAAGAACCATCAAAACTACCGCTACCAGTAACTTGATCGGTTAGTTGTAAATTAATAGCACTGGCCCATTTTGTGGAAGTATCAGAATTACCTTGTAGGTTTGCGATCAAAGTACCTGATGCTCCGCTCACTACCTCATTCGTAATAGTAGCATCTGGTACAAACAAAAACTTACCAGAACTATCGTCATATCCGAAAAACCCTGTTTATGCAGATCCGTCGTAATAATTAAAAGATATACCTCTATCTTTATTATCGTCCAGCGTTGGGGATCCACTGCCTAGTACAATGATTGGGTCTTGTAGTACTAAACTAGTAGAATTAACAGTAGTTGTTGTTCCATTAATAATAAGATTTTTAAGAATACTTACAGAACCATCAGAACTAATAGTAATGGCATTGGTCGTATCTGTACTACCAATAGTTCCGTTGTTAGCTACAACTAAATTATTTCCTCTTAATGTACTAGAGGCTGTAATATTAGGAGCCTGTAAAGTACTGGTACCTATATTATAAACAAAATCGCTTACAGATTCATAAACTTGATCTGTAGAATTATTTCCAAAAAATACTATACCGCTAGGTTTACGATCATAAGGATTATAGGCCATGGATAGATTCTCCGGTGTAAAATTTTATGTAATTATTGATAGTACATATTTTATACACTAAATTAACCACCAATTAGCAGAATCTGAGTATATAGATACTGACGACTGCTCGTGATATAGTATGTGTGTAGTTTTGTTGTCTATAGTATTGGAATTAATACCTGATATGGCGCATTGTTTTCCATTGGGATTACTAATTAATTTGACCGATATTGTTCTGCCAGACATTATGTCGGCTGAGGGAAGAGCTAGTGTGGTACCAGATGATGTTAATTGCACAAAGATTACTTCATCGCTCATATCTAACGAAATAATACTACCCATATTACTATTGATAGTCCTAAAAACCCTATTATTATTAGCACTACTAACAGCGGGGATATTTGCTACTAAATCAGGCAACCCAGATCTTTGTAGGGTTAAATTACGATTAATATTATTAAATGACAGACTAGCATTAGTATTACTATCAGGAATATTAACACTTAAAAGAGGTAGTCCGTAGCGACCCAGACTTAAATCTCTAGTTAAATTATCAAAACTTAAAGATGTAGGATAATTGTTTCCGTCGCTTCCGCCACCACTACCCGTGGGAATAGGAATACTAATATTAAGATCAGATAGTCCTTGTCTGGTTAGGGTCAAAATTCCACTAGCAAAATACCCTCCTGTAACATAATTATCTATAGTGGGATCTTCATCTTGAATAACCGATCCAGAGTTACCAACACAGCTATCTGAAGATACTATATTAGTAGTAGAAAAATAACGGTTTCCATAAATAGAAGCTGAAGTCGAAGCATATAGACCATTTGATGTATAAGTGTAGTATATGGGACCATCAACAGGACTGGTGTCCAATAATATTCTATATTGTCTAGAATATTGTATATTGGTTAAATTATATTGAGGACCAGTAGTATTAGAAGTAGTTTCTAAATAATTGTCTAAATAGGGTTTAACCACAGAATCATATTCTATTGGAAATAAACTATTGCCGATAGACCCATAATTCACAGGATAAAAACTAGATCCACTATTGCGAAAAGTGGAGATGTCTTGTAAACCGACAGAAGAATTACCGCTAGTATTAATAGTAAAAGTACAAGAATTATCAATATAATTATAATTTAACGGCTCCCAATCTAGTATAGAGATATGAGACTTAGTACGATTTTCACTTCTGATATCAGAAGGATCCTGAGTAAAATTATGAAAATATCTGTAGGTATAACTAATAGATGTTGGTGCAAATCTAAGTTCGTATACTTTTCTGTCATTGGAAAATCCCAGTCCTGCTACACTGGGAGGCAAGCTAGCGGATATAGAAGATATTCTAAATTTTGTATGTGTTAATAGATTAAGTGTTTGATAACCCTTAGATAAGAAAAAACCACCATATGATATTTTTAAATCAGGATCTAATACAGATTGTGTATGGTGTTGAATATTATTAGTATTATTAATACTTAAACTATTATTAGTGTGTTTGCTACGACTAACAGTATTAAATCTATATTTATATGGCCACTGATTATTAATACAATAGCCTATATTATCTCCATCCAAAGCATTTAGACCAGTGGTATGGATAGTGTGTTTATATGGCCAAAAATTTTGAACTTGAGTGGTAATTAAGTTTCCAGCGGACTGATCAACATTCAGACCAGTAGTTGATATGATACCGCTATACGGCCATTTATGATCATATGTAATATTTATTAAGTTATTACCATAAGCATTGAGTCCTGTGGCGGTGATATTTAGGATATTTAAGTCAGGCCTATAATAAGAGTCTATGCCAGAAGTGGTATTAACTAGCAGATCTAGTCTGGTAATATATCTTCTTATATAGCTTACAGGAACACTACAGGTCTCAGGATACGAACCTTTATTGATCGCACCGGTAACCACCACCATAAGATCACTATCAAGCAGATAGGGTGCTTGAGTGAGGTGGGAGATTTTGCTATCTGCCATAGATAGCTCCTATCCTTAAATAATTTTTTCTGCTTTGAACCAACTACCCTTTTTAAGTGTGCCTGATACAGCAGTGCTAGAGTTATTAGTGGTGAATGCAAAACCAAGAGTATCTGATTCCATATTTGTAGTTGCTACGGTAAATCTATTGACTATCGTAAAAGGAACATCAGTGGCTCCTGGAGATAATTGACCTAACACCAGTCCATACTGGGCATGATTAGCTGTAGAATTAAGAGATAGGCCGGAAGTGATGTTATTCCAAGAACCATACATTTGTGTGGGATAATTGACATCCCAAGAACCAGTGACAGTGACAATACCAGAAAGTTGCAGTGCAACATCACTACTAGAAAAAATAGTTCCTAATTCACATAAATATTTAGAGTTAGCTGCTAATGGTATTTTTAAACCTGTGCTGATAACTACAGCGTTTCCTGTTGTAGATAAGTCATTGTCTTGAAATTTAATAATTTGTTGTATTTGTCCGCTTACGCCAGAGGCAAAATTTACTATATCAGAAACCGTATGATTATGTTGAGCAAAGGCTACGCCAGTGACATTCAGACTAATAGTATTAGGTCTAGCTGTTTGTGGATTACTATTATTAATAGTGGGTACAACCATGACACCAGTGCCATTTGTCACAACCTCATTAATTCGAAAGGCATTAGCCATAAATCCAGAAACAGGAATTTTGGTAGTGACATATGATACATACTCGCTATTGATATCTAGCGGATTAACTCTCTGTCCGTATCCTGTAACAGCAACCATAAGGTCACCATCAAAAACCTTTTGAGCCAGAGGTAGTTCAGAGATTTTACGATCAGCCATTTTAATATTCCTTTGTTCCGATAGATATAAAACTACAAGTTGTATACACCTAGAAGCCTATAGGTAATCTTCAAATCCGTAACTGGGTAGCTTTTGAGGTGGGAAACCGTCAAAATTGCTAAAAGCATAAGCCCCGTTTTGTTTTAACATACCGGCTGCTACGTCAGCGTGTATTAAAAAAGAGCCGTCGGGAATTGGACCCCACTGTGGATGGCCACCAGAGTTCCAAAGTCCCCATGAATTTTGAATTAAGAAAGCTGGCTCGCCTTGAGTATCATCACAAGCTATCCAGGCCATTGCGTGAGCCCAACTACCAGAAACCTTAGCAAATCCATGCTTATCTCTTTTATTACTAAATCCATAATTACTACAAACGCTAATACCATAACCGTTAGCTAGAGCATCTCGTGCTTCTTCTACCGTTCTTACTAAGCTCACTGTTTGTATCTGATGATCATTAGCTAAATCAATAACCTTGTCTGGTAAGCCTCGACCTCCCCAACCAGCTCCAAGCATACCTTGGTATTTTGATAAATCTATTACTCCATTATAATTTTTCCTAACAAGTATACCACCATATTTACTAACAAATTCCGCCGCCCTTGCACAACTCATGCCTTGTCCAGCATGACCCCTAGCTCCGTAGATAACTTCTGTTGCTCCTCTGGCTAACCAGCTTTTTTTATGTTTATGAGTATCAATTTCTACTGCTCTAGTGACATCTACCGCATTTCTTGTAGCATGGCTTACGCAATTATGAACAATATACCCATTAGCTAAAAAAGCATGTTCTTTATAAGCAACACCAATATCATATACTTCATGAGGACCTTCTTTTATTTCTACTTCGGATACCAAAATATACAATTCATTATTTTTGATAAAGGAATAGTTTTTTTGTTTGTTATATATACAAGATACTCTATATGATTGACTATCTTTAAAGGAGCCTTTTTTTGCTCTATGAAAATAATTAATAGTCGGTTTATATCCCATTTGTAAATATGAATAATAAACACCATAAGCTAAAGAAGTAGACTTAGAATCAAATTTTACTTTACCTTCTTTGGTGAAACCGTCCGATTCAATCAATCCTTTAACAACATCTTTTGAACCAATAATCCAATTGGGAAATACTTTATTTTTTGTACTGTCATAACAAATACTTCTCAAAAAAGACGCCAATTCTGGACACCAACACCTTAAACGAAAAGCGGAGGTATTCTTGTTTTTATAGTCACATTTAGTAACATTGAAATTAAATCTATTAAGAAAATTGAAACACCTGATGAATAGTTCTTGTTGGTGTTGGGCAAAAGTGATTTCTAGACTATTGTTATCACACCAACCATCTCCTAAAAAGTAACCCAGAAACCATTTAAAATCCTCATGTTGCATAAACTTATTTGGCATAGGCTTCTCTTGAGGTTTTAAATTAGTGGGGGTTATTAGATAATCCCCTTTTTTAATTTCTTGGGCTGTTACCCATTTTTTAACTAATGTTTTTGTTTGGGTATTGCCGAAATCTTCATTTTCTTTTCTGCCAATAAGAATCCGATGATCTGATGTAACTTTTAAAGGAACACCTCCTTTGGTTTTGATGGTGATTAGAGGATTGTTTGATATTTTTACTTGTTTGCTAATAACCTTAGTGAAATTACCACTACTATCATAAACCTTATCGCCAACTTCTACATCTTTAATAAATTTACAATATTCACTAATTACTATAGAATTTCCATCTAAACAATCACCAGTTACCTGTCTTTCATTATAAGGATTCTTATCAAACTTTAATACACTTTTATATGGGGTAGATAGTTTGCCTTTGCCTGCTCCGGTAATTTTACGACTAGCCTCTCCAAACAAAGGATACTTAGAAATTTCTATCAAATGATTAAAAATATGTTCTTCCCAAATACATCCACTAAATCCTTGACGATAATGATCATATAATTCTTTAGGAGTATATCTTGCCATTATTTGCTAGCCTCATTATAAGCCCAGGCCAAACCATTAAAAGCATCAACAGCTTTATTTCTTAGATCATCGGTTAAGACCACATCATCATCCCCGATAGCAGCAACAACAACATCTTTGGATTCTTTAGATAGATTTTTATATTTATCTTTCATATCCAATCTTAACATAACACCAGATATACTGTTAGCTTGACGAATCTCTTCTGTAGTTTTAATAACAATATCTTCGCCATCTAATTCTATTAGTCTAGCTAAATCAAGACTCAAATCTCTGAGTTTTCTAAAGTCGTTTTTGTTTCCTCCCGATTGTTTTAGCAGATCAACAACCTCTTGGGTCTCTTTCTTAATATTATCATTATTGGGAACTGTTAATTCCATAATATCAATATTACGAGACGGCAAAGACCAAATTGTTGAAATATCAAGCTTTGTTAATCCAATAACTATTAAAAAAGCAGCTATTATTAGTACTATTTTATTATCTTTCATACAACCTGATCCTCTTTTTTAACACACACATTGGGACTTAGAAAAGGAAACATCTGATCCGCCACTTTGATAGCCTCTACACAGCCGCTTTGTTCGGCTAGGTCTCGTGTTTGTTTCCAGCTTACCACCAATCTAAAAAATACATCGTCCTTATCAGGATCACCACCATGAACGGTTTTTGTTTTGGGGGCTACAGGAACCGATACCGACGGAAGCTTAGTAGATCCTTTGAATTTATTAATGAAGCCTAAAACTAGTTCTTGAATTGGGCTTAGTTTGTCCTTAAATAAAACCCATAATACCAAACCAACACCCGCATATAGGGCCAAGTCAGTTGGTCCTAATCGACTACTAAACTCGCTAAAACTCTCTGTAAAATTCATCTTATCCTCTCTTATTTAATATATGATACGTGAACAACTGTAGGATCAAACGGATTCTGGTCTATTTTCTTTTTAATAAATACTCCAACCTGTCTAAATGTTGTTACTAAAGCGTCTATACTAGCGCTTACTAATACCATTAAAAAACCTTTAATATATTTATGTAATAAAGGCTCTAATAAATTTGGAACAAAAGGAACATCGACAATCAAGAAAACTTTGTCATAAAATTCCGAAATCAAATTCATAGCCAATTCTTTTTTTTCGTGACCGCTCAAGTCTGTGGCTGTTTTTTCTAGAATTTGAACCACACTAGCGGTGGTAATCTGTAAAATTTTCCATGCTTCGCTAACTGCTAGTCTTTTTACTGCTACTAGGCTTTCTTTGGCTTGATTTACTAGTTTTTCCAGTTCGTTTCGTATTAGTTCTTGGTTTGTGCTCATTTTTTTTCTCCTCAGTTATTATAGGTGTTGGCGGTTTGGTGTCATGTATAATTTTTTCTTGATTTCTACTGTTAATATACTTATACAAAATAACAAATTGGCCTCCTATTAATATGCAGCTTTCTACAGCGTGACTAACAGTGCTTATAAGTTCTTCTTTTTGAGAAGGATCTCCTATAAGGCCAATTAAATATAAGCCACTAAAAATAAAAGATACAAGAGTAAACCAAAATTCTGTTGTTCTATAGCCGGGTTTCATTTAAATTTTCTATATAAAATATTATGTGTTGGTATCGCCATAATAATAACTAGGATCATCAAACCTATTGTCAAATTTAGATTCAATATTTTCTATAGTAAGAATAGCTGGATAATTTTCTCTAACTAAAAGTTTTGCTGTTTCTCCAGTTGGTAGTGTAGAGCAAACAGCGTTCTTATTATTAATAGGAACCCCACTAATTGCTAATGTAATATCGTTTGCCATAATTTATTACCTTTCTATTCTATCTTCTAGTGCTTCTAATGTTTTACCTAACATTGCTATTTGTACTTTTAATTCATTCATGACTTCGGTGTTGCGTTGTAGGGCAGCGGCAAAAGCAGCTTGGCTTTCTTTTCCACTATTTAATCTCTCCATAATGAATTGTCTATCATGAACATAAGGAGACTGTGTTTCTATCATAGCTAATACTTCTGATTTGGTAGTCATATTGCGACCTATGGTCATCCAAAACCCAAGCATAGTAACAATAATACCGATACTAGTGGTTGCAATATTCTCCCAAAAATGAATAATAGTTTCAGACATAATCGTATTATCTCCTTTTAATCACTAAAAGCCAAAGACACCTTAGCATCCTTGGCTTTTATACTATTCAATACAAATCTACTACACTATAACAATACTTAGTTTGTTTTTGCTTTGTAATCATTATTTGTGACAGGAACAGGTTGACCAAGTTTATAAGTTAACTGACCAGGTATAGCTAGTGTAGGATTAGCTGCTCTATCAGAAGCTAACGTGTCTACAGAAGTCTGAGGATAACCAGCATCCCATTCTCCCGTGAATCTATTAAATTTATTACTACGAATACCTGATGTGATCTTGTTTGTTCGTAATACTTCTAATTTATGAATACTACGGATTAAACGAGGGACACCCGCCCCTGTTTTCAGTGCATTATTGCTAACTCCAGCAATTTCGGTAGTCATACGCTTAGCGATGGGTTTGGTATGATCATGAGCAAACACTCCACCAGATACCGCTTTGTCCGCACTATTACCATCATGCGGCTTAGATCCAAATACTCCCACATTAGAAGAGCCTAACGCACTGTTGTCTAAAAGAGCAGATTTAGAGCCAATATTTTTAGCAGTTCCGTGATTGTTTTTTGTAGAAGTACCAGCCGAGTAGGTGCCTGTGACGGCTGAGCCGTTTTGTTGAATTGCAGCCATTGTTGTCTCCAGTAAAGAGTAAAGATGTTTAGGGTTTTATACCCCAAAATTTTATTTAGCACTTATATTATTAAGTCTCTTATTAGCCAATGTTTCTAGTACATAGACATTATTGGTTTTATAGCCATAAATTTGCTTATGAGATAATATTAAATCAGCATGTTTATCTGTCCAGGCATTACCATTAACTATAATATTAATGTTGTCAATTTTTTTGTTTATGAGAGCTGAAGCCAAAATATTATCACTAAGATTATCTAAAAAATAGTTACTAGAAGGATAAATAGTATTAATTTTATGTCCTACCAATATTTGAGCCACTTTATATAATAAATCTAGTGTAAACACACGATAGTCTATAGTGTATCTTAACTCTACGCCACCAGTCCCACAAATATCTCTATGAGTATTAATATCATCTCTAAATTTATCATACTTTCTGTTGCATAATAGGTGGGTGGGTGCAACAATTTCTATTATATTTGAGCCAGATTTGACGGCAGTGTCCACTGCTGAAATTCTTGTTTTAAGATCTCCCAAACCAAAAGGATAATCTATGACTGTTCCTAAATTTATATTATAGTCTTTTAAAAGAGGCTTAACGGCTTTAATATAATATGGAAGAACCGAAACTGTATTAATATGATATTTTACAATTTTGGATATAGCTTCTTTGGTTTCTGATTCGTTGCTAGCAAAATCGTAATAGCCATATTCTAAAATTTTCATTTTTTGTTCTTTTTAAAGTATTTCAGACAATCTATATCTGGATAGTTCTTATCTCCTAATACACCGTCAGCAAACCCGTACTCTACTGCTTCTGGAGCATTTAGAATCCAATCGCTCTTATTAGCAAGTTGTGATGTAATATGTTTTCTGACCATCATCTTTTTCCATTTTTTAGTTTCTGCTATATTACTGACTAAACATTTTTCTGTAAAAATATCTATCATTTTTTGAGATTCTTGCTCGCTCCACACCAAGCTACTCATCGCTGCTATCGTGACTGGGAAACAGATCGGAAGAGCACACGTCTGAACTCCAGTCACCTGAAGCTAT
>OGVP01000151.1_pt1 | contig 10681 bp, 15 predicted proteins | sample 1575791 | NCBI WGS metagenome assembly OGVP01 (sample SAMN07581537, study PRJEB24739) | freshwater metagenome
GGCTCTAATAGCTGCTTCGTTAGTTGAATAAGCGTGAAATTCATCTGCGCGTTGTGATCCTCTATCGAGGAAATTGACTTTGTACTTTTTCATAGTGTTGTTGTTTAATTGTATTTGGATTGAGTGAATCAGTGGCGCTGCAGACCGGACAAGGCGAAGCAGCGTGTAAACGGTTGCCTTGCAGGGCAGAGACACGGGCAGTCCACCCGCAGTCCCGGCACTGCAACTTCAGCAGGCGGGTTCCCTGTTTTTTGCGGGAATTGGGGTCAACCTTGGCGTGGGGGTAGATGCCGAGCATCTTGACCATCTCCCACAACCGGTCGCCCAACTCCTTGCCCGGCACCGTCGCGGTGAGGGGGCCGACAAGACCGATATCGCGGCAGATCCGCGCAAACTCGCCACGGTGACCGCACTGGATACCGGCCCAAACATGGGCAAGTTCGTGGGCAAGCACCGCGACTACATCCATGGGCTTATCCAATATCGGGTTGATGAAAATCTCCATCGTGCCGTCTGCAGAGATCGACGGGTCGAATGCCTGCCCAAGGGCGACCTTTCCGGAGCGGGAACCCCTATATCCAATGGGGAACCCGCAAGAGACGCGGTACTTGCGCTTTGCCCAATCGCTTGGGGCAATCCCTGCGAGTGGGAAAACCTCGTGCTGAAGCGCGACGGCGGCAGCGGCGAGGTAGGTTTCGCGTTCTGTAAACATGGTGATCTCCTGTTGCGTTGTCGATATGTTTGCAAGTTTATAGGCTGCAATGTGCAACTGTCAACTTGTTTTTGTTTAGACGATGCCGACGGCACCCCATAGCGCACCCTTTCGGATGCGCTACAGGCTGACGGCGGACAGGCCTACACGTTGTTGAGCCGCAGCGTTATTTCCACGTCGCAGTCACTTCGGACGAACTCGGTACCAGCAAAGCAAAGCAGCGAATCGATGCGGTCGATATCGTCTCCCTCCGCGTCCAGTACCGTCTCAAGATTGGAAAACACGATAGCGTCACGGGGTGACCCGTCGCGGTTGAATGCGAAACCGGATTTAACCCTGTGGAACTCGCCAATGTAAAAACGAACCATGATTTTTCTCCTGCGTTTAAATGCTGACTGACGGGACTCGAATTTCCACGTCAATACCCATGCGTTTGATATCGCCCAAGTTCTGCACGTCGAAGGTCTTCTGCTTCATGAGTGCAGCGAACTGATGGGCGAGGTCGTTGATGGGGTAGAACTTCAGCGACCCGTACACGTTGCGTTGTTCGACTTGGATGTTCATACGGCCTCCTGTGCATCGATGTTGCAGTCGTATTCGTTCTGAAGTGTTTCAAGCGACATATTCTCGTAGCCCATGAATCCATAGGCGAGGTAGTCAGCAAGCAATCCAACGTCGCCTTGCTGCATGGCTTCGCGGATGTAATTGATGGATTTTGATACCAGAGCGTCGATCAGTTCTTCGCGTGACATTTTTTCGTTCATACGGCCTCCGAATGTTGGGCGATAGTGGCTTTGTCAATCACTGATTCAATTCGGCTTTGAACACGCCAAGCGTCGGCAGTGTCTGCGTCCGGATCGTTCAACATTGCGAGTGCCTCATGCAGGGCATCAAGCATGTCCGGTGCTGCTGCGATCAGACGGGCGTTTGCAGAGGCGTTGCCTGTTTCGTCGCACAACAGGGATGCGATGTCGTGCATCTCGCCGTCAATACGAGCGCGGATAAATTCTGATGTATTGCTGGCATGGTCTAGTTCAATCGACCATGGGCCTTGTGTGTGCTTTATCATGACTGGGCCTCCTGTTGGGCGGCTAAGTGTTCCCGCCATTCCTTCTGCTCCTTGAGCAGCGCGGCAATGTGGGGTTGCAGGTTGTGCAGGTCGATCAGCGCGTAGACGAGGCGCTTGACATGACGGCTGCGAGTGCTTGTCCTCACTTTATGCACATACGAGGCTCCGGTCTCTTTGTCCCCGCGTTCGATGGAGCGGACGGCATGGGTCAGATGGATGATGTCTTCGGTGAGCATGGTGTTCTCCTGTTGGTGTTGCACCCAATTGGTGCGGTGTTGTTGGTCTCGTCAGTGGCAGCGTCACTGCCAGACCGCCTCGCGGCGGTTTCGACCTAGTTGCCAAGTGCTTTGGCGAGTGCGGCTCGCGCAACATCACGGGCATATTTCGTAAGTGTTCCCGCGACGTTGCGGGAGTCATACTCCGCTTCCACGTCGCCCAGAAGGTTCTGCAACGCAGCCAGAAGGTCTGGCGCGGCGGCAATGAGGCTGGCGTTGGCGCGTATTACAGGCTTGGTCCAGCCCGTTTTCTTAGTGTCGTCAATTGTCGCAACGCGAACAAAATAGGCTGCAATATGTGTATCTGACTCAGTGTCTTGCGCGATAATCTCGTTGCCGTTAACGGCCCATGGACCCGGTGTATGTTTGCTCATGATTTTCTCCTTCAGTTTAAACGGTTACTTACGCTTGGCCGGCACCCATACCGGCACGGCATCGACCGGGTGAAGAATCCACCGGCCCTGCTTGGATGACTTGATCGACTGCTTGAATGACTTGCTCATTGTGCTCTCCTGCTTGTTTTGGTGACTCAGTGCAGCGTCCTCACCATCGAGGGCGCTCTACTGAATCGAAGGTTTCCCGGTAGATTGGGCAGCGTCACGCTTTCGGGCGACTCGCGAAATGTCGGTCATCGTCTTCAACCCTAGACTTCACCGCTGCTTTAGTCCGGACTCCCCTTCTTTGGGAGCCGCCGGGCTGCTTGCGCACTTCCGGCACCAGAACCTTTGTCATGCCTGTCTGGGGGGCTATCGGGGCGGTGCTTTTCGCTGTTCTCGCTGCCGATGGAGCGAACTATACGGATAACATGTTATCAACGCAACATTTAAATGATCCAAAATGGAACGAGTTAACAATATCACTAGTCAATTCAATCACTTACGAGCGAAAAAAAGTTGCGATTAAACGGGTTCAACGGGTACGATTCGGTGAGTTGGTCATGCAATCAGCATGGTCAAAGATTAGCAAATGCACTAGCAAACAAGGTCAAAACGCACAATGGCAGGTATCACTGACGAATACGGACTCACCGCAAAGCAGCGTAAATTCGCGGAAAATGTGGTGAATGGCATGTCAATCGCAGACTCGTATCGAAACTCGTATGACGCAGCGAATATGAAGCCGGCGTCAGTGCAACGCAGGGCGGCAGAACTGATGGTGGACGGCAGGGTGAGGGCATGCATGCAGGCGCTAGCGGAGCGGAGGCGCAGGATATCGGAGGTCACGACCACCTCCGACCGCGACATGCTTGTCACCCTGCTCCGGCAATGGTCACGCGGCGAGGCTCCTGCAACGCATAGCCAGTTGCGCGCAGCCGAACTGCTGGGCAAGGCATGCGGTTTGTACAGAGACGTGGTCGAGGATCACCGCGAGCGTCCGTCGCAGTTGGTCGCTGCCGAACTGGAGGCACGTCTAGCCGCGCTGCTACCGCAGCAGCAGGTTCCCAGTGATACCCAGCCGGAGCGTGTAAACGGTGAGGCTAGTGCGCTGCAGTAGCGCGACAGTGGAAGCGCACGCACACGCGCGTTAGATATCGCGCACACGGGGGGGTTAAACGCGCACACGCGCGCGGTAGAAACGCGCACCCGCACCCCCCCGCGCGAGGGCAGGTACCCGCGTGTGCCTATACATGCGGTTTTACTCAAACGATCCCACTACTTTCCACTACTGTTGCTTTCTTACAACAACTACCCCCACCTATATTCATGGGTTAATGCTGTACGGTTCCCAGTGTTCCCATGGAAATGTGTAAAAAATCGGTTCCGGAGTCCCTTTTGCAAAAAATTTCTGCAAAAATTTCAGAAAACTTATTGACTTATACGATAAAACATGATAAAATCGGAATGATTTTTAAGATAGATTAAGTAACATCCTCGGCAAGGGGCACGCCGTAGGGTGCCCCAGCCGGGATATAGGGGATAATGGGTAGTGTTAAGATTGAAGTGATCCAAAACATGATGAATAGGGGGCTATTTTGCCTGTGTTTTGAGGATATTTTGATTGAATATAACCCCTGAAATCCTGAATAAAGTCAAACAGTTACCGTTTGAGCAACAAAAAGACATTCTGAGGCTGCTTGAAGAGTACGAACAAGCAAAATCCAAGGAAGAATGTCGTGAGAAGTTCATCCCTTTTGTGCAAAGGATGTGGCCGGGATTCATTTCTGGCAGACATCACAAGATCATGGGTGAAAAGTTTGAGGAGATTGTCTCTGGAAAACTGAAAAGGTTGATTATTTGTATGCCTCCTCGTCATACCAAGTCGGAATTCGGGTCATATCTGTTTCCTTCATGGTTTTTGGGTAAGTTCCCGCACAAAAAGGTGATTCAGGCTTCCCACACCGCTGAGTTGTCGGTGGGATTTGGTCGAAAGGTTAGAAATCTGGTGGATTCTGAGGACTACCACGAGGTTTTCCCGAATGTAGGTCTCAGGGCTGACTCCAAAGCAGCCGGACGCTGGAGTACATCCAAGGGTGGAGAGTATTTTGCTATCGGCATAGGCGGTGCTGTGACCGGAAAGGGTGCTGATCTCTTGATCATCGACGACCCCCATGATGAACAGGAGGGTCAGTCCGCAGATCCGACCATCTTCGACCATGCTTACGAATGGTACACCTCCGGACCCCGTCAGCGTCTCCAACCGGGTGGGGCTATCGTCATTATTTGTACCCGTTGGTCCAAAAGAGACTTGGTGGGACAAGTCCTGAAGGCTTCTGCCATGCGCGATGGGGTCGATGAATGGGAAGTCATTGAGTTCCCGGCCATCATGCCTTCGGGTCAACCCCTGTGGCCGGAGTTCTGGCCCCTTGCGGAACTGGAAGCCATCCGCAACGAAATCCCAATCCATAAATGGCAGGCCCAGTACCAGCAAGACCCAACTTCCGAAGAAGGCGCACTGATTAAACGCGAGTGGTGGAAGGTCTGGGAACCCCGAAATCCCCCACAGTGTCAGTTTTTGATCCAGTCATGGGACACCGCATTCCTGAAAAAGGAACGCTCGGACTACTCTGCCTGTACCACTTGGGGGGTGTTCTACCATCCCGATCAGAATGGAGCGATGCAGCCCAATCTCATCCTGATGGATGCTCTGAAGGAGAAGATGGAGTTCCCGACCCTCAAGAAACGGGCCTATGAACTCTATCAGTACTGGAAACCGGAGTCTTTGATCGTCGAAGCCAAGGCTGCTGGAACACCCCTGATTTTCGAATTGAGAGCCATGGGGATACCAGTATCTGAATACACTCCCTCTAGGGGTAACGATAAAATCGCTCGCGTCAATGCGGTGGCAGATTTGTTTTCTAGTGGAAGGATCTGGAGACCTCAAACCAGATTTGCTGAAGAAGTGGTGGAAGAATTTGCGTCTTTTCCAGCAGGAGAGCATGATGACTATGTTGACTCAGGAACTCAGGCCCTTCTGAGGTATCGGCGTGGGGGTTTTCTCCCTCTTCCATCAGATGCTAAAGATGACCCTGTTTATAAACGTAAAGTGGAGTACTACTAATGAAAGGCAAGACTGCGATGTCTGAAAAGATGGAAGCCCCGAAATCACGCAAGATGCCCAAGGACAAGATGTCCAAAGGCAAGCCCGTGATGGTGGGCGGTGCCAAGCGTCCGATGAAGATGTACGGCGGTGGTTCGTTGGGAACCAAGGGTACTTCTCGGGGAATGGGTGCTGCCAAAAAGGGCGGTAAGTTCACCGATCTCTAAGGGGAATCGAAGTGGCTGTTGATCGTGCTCTGATGCCCTTTATTAACCAAGGGCAAGGGATGGAGATTGTAGTGGCTCCCCCTGAGGATGATTCCATTATGGTGGAGTTGCCCGATGGTGGAGTTGAAATTCAACTTGGACCAGATCAACAGATAGCCTCCCATGATGACAATCTTGCTGATTACATCAGCAAAAATGATTTAAACAAAATATCCTCAGAACTTCTGTCTTTTTTCGAAGCAGACAAAGACTCTCGTAAAGAATGGGAACAGACCTACATGAAAGGTCTGGATCTTCTAGGATTGAAGATTGAACAACGAACACAGCCATGGGACGGAGCCTGTGGCGTGTTTCACCCCATGCTCTCTGAAGCGGTGGTGCGGTTCCAATCCCAAGCCATTCAAGAGATTTTCCCAGCCAGAGGCCCGGTTGAAGCCAAGATTTTGGGTCAGCCAACCCCAGATCGCATGCAACAGGCCATGCGTGTTCAGGACTATTTAAACTATCTCTTGACCGAGAACATGAGTGAGTATCGCTCCGAAACGGAGAAGATGCTGTTCTCGTTGGCCATTGCAGGATCGGCTTTCCGCAAGGTGTATTTCGATCCGAATCTTGGCAGACCCACTTCCCTATTCGTTCCCGCAGAGGATTTTGTGGTTTCGTATGGAACCCCGGATCTCTATACCTGCGAACGCGCCACCCACGCGATGAAGAAGTCCCCGAACGAAGTTCGCAAACTTCAGGTGTCGGGGTTCTATTTGGATGTGGATCTGCCGCCTCCGGCCCCAGATATCACCAGCATCCAGAAGAAGTACGACAAGATGACCGGCGATGCCGCCATTGATCTGGATGATCGATATACCCTGCTGGAGATGATGGTCGATTACGACCTCCCCGGCTTTGAGGACATGATTGACGGGGAACCCTCAGGGATTGCATTGCCCTATGTCGTGACCATCGACAAGGGTTCCCGAACGATCCTCTCTATCCGACGCAATTGGTACGAAGGTGATCCGCTCAAAAAGCGCCGGCAGCATTTCGTGCATTACACCTATTTGCCGGGTATCGGCTTTTATGGGTTTGGATTGGTACACATGGTGGGAGGACTCGCCAAATCGGCAACCTCCATCCTCCGTCAACTTGTGGACGCTGGAACCCTTTCTAATCTTCCGGGAGGACTGAAAACTCGCGGTCTGCGCATTAAAGGCGATGACACCCCCATCATGCCGGGTGAGTTCCGCGATGTGGACATTCCGTCCGGAACCTTAAAAGAAAACATCACCTTTCTTCCCTACAAAGAACCCTCTGGTGTTCTCTATAGTTTGCTTGGGAACATCGTTGAAGAAGGCCGAAGGTTTGCTTCACAGTCCGACATGAAGGTGGCGGACATGAACAACGAGGCCCCAGTGGGAACCACTCTCGCCTTGTTGGAAAGATCGATGAAAGTCCAAAGCGCCGTTCAAGCGCGTTTACACGCATCGATGAAAAAAGAATTGAAGATCCTTGCCAATCTCGTCAAAGACTTTGGTCCACAGGAATACCCCTACGACATCCCCGGCAAACAGTTGACCTCCCAAGACTTCGACGACCGAATCGATATTGTCCCTGTTTCAGATCCTAATGCCGGGACCATGGCCCAGAGAATCATGAAGTATCAAGCGGCCTTGCAGTTGGCGGGAACCTCTCCCCAGATGTACAACATGCCGCTCCTGCACCGTCAGATGCTGGACACACTCGGTATCCCCGATGCACAAGAGATCGTCAAGACTCAGGAGGAAGTGCCTCCGACTGACCCGGTGACCGAGAACATGAAGTTGCTGAACAATCAGCCGATCAAGGCATTCATCTATCAGGACCATGAAGCGCATATCCAAACGCACATAGCCTTCATGCAGGACCCGAAACTGCAGCAGATGGTGGGTCAGTCTCCCAATGCCCAAGCAATGCAAGGTGCATTGGCCGCTCACATGGCCGAGCATTTGGCGTTTAAATACCGCATGGAGATCGAAAAGGAACTCGGGGTCAAACTGCCTCCTCCGGGGGAACCCCTCCCCGAAGACATCGAATACCGCATCTCCCAGTTGGTGGCCCCTGCCGCCAATCAGTTGTTGCAACGCGACCGAGCCGAAGCCCAGATGCAGAAGCAGATGCAAGAAGCCCAAGACCCGGTCCTGCAGATGGAGATGCAGAAACTGCAACTTCGCGCACAGGAGATCCAGCAGAAGGCCCAAGCCGAAATGGCCAAGATTCAGGCCGATATGCAGAAGGCCCAGATGCGGATGCAGTCCGAACAGGAACGACTCAAGGCCCAAGAGCGTATCGAAGGTGCGCGTCTCGGGGTTCAAATCGCCAGCACCAATACCCAATCCGAACTTCAAAGCAAGGAAATCGCTTCTCGGGACCAAATCGAAGGCGCAAAGTTGGGCGTACAAATCGCAAGAGAACTCATGAATGCAGAACGCAAGCCAACACAATCTCGCTGATTTTTTAAGAAAATCAATCCGCAACCAAATGAATGAAATGGCTGACCATGTCGCCGGAGGGGGTTGCGTTGATTATTCAGATTACAAGAGGTGTTGTGGTGTTATACATGGTTTGGCTTTGGCAGAAAGAGAACTACTTGACTTAACGAAACAAATTGACGACGATTAAACATCTCCGCATGTTGCGGTGCGCGTGACTCCGAGTACGTTTAAATCTCGGTGCGAGGAAAAATGACTGAAAAATCAGCGAGTCAGTTACCAAAACCTACGGGTTACAAACTACTCATTGCACTTCCAGACCCTGAGGAAAAAACCGAAGGGGGGATTATCAAGGCTTTCCAAACTCTTCAAGTTGAAGAAATTGGAAGCATCGTCGGTTTTGTCATAGAGACAGGACCTGATGCATATAAATCCCCCGAAAGGTTTCCCTCAGGACCGTACTGCAAAAAAGGCGATTGGATCATGATGAGATCCTATTCCGGTACGCGCTTTAAGGTTCATGGCAAAGAGTTTCGTTTAATCAATGACGACTCTGTAGAGGCGATTGTTGAAGATCCAAGGGGAGTGGTTAAAGCATGAGCGAGTTACAGTCTTCGAAAGAAGAAAAGTTTTTTGGGGTTTCTTATCAGGTTGTTCCTCCTGAAAAGGAGGAAAAGAATGTTCCTGTCTCCGATGAAATTGAACTTGAGATCGTAGACGACACCCCGAAAAAACCTGTTAAAGCGGACTCCTCAGAGGATAACGATGAGGAACTTTCTTCTTATGGAAAGAAGGTTCGTGACCGCATCAACAAGTTGAAGTACGAACAGCATGAAGAGCGACGACAGCGTGAGGCTGCGGAGCGCATGCGCGAAGAAGCAGTTTATTTTGCACAACAACTTGCACAGAAGAACCAACAGTACGAAAACCTCATCCAGCGTGGTGAAAGCGCACTCGTACAGCAAATCAAATCCAAGGCGAATATCGCACTTGAGCAAGCAAAAAGCCGTTACAAAGAGGCCTACGAACAGGGTGACTCTGAAAAGATCATCGCTGCACAAGAAAGTCTGTTGAATGCACAGACGGAGTTTCGGGAGGCTGAAAAATACGAACGTAATATTCAGTCTCGACCAAAGCCCTATCCGCAAGAAACCGCTGTTCAACAACCCGTTTATCAGCAGCAACCTGCACCTAGAGTTACAGAAAAAACTATCGCATGGACCAAGCGAAACCCTTGGTTTGGGAACCCCCAAAACCTAAAGATGACCGCTTTGGCTTATGCCACACATGAAGAATTGGTTCGATTAAAAGGCGTACAGCCTGAATCGGACGAATATTTTAAGGAAATAGACGATACAATGCGTTCTCATTTCCCAGACTACTTTGGTTCGGATGAAGTGCAAGTCACTGTTTCTCCGTACCAAAAGCCTCCATCCACGGTAGTTGCACCCTCCAACAGGAGTAACGGAGCAAAACCGCGCAAAATACAATTGTCTGCCACACAAGTTTCTCTCGCTAAGAGACTTGGTTTAACACCTGAGCAGTACGCCAAACAACTCATCAAGGAAAGTTCAAATGGCTAATGAGCGCAACATTCGTATTGATCGGCAAGCCGAGTCTCGTCCAAAAGATACTTGGTTGCCTGCATCATCTCTTCCGGTCCCTGAACCGAAAGATGGTTGGGTATTTCGATGGATCAGGACTTCTTCTCGTGGACTCGCAGACAACACCAATGTCTCCCGTCAGTTCCGTGAAGGCTGGGAACCTGTCAAATCAGAAGATCATCCTGAGTTGAAGATCATGTCTGATGTGAATTCTCAGTTCAAAGGGAACGTGGAAGTCGGAGGATTGCTCCTTTGCAAGGCCCCTGAAGAAAGAATGCAAGCCAGACAAAAATACTATCAACAGATTTCTGATAAACAGATCGAAGGCGTTGATAGCAATTATTTGCGTGAAAACGATCCGCGTATGCCGCTCCTTAACCCGGAGCGTTCAACGCGCACCACTTTCGGACGTAGTTGAAATTAATCAACTTGTTTAAAATTATTATGAGGTAATTCAAAATGGCTTCTGGAACTAATGTTTCAGCCCCCTATGGGCTGAAGCCGATTAACTTGATTGGTGGCCAAGTGTTTGCGGGTTCGACCCGTGCGCTGCCCATCCAGTACTCTTACGCCACAAACATCTTTTACGGCGATTTCGTGAAAGTTGTTCGTGGAACTGTCACCCGTGCTTCGGTTTCCACTGGAACCGATTCTGCTCAGTTTGACGGTATCTTCTTGGGTTGCGCTTACACGGACCCTGTCACCAAGACCAAGCGTTTTTCGCAGTATTGGCCTGCTTCCACTTTGGCCGGTGACGCGATTGCGTATGTGGCCGATCATCCGGACACCGTCTTCAAGGCGGCGGTCTGTTCGTCTGGGACCACGATGGCCTCAGGTGCTGTTGCCATGGTCGGT
>OGVP01000152.1_pt1 | contig 10679 bp, 17 predicted proteins | sample 1575791 | NCBI WGS metagenome assembly OGVP01 (sample SAMN07581537, study PRJEB24739) | freshwater metagenome
AGATTCAGAATCCCATTCGACATTCCGCTCAAAGTATTTAGACACTTGTTCGGTGGTTTGCAATCCGCTCAGATACGATTCGCCGAAAGAGGCAAGTCGTGCCTGATACTGTTCTGAAGTTTCTTCGCCGTCCTCTTCAAACCCCCAACCGAACTCTGCTTCAAAAGCATCGCAATGATCGCAGGATCCAAATGAACCTTGCACCCAACCACGCTCGCCCTTGTATTCAACAAGAGCAACCCAGTCGCCTTGATATGAACCAAAGTAGTCAAATTCAACAACTTCGGCGCCAGCAGCCGTCAATGCATTTTTATATGACATTAAGAAAACTCCCTTGAACAAATTTAATTTTATCACTCATATTATTCAATCCTGGACTGAATTTCCATAAAAAATTGATGGTACTTTGCCATTCTGGCAATGTCCTTTTCACTCACACCCTTAAGACGGCGAATATCGGTATTGTGTCGGAGGTCAGCCATCTTAACTCGCATAGCATCAATATTGGCAAAAACGCACTGCTTGTACTCATCGTATGTTTGCCCTGGCACCTTCGTAAGAGCACGAATTCCATCAATCACTCGCTCGCTCATGCCAGCCTCGCGGAGTTGCTGATATGTGGTTCCCGTGTCCTCAACAATGTCATGACCTAATGCAATACACATGAGTTCTTCATCATCGGTCTTGAGGTAATGCATGACCTTGAGGGGATGGAGAATGTAGGGATTGCCGCCGCGATCAAATTGACCCGCATGAGCGTTGGTGGCTAGAACCAGCATTTTGTCAAGCATTTCGCGCTTTTTCATAACTGTTACCGTTTGCTTCATCATAGTTATATTATGCGCTTGCAAGAGTTAAAAGTAAAGAGATATTTTCTTAAATAAATCAATAACTTGCAACAACTCTCTATGCAGCCTTTTTTGAAACATTACAAAATATATAAATAAAGGCGTCCCTCGCGATATTGGAGTATCCAGGGACTCTAACGCTAAAGAGGAGCATCAGCAATGAATATTTATTACATCTACGCATACATCAACCGAAAGACTGGGTTGCCATATTACGTTGGCAAAGGCAGCGGAGGTCGTGCTTGGAAACAGCATGGTCGCTGGGTGCAAATCCCTAAAGATAAATCTAAAATAGTCATAATGGAATCTGGTCTCACAGAGATCGTAGCACTTGCACTTGAGCGTCGATACATCAGTTGGTTTGGTCGCCAAGACAACGGAACTGGAATTTTGCTGAACATGACTGATGGTGGAGATGGAACAAGTGGTATGAAATTCTCTGAAGAATCAAGAAGAAAAATTGGTGCCAAATCTAAAGGCAGAATTCCATCTGCTGAATCCAGAAAAAAGATGAGTCTCTCTCAAAAAACTTCTTATCTTAAAGGCAGAACATCTTGGAATACAGGGAGACCTGCTCATAATAAAGGAATTCCTATGTCTGAAGAACAAAAAAGAAAAATTAGTGAAACCAAAAGAAGAAAATTTTTTGAACATCCAGAAAATTTCAAAAAGTTTTCTTCACTTAGAGGCAAGGCAATAAAAGGGCTCATATGTGTGACCAATGGTGGACATAGAACCAGAATTCGCCCAGAAAAACTGCAAGAATATATATCAAAAGGTTACAGAAAAGGCTTCACTCTACACACTTGCGATAACGAATCCTAACAAATCTACTTTGATGCTGCAACCTTGATGTGTTTACAGTCGCGACGAAACTCGAAACCCTTACACGTGCAAGAAAACTTGCCATTCACACGCTGAACAAGATAGATGCTCTTGCCGTCTGCGCTCTTGACCTTCCATGCCTTCTTGTCGGTCGCAATCTGTTGTGCATTTCCAACAATGTATTCGACTCTCACCACGTGCTGTGACTTCGCATTGAACTCGCTCACAGGATGATCGGGTGCGCCAGTCTCAACAGCGAACATGAACGGATCGTTGAAGATAGACTTCACAACGACACCCTCGCGAGTGTATGTCACATAGTTGTTATCTTCACCACGATATGCATAACTGTTCGGATAGACTGTCGTAACACGAACACGCGAACCAATTTTAGGGACTGCTACTGACATTAGGCACCCGTCCATCGATGATTAACATAAGAACTCGGATTCAGAACATTGCCGCGAGCAAAATTCTTCGCAGGAGCAGCCCAACCAGCAGCCTTCAGAATGTCGCCAAACTGAAACTTGCCGTGCGGCTGAATACAGATGAAACTATGCACCGAACGCGAACCCCAAGAAGTCTTCACAACCTTGATAAACTTGCGACCACGCTCGAATGTAATATCAAACTTGGCGTCGCTGACGTCTTGGTTCCACTTGTTGTAGTCTGCCTTCAGATGATCAGCGTACATCGTCAACGCGATGTCAAGATCATACTCGGGCATGACTTGCGGCTTGCTGTTGCGAGCGATAATCTCGTCCAACTTCGCCTGAAGCGCACGAATGTCGTTCTTGATTTCGTTGATCAGTTCAGCGTTCATATTAAATCCCCTTCATCCTGGCAAGACGAGCCTCAAGACGCGCGATCTGCAGCGCCATGCGCTCACGCTTGGCTTCCAACTTGGCGTCGCGAGCCACAATAGCGGCAGTTCTATTGATCGCCTTTTCGGTCTTCACAACCACCGTCAGATCCTTGATGCGAGCGCGGATCGCCTTGACCGTGGCAACGGCAGACTCGAGTTCCTGACGCGCATTCACCAGCGCGACTTGGTTTTCAGACTTCGTTTTCATATTATCATTATCGCTTTTTTCGTCTAAAAAGTAAACCGAAAAAACTTTAATAAAATCAATGACTTGCATGCGTCTGTAAAACCTCCTGCAAGCCCATTGCAGCGGTCTGAATTTGAAGGCTACCCTACCCTAAGTCTGCTCTGCAGAGGGCTGCAAGGTTCTTAAAATCGCCGTTCTTCTGAATCTCTGTCATCAGACCAGAAGCCTTCTTCATCGTCGTCTAAGAATTCTTCCGATTCATGGTTCGAATTAAATTTCCAACGAGACTCGTCTTTTAGACGACGCTGTCTCAATCCTTCGCTGTTCCGATTATAGTCTTTTTCTCGGAACTCATAACTTTTTTTCTTAGCCATAATATTTTCTTTGTACAACTCCTTGAGTAAAAATTTTTTAAAAATTCACATCATAATATTCATCTTCATGTGACGCTTTGTGCCATTCTTCTGGATCATAATGACTGTATTTTTTTGTTTCTTCTGTCATTTTTTTAGATCCTACTTGATTCTCAAAATGCGTCATCAAAGATCTCATTGTATCGTTTAGTTGATTCCTTTCTTCTTCAGTGGCTGTTTTGTGATCAATAGAATTGTGTATTTCGTGATAATTTTCACCAAACATTTTTTTGTACTCTCCTCTTAGGCCATTTACTGCATTCCATATATGTTGTCTTATGTGTTCAGGAACGGTTCTTCCGCCCTCGTCACCTCTTCGAATATTTCGTTGCCTTGAAACATCGTCATCAGTATGTACCATGATCATATGCGTGTTATATCCTGATCTTTCAAGATTGTTCTTGGTTTCTTGAGTATGGGCAGAATCTTTTGCAGTTTTATTTAAAATGATATTTCGTCCACGCTTAGTTGCATTTTGTATTTTTCTATCTGTGATTGCATTTGCTCTTTCTCTTAACTTATTTCGAACTTCGTCTTCATGAAGTGGCATTCTCATATCCAAACCATGTTTTCGCATCAAAAATTCAAATGCATGATCTGGATCTATTTCTTGAAATCCTAATCCGCCAACAAGTGGCCTAGCAATGACACTTTTACCTGAGCCTGGAGCACCACTTAATATGATTGCATGTGGTCTAGTTGTATTATTTTGTTCTTGAATAAATTGTTTAAATTTTAGAATTCTATTCATAATTTTTAGAATATTGTTTACAAAACAATGTATACAGCCCTTTCTCCATTCCATATGCAGCAACTTCCCATGGAGAAAAGAAATATTTTTCTTCATCGTTGTAATGACTTGAGTCATAAACAACGCCACGATATCTCACATCTCCGTTGACATAGTCAAACATCTCACTATTTAGATATTGTGAAACATGCACCATTTCGTGCCCGAGATCAGTCAGAAGATTCTTAAACTGCACTATTTGTTTCTTTGCTCTTCGATTGATTCTTTTTACATTTAGAACAATTTCAAATTGCTTGTAAGAATTCGAATCGGTGCCTTTGTATACGCACCAAGCCTCATGCATTCGAAAGTTCGAATCTGACTCTTTTTGTTTAATTTCTTCTTGAGAAGAAATACAGATTGTAATTCTTGCTTTCTTTTGTCGACTTGTTCGAACAAGTTTGTTCAGCGCAAATCTGGCAAACTTTCGAATGAGTTTGTATTCGGATTGATTCAAATAATTGCTAAAGATTGCAATCATGATTCATACCTTTGAAATTTTCGTTTTCTACTCAACACGCAAGAGTATTGTTTCCTTGTTAATTTTGCCATTAAGTTCTGCAGGTTTGGAATTAATCTCGCTCATCACCTTGCGCAATATAATCTTGCCGCCCTCCAGAACTCGAGATAAAACATCCTTTGGCTTTCTGAGTGTTTTCGAAATCGACTCACTGTATTTATAATTCTCAATGCTTGATCGTTTTACATTCAGACCTGCATCATCAGCCGCCACATAGACGCCAAGTTTGCGAGTCTTAGTATTGTAAATCCACAGTTTCTGTGCGCCCAGAATCTTTACAGGATCAATCAAAACCAACTTGTTGTCGATATCATCTTTCTTGTACTGTAAATTCTGCACTCTCTTCTCAAGAGAGATCGGCTTCTTCTTGCGTGGCTTGCGTGCAGCATTCTTATTTGCTGCCAACTTCTCAGCATCGGTCAGAATCAATCCGAAGAATTTTGCGGCTGCAATCATTTCTTTGCGAGGGCGAGGATATGATTCTTTTACATACTCATCTTTAGATTCAATGATCACAATCCAATCAGCAACACGCTTTCGAAAGTATTCTGCAATCTTGAAAGCATGCATTGGCTTTACTTCATTCTCGACCATCCAGGTGTATGGTACAAATTCTTCTCCGCTTTGCTTGTGCCAAACGTCGTCGAACTTGGCTTCCAGTTCCATGATGAAGAAATCGACCTTTCCTGCGACTCGCTCTTGAATCGAGGTGACATTGGAGGCGACATTCGAATCGGCAACGACTGGCGCAGCAAGACCTTTCGCTTCAATAATTTTGTCCAATCTTTCTCGAAAGACATTTATGTGCTCCGCAAAATTACGGTATGTAACATCAGCAACCCATGCGCCACGCTCAATGCATCGCGCCAGCCAGCCATCTACAATATTCCAAGACAGATTGAGAGAATCCGCTGCTTGTTTTTGCAGCGGAGTAATCTGCTGATTCTTGTCTAGATAATCTAGCAAATACTTGCGAGCATCTTTGCTGCTCTTATTGTCATTGTACCATTGAAACGCAAGAACCAAGTCAATGTTTGAGCATGGTTCGCTGCGTGCCTCCCAGATTGGCTCTGGTATAACCTTTGGAATGTATTTTGCCATATAGAATATTATGCCTCAGCAAGAATAATTTATCAACTGCAATAATTAGGCAGCGTTCCGAAAGCAAGTGTTATAAATAAAGGTGTCGGTCGCGATGCGGAAACATCCACCGACTCTAGTAACTGAATAGGAGTATACCAGCATGAATATTTATTACATCTACGCATACATTCGTAAATCAAACGGAACCCCCTATTACATTGGTAAAGGGAAAGGCAGCAGAGCATTTGAACCTCATAAAAGAGTAAGAGTTCCAAAGGATAAATCCAAAATTGTAATTATGGAATCTGGTCTCAGTGAAATTGGTGCATATGCTCTTGAACGAAGATATATTCGTTGGTGGGGAAGAAAAGATCTGAATACTGGAATTTTGATAAACAAAACTGATGGTGGTCAAGGTGCAAATTTTTGGTTGGGCAAAAAACAAACTAAAGAGCACATTTCTTCCAGAATAAAATTTGGTTGGAATCATTCAAAAGAAACTATAGATAAGATGCGAAAAGCAGCCATTGAAAATAGTTCTAAAACAAAGAACAGAATGTTTGGTAATAATTATAACTTAGGAAAAAAAGTATCAGACCAAACAAAAGCAAAAATGAAAATCATGCATGTTGGTAAAAAATGGTGGCATTCAAAAGAACTACAAATAGAAAAATTTTCATTTGTTTGCCCTGATGGGTTTGAATCTGGTAGATTGAGAAGATCACGATAATTGTTTGAAACAAGTTTGTTTGGCAAGTTTTTGCCAATTCGCGCGATCCATTTTACAGAGCGTTGAAAGTTTCAAAATCATTCGAAGCGAAAGTTCGCGAAGTCTATCCATGTTATTTTCTACAAACTGTAGAAGCATGATAACATCAGACTCGCTAAATCCGCGATTTTTCAACATACCCTGACGAACCACCTGCTTTATTCTTATGATGTAATCCATCTTAGTATAAAGACAAAGATCCAAGTAATGACTTCGGCTGATTAGTGCCTCAAAATGCGGCGCAAGTTTGTTGCCAGAAGAAATCAATCCTTCAAAATTCAAGTTAGTGATAAAAATCACCGAACCTTCAAACTCAAACTTCTCAGGAATACGATCGCCGTCTTCGCCCTCTTCACGATCAAGAGAACGAGAAAGCCAGTGCAGCACACGACGCTCCGTAGAATCGCACGCACCCTTCAGCAGATTCATGCTGACATCATCGTAGAAAATCGAGTCAGAGTCGTCGAAGACAATCACAGACTTGGCGTGACGATTTTCGTACAACAACTTGTACAACGCAAGAGGACGCACATATCCCTTGATGTAGGTGACGCGATGTCCCTGCTTTTCCAACTCAGCCATCTTCTCTTCGACTGTGAAGGACTTGCCGAGACCAGCAGGACCTGAAACGATGAGCGCACGATTGATTCCGCGTCCAGTCGCTTCGGACATGATCTCGAGAGCCTCGAATCGGTCTCGAAGTTTGGCTTCAATCTCAGCAACCGACTCAACGCGCACAGGCGTCACAAAGGTCGGAGCCGAAGAAACCTTCGAAGAAGAAGGGATTCTCACGCCACCACGATCTGCTGCGGAAGCAAGACGCTTGCGAGTCATGCGGAAACCAGATTTAGGAACGCCACGAGGCATATTAGTTGCTCACCTTGTTATTCATCATAAGAGAATTATGTTCTATTCTTGCGAAAAAGTAAAGAGTAAAAAACTGAGTAAAATCAATGACTTGCGAAGCCATATCAGAAAGTGTTCAGTTTCGGCTTGTTTTTACTAATAAGAATGCGTTCTATTGCATGCGCTGCTTTGCGCCCACGGACTTGGCCGATGACCGACATGTTCCAATCGGTCGAATCCGAATGTCGGCGCAGTGCACGGTGCAGAGCCCATGATTTGCCTTCATGAATTGCTTTGGAAACATGACGACGAAATCGCTCTTGAAGCGTCTTCTTGGGTGTTCCAATTCTGGCGGAAATACCAATGTATATCGCGCCAGTGTGCACATTTTGCAATTGATACAGAATATGATTGCGGTCAGACCGTTTCTTTCGTTTCTTGACGACTTTTTCAAGCATAAGAATATTATGCGTTATTCTTGCGAAAAAGTAAACCGAAAAAACTCTAATACAATCAATAACTTACGTGATCAGCCCATTGCACGATTTCCCATGTTCCATCGTGATGCTCCACTAATGCACTCATTGATTCTACCCAATCCCCATCGTTCATATATTCAATTCCGTTGATCATTTTAATTTCTGCTTTGTGTATATGTCCACAAATAATTCCATCAGCCTTTTGTTTTCGGCAGTAGTCAGTGATTAAATCCTCAAAATTGTTAACATAAGAAACGGCTTCTTTAGTTTTGTCTTTGAGATATTTACTCAAACTCCAATGCGGTAGCCCCAACCAATTTCTCACTTTACTTACAAAATGATTAACTTTGAGTAAGAGATCATACAAAACATCGCCAAAGTGATATAACCACTGAAAATTTGTGCGTAGTACGCCATCAAACATATCGCCGTGAATTACAATGTATGTCTTACCATTGACGCCAATATGATAACAATGATTGACTAATTGTATATTTCCAAAATTTACATTATATGGCAAAAGATCACGAAAGATATCATCATGATTTCCAATTACATACGTGACTGCAGTTTCATTTTTTGCAGCTTTTAAAATTTTTCGAATTACATTCGTGTGAGATTGTGGCCAATAGAATTTTTTCTTTAATCGCCAGCCATCAATAATATCACCAACCAAATATAAATGTTCACTTGAATTATTTTTCAAAAAATCGCATAACAAATCTGCTTTACATCCTTTTGATCCCAAATGAATATCAGAGATGAAAATTGATTTGTAGTGCATGTTTTGTTTTCTCCTGATTTCTATGTTTCTTCATTTCCCATTGAAATTGATTTTACATTCTCTACACGAAACGAACGCCATCCGCCCTTCTCAACATCCCAAACAGAGACATTGTTGCTGGGTTGCTTCTGCTCAACAATCACTTCACCCTTATTCCTAATAGTATTCGAAACAAGATCACTCCGTAATGTGCATCGCATTACACGCTCTTCGCCATTGACCTTGGTGAAAGTCACAATTACAACATTATGCCGAAGCATATCAATCAACCCATCACGAGTAAAAATTGTCATGTCACACTTGCCTCACAATATCACCAATTATCTTATCTGAAAATTCCCAGTTAGTTAATATTCTCTTAAACATCTCTTTTATGTATTTCTTGGGAATAGATTTATTCTTGACCATCAAACCATTATAACCAGCACGAGCATGATTGTTAATGAAAAAAGCAACATCACCAATATATGCTCTCATTACCTCTGCTTCAGTTTTGTCTTCTTTGTACGTTAAGACGTGATACTTAAATCCTAAATCATCTGGTTCAATAATTCGATCTCGGTAATTGTAAATTATTGAATCGACCTCATGTCGAATTTCATTATTTTCTTGTTTAATTTCTACATGCACAGGCGGATACGGAGCTTTTTTTCCGTAGTAATCCTCGTAATAGGACTCGCCCCACGTGGAGTAACAATGCTGAACCGCTTTTTCGACTTTGGATAGTTCTTGGCTCATAGATCTTTGCTCAGGCTCAGAAAGGCTCTTAACGTATATTTTGTGCTGGGTTCATAAAGTCGTAAAAGGCTTTGCACCATAAAGCCGGATCGAGCTGCAAGTATGGCCAGCGATCGCAGACTAAACACATGCAGATGTTCAATCGTAAACTCCTCCCGATTTGGCCCTTCCCGAAATGCCACTTCACCGTCAGGAACTTCGACATAGACAAAACCTTGGGGGGCGAGCCAGTCCTGTGCACACCGCAGCATAGCGACGGGGTCAGGCACATGCTCTAAAACCTTGTTCAGTGTGACAATATCGAAAAGCTCGGTAGGGGGTAAATCCATGAAATCGCCACAAAGGGCCCGAATGCCGACTCTCTGCTGAAGGTGTGCCACGGCCCGGGAATCAGGATCAATCGCGACACACGGCCAGCCTGCCTGTTTGACCACATAAGGGAAAACGCCGAGACCTGCTCCCACATCTAAAAGGCAAGGCTTATCTTTGCATGAAAACCATTGGGAGGCAAAGTTTCTGATAGCTGAAAAGCGTCCTTGGTTATCAGACTTTTTTTTGGGAAGGCGGATAATCTTTTCGAAAGTTTCGGCCATTTTTACGGCATCCTCATACGTGGCATCCACGTAGGACCCGTGGTAATCCGTACAAACATTCATATCATGACAGGAAACAAAGTGTCCGTTGGGCAGAAATTGCCAAACCTCCCGTCGGTAAGGCTCTCCAGTCTTTCTAGGGAAGGTCACTTCTTTTGCAGGAGGTTCAGAAAATGAAAATATAATCCGCGCCTCTGAATCACCGGTGATCGGACACTTTATTGGCTTCAAGCTATCCGTGCTCCGGGGAAATGGCCCGGCCAATTCGCTCAAGATCTCTGGGGTCGTCCAGCCATGCCACAACCGTCAAGGGCTCCTGCTCGCAATATTTCTGGAAAGCGTGCTGGTGCCCGTTTTCTACCAAGAGTACAAAATGACGATTCAGACGATTTCTGACCAAAACAGCTCGTAATCCAAAACAGGAAAGTCGTCCGTTAGTTGAGGGGGTCGCATAAAAACCCCATGATTTACGGGTCACATCATACTCACCTCCCTGTTCGGTGGTCAAAGTCACTTGTTCGTCGGCTGCTAATTCGAGTACGCCGCAGTCTCGGATGATTCCCTTTTTATCAAAACCTACTTCGAATTCTCTCGGAGGGTTTTTGGGGATAAATTTCATGGTTTTCTTATGGTTTCCATTTCCAAGTTTGAATGAGAAATCTAGGTAGAATCCACCGACCGCAAATATCTTGTTTCCAGATGTTCCGATTTCGAAAGCCTTCAACCACTCGCATGAAGTTTAGCTTGGATACCCCTACAAAGCGACAAAACTCCACAATTTCACGGTGAGGAAATTCTTCGCCCCGTTTTCTTACTATCTCAACCGCGCGTGCCCTTGACATCCGGCCTCTTCGGATCTCTTGGGACAGATTGTCCCAAAGACGGGTAAATCCAAATTTATACCGCTTCACCCAGTGATGGGTATCGTGACTGGGAAAC
>OGVP01000154.1_pt1 | contig 10569 bp, 15 predicted proteins | sample 1575791 | NCBI WGS metagenome assembly OGVP01 (sample SAMN07581537, study PRJEB24739) | freshwater metagenome
CTTACTCTCTTTACGATGGTAAAATTCAAATCTCTTCTCAGCGTCTAAAATATAATCATGGCCAACAGAAGCATCAAAGCAAACACCCAATGCTTCTTGAAGGAGGCTAGGAATTGCCTCCTTGTTATGTTGTTTGTCTTTTCCATCTAAAATTCCAATTGAACTAAGAATAGCATTGTAAATTGCTTTGTCTTTGCAGAACTTTTCTGTTTCATCTAAAAGCCATTCTTTATTGACTTCTACTACTTGAGAAAGACTTTGAATTACAGCTAAAGTTTCTTTGAATAAAGATTCATTGACCGCATTATCTTGTAATATTACTTCGAGCGCTTCAACTGTAGGTGGTTTATTATAGTTCTCTACAAACTCTTTTGTTAGTTTGAAAACAGACTTTTCAGCAGCATCTACAAAATAGTCTTCCTTAATGAAAGGAATGACTTTACGCATGTACTCCTCATCACTTAGAAGATTCCTCAGGATTGTTGTTTCGATCTTGTTCATAAGTTTGTACAGCTTCCCTAATAATGTCTTCGATGATGGTTGTAAAAACAGTCTTAAACAATTCCCCATTCATGTCTTCAACAGAAACAACTTCTGGTTTGTTGATAACATTGTAGTCAACATTCATGTTGCCTTCTTCTGAATCTGCAATCACCATCCTGTCTATCTGAATTACAGTGTCTTTAAATTCGCCTTCTAAGATTTCAAACCCCCAAACATTCTCACCAGTAAACCATGGCTTGTAGAGTTCGTTTCTAAGCATTTTCATAGTCCTCCGCAATATCATCATCTGTCACATCTTCTTGAATTAAAGAAGAAGCTGAAATCTTATATGTATCTTCTACATACCGCTGAAATTCTTTTGAAGAAAGAATAGGAAGCCAGAATTCTTTAGTGTATGTATCTTTAAGTCTTAGCTTTTCATCTGAACCTTTTTTCTGATACCAACCATTAGAAGGTTTAGTAACAAAACCGCCTTCGAGTGCTACATCAATTAAACCAGACCATTTACTAATTCCGCCTTCAAAACTAACTTCAACTGGAATCTTAGACTTCTCTCTAACATGACGAGACTTCTCAACATTGATGATAAAATTATACCCAGTAAGTTCCGTGCCTTCTTTTTCTTGCTGCCGACCAATGATGTAAATGTTGTCTGCTGAATAATAAACACCTGTACCACCAGAAACGATATCCTTAGGATAAAGACCAATCTCTTTGTAGGTGTGATTAACAACTACCATCGGAATGTCTTTCATTGTGAGGTGAGGAGTAACCATTCTAAACAATGATTTGAGCTGTTTGGCTCTCGACATATCTGCAACAGACTTACCATCAATTGCATCTTCTACTTCTTTTCGTGAGGCCAAATTACCAACCGAATCCACAATAACAATAATGTGATCACTACGCTCAATGTTATTAAGCTGAGCCATAGCGTCATGTTTAAGCTGCTCAATGTCAGTAATTGGAGTATGAAGAACTCTCTTGGGATCAATACCAAAAGAATCAAAATAAGACTGAGGGCTACCAAACTCTGAATCATAAAAAAGTACAACAGCATCATCATATTTCTCCAGGTATGACTTAGCAAGTAGTAACGCAAATGCAGTTTTAAAATGCTTAGAAGGACCAGCAAAAACCGTAAGACCGGGAACTAACCCACCATCCAATCTCCCAGATAACGCCACATTGATCATTGGAACAGATGTTTGAATTACATCTTTTGCATTAAAAAATCTAGATTCAGACAAAATGTCTGTCTCTTTAATCGTGGTATTTTTCTTTAACTTTTCTAAAAGATTGCTCATAGCATCTCCAAATAATTTTCTAGATTATACTATCAACCAAACAAACCGTCAAGCGTTGCTTGCTCTTTTACTTGCCATCCTACACAGCTAAGTAATGAATTAAGTGGTTCCAAAAATGATTTTTCAAACATCAGCTCATAATCAATATACTTTTCAATACCAAATTCAATTGGTATTCCAGAATTGAAAGTAATAATATTAGATCCAATGTTGTTAGGTTCCTTCAAGTAGAGGAATTTGATCTTGTCGCCTTCCAAGATAAACTGGTACTGTTTCTCTAATTTTTTAGCTTTAATCAAATGATTGAAAAGGAGAGCGCCACGGACATGCATTGGTGTTCCTTTTTTGTAGATATTATTAGAATCGCTGTATAGTGTTACACCATTTACAGTTCGAGGGAAAGCAATCATATGATATGGCAACTTATACCATTTATCTTCCAGGTCTTTTACATACTGTTTGAGTGTATCTTGATCTTTCGTAAGAACAATCTCCACAGCTTCTTTCAATGCCTTCCTCACAGAACTTGGTGTGGAAGACCTAACAATTTCCATGCCTTGAACTTTTAGCTTAGGTGGATCATAAACAACACCCTCTGAATTATGAACATTTATAGCATATCGCTTTTTAGCTAACCAAACACCACTGTCAGCAATAACCTCTCTCTTAAATGAAATTCTTTCTTGAGCAACATTCAAATAATCAAAAATATGTTCGCATGCACCGTCAATTACTTTTGAGATCTCATCATCACAAATCTTTTCAATAACATCGACTTTTTCTTTGGTAGATAGGTCTTTATGGCGATAGTCAATTAGATTGCCAAGTGTGATGTAAGTAGAATCTGTATCTGAATAAAAAGAGTAGTCGACATCCTTAGTCTTTGCTTCACCATTAAGATAATCATTCAGTTTCTTGGCAACATAACGAATCACAAACTGACCAGTCATTGTAATACCTTCAGCAATTCTCGTATCATAGTAACGAAAGTACACATTACCACAAGCACCATAAAGCGAATTCATAAGAATCTTAGCAGCCATCTGCTTAGAATTCAAACTGGTGACAAGTTTTAAATACTTTTCTTCACCAGTTTCATTGTACTTTTTCTGAGCTTCAATCATCTTCTTTTTTACATCTTGACGAAGCTTGAAATAGAATTCAATTAAAGAAGGCAGTACACCTTTAAAGTCTTTTCTAAAGCACTGGCCATTAGCAGCCATAGTCACTTCTTTGGGTTTTAATCTAGAAGTGTCAAACTGGTGATCCAACAATTTCTGGATTGACTTTTCTTCATCAGCTAAGAATTTTTCACCATCTAAAAGAGTCTCTGGTGACATATTAAACGACATCATGATAGATGGATACAGAGAAGTGGCGTCGAAAGAAACAACCCAGTCATACCTACCAGGTTTTGGTTCCTTCACAAACGCGCCAATAATCTGTCTGTCGTCAGCTGGATCAATGCCCTTTGGGTTGTGAACTACGATATCGTGTTTGAGTAGTGCATTGTAAATAATGCAGTCCCAAGTTCTTACAGACGAGTAAATGTCCATGAAGTTACATTTAGCATCATACGCCATCGTCAAAATAAGATTAATCAGTTTCATCTTATCTTCAAGCTGATCTACAAGCTCAACGTCCACAACGTTATACTCTACAAACAATTTCCAGTCCTTACTGTAAAATTCTTTGAAGGAGCTGTAGTTATGTTTAATCTTTTCTTTGCCTAGTTCTTCTTTAGAAATGTGATCTAGTGAGTATGACTCTTGAGTCTTGTATGAGAACTTTTTATAAAGTTCCATGTAATCCAGAACGGAAATACCATGCCAATTGTATGCAAGTTGTGTTCTACCTTTAGCGTACGGAACTTCAAAAGAGTCAAAAAAACCATGTGGTGAGCATTCTTCCAAAGCTCTATCACCAAGTACTCTTTGGATTCTTGCAGACAAGTATGCAATATCAAATAATTGCACATTCCAGCCAGTGATAATGTCTGGGTAGTCCGACTTGATACACTCAACAAACTTCCTTAATAGATCAAACTCATCGTTACATTGAATATATGTTAAATTGTCTTGCTGCACTAAGAACGGCTTACAGCCAAAAGAAGTAAGGTCTTTTGTGTTAAAATCTTGTACGGTAATAAGGAGAACTTCTTCTTGAGCTGTCCTTGGGTCTGGGAATCCATATTCAGTAGAAGTTTCAATGTCAAGTGTAATGATTTTCATTACAGACATATCAAATTCAATAGTCTCTGGAAAAAGTTTACTGATAAACTGGTAGTTGTAGTTTAGATTTCCGTAGATTGGAAAATTACTTACATCTTTGTATTGCTTTACAAACTCTCTTGCCTCAGAGATAGAGCTGAACTTGATCTTTTCCAAGTTCTCGCCGTAAAGAGACTTATGTTTTGATGGTTTGCCAGAGCGGACATAGAGACTGGGCTGAAATGGAATCTTTTGACTAATTCTTTTTCTATTTTTGAACCCTCGGAAATAAATATAGTTACCGCGACCGTAAATGTTAGTATAGAACATAAGAAGATCTTACCATGATTCAGAGGAAAAGACAATTGGACATGAACAGTGATAATACCATAACAAACAAAGAACTATCTATAGCTGACAGAGCTTTAGAGCTTGAACTTAGAGAAGAAAAAGCAGATACCCAAAGAAGAATGGCTTGGATTGCTATACTTTCTATGATAATATTTACTTCTGTACTCTTCTCTCCTATGGTTTCAGACAGCAGAGTGCAGGCTTTAGCAGATTTACTTGGGCTTTTTTACATAGCACAAGCTGGAGTGGTTGGTGCTTATATGGGTGTTACTGCGTGGATGAGTAAGAAACCTCAGTCCCAAAGTCCATTATAATATTTGCCAAAAAGGCGAAATCCATTGTTAATGCGATCTTGATACTTTTGCCGGCCATCTTCATCATAAGTACGGGTATGATTTGGGCCATGAATCATTTGAGACATTCCGTCGTCTAACTGCTTCCACAATAGATCAACTTCACCAGCTTCAAATTTTCGTTCCCAATCATCATCGAGTTTGCTTTCAAACGCAAAGATCATCTCCCACATTACCCATTCCCAACGCTTATGATGGTTAGCATCAATATCGTGTTCTTCAACGGGAGGAGCCGACGATGAGCGCAGATGCTCGGGAACATCCTCATCATCAATATTAGGTGAACCGTGCTTAGTTGCCTGTAACTGTTTGAGCATAGGGACAATAATATGCGCTAGAGTATGATCCATCGACCATGTATCCCAGCGATCGATATGAACAATGACAATGCGTTTTCTCTTGCTATCAATCCAAGAAAGAAACTTATATAGCCAGGTGTGAGGACGATCTTTCCATTTGATAATATCACCAGGTTTTGGATCAGGTTCAATGGAACAATGCGCTAGCCACTCACCGAAACGGTGTACTCGTTCAGCAGTATGTGGAAAACCATACTCATCCTTTTCCTTTGGAACCCAGAACATCAGCTTCTCTGCAAGCTGATAGGGCCCAAACCAGTTTTTGTATGGTCCGATGTATACTTTCATCTTACGCAGGTCATTACTTCATTACGATAAGTACCAGTGTACTGATCATACACCCTGACTAAACAATTGTAAAACTGAGGACCAACAGGATAATGAACTATTGGAGGAGGAGGTGCAATGTATATAGGACGCTCATCCACAACTACTTCGTTTTGTCTTGAAATGATTGTACCTAAAATGATACCACCAACGAGAGGAGCAACCCAACGATCACTGCTTCGATGATGACCATGGTGACCATGACTACCACCAGCCAAGACTGATGATGAAACAACGGAAAAGATAACTGCAGCTAGTAATTTTTTCATATTAACTCCTAAGTGTTAATATATTATATAGCTTTGAAGAGAAAAAATCAACTGTTACTTTTTGCAAGTCTCAGAGCATCTTTTCTCATCAAAAAAGTACGTTTTTCGTTTTCAGGTCTGAAAACAGTAATATAAGGTATACCTTCAATTTCTTTGATGTCTGCAAAGTCTTTGCACCACCATGTTTCGGAATTAAGTGGGTTAACTAATACTACAGTTTTTGGCTGTCGGTGTTTCATATGAATTAAATCTTTTTGAAATCCACAACATTAGAACTATTGGGAACAACTAAACCAGATCCGAAAATTGAATTGTATTGATTATAGAGCTCTTGAACTGGAGATTCTTCCCATATAACCTTATCGAGTGAAATAGTAACTCTATGTTTTTCACAATATGATGCATATGGAATAAGAGCCATCATGGGCTGTTCAGGATTGTTTCTAGAAGGTACAATTTGAAGAATGCAAGGTTTGTTGATAATAACAAAATCTGAGTTACGATCTACATTACCAATAAGTTCTTCACCCGTGATGAGTTTTACAATTTTTATCATAAAAATTTTCCATAAAGTAATAAGCGACTTCTTCATTATAAAACATTTTCATGAACCCAGCAACTGTTTTATAATTAAAACCGACAACCAATATTTGATCATCAAGGGAACTGGCTTTAAAGCACCAGTCCCCTTTTTTCACAACACCGAGGGAACAAAGTTTTAACTTCATTCCCAACCACTGTAAAAAATACCTTTATTGTGAAATCTTAAACGCTGACGATCTTGCTCTTGACGAACTTCACAAAAAGTTTCAAAGATAGTTTTTAAAAAACTACTTAGTTTCTTCAAAATCATCTTCCTCTAGTAGCAGTGTTTTATTTTCTGCGGCAAAAGAAGAAACAGTAGAAGGTTCATCCTTTACTTCAATTTTTTTAGGCTTCTTGTGCTCAGGAATAATCTTTTCTAAGAAAATCTTAAGCATTCCATTTACAAGCTCAGCATCTTTGACTTCAATATGATCACTGAGAGCAAACATACGAGTGAAAGCACGATTTGCAATACCTTGGAAAAGATAGTTCTTATTGGAATCATCTTGACTGTGGCCTTTAACAATAAGCTTGTCATCTTCCAAAGTAATGTCAATACTAGACTTAGAAAAACCAGCAACAGCTAATTCAATGGTGTAAGAATTATCACCAGTTTTTTTAATGTTGTACGGAGGATAGTTGGGGATATGTTTAGTAAGATCATCGTGCATCTTTGCAATGCGATTGAACTGATCATCATAACCAACAAAAAACTTATCAAAGTCCTTGAGAGCAAGGGGGAAAAGATTGTACGTCATGTAATTCTCCTTAAATTAAGCGAGTTAATAAAAAATGCTACCCAGTTGGCGTAGCAGTGCTGCTTACGATGGCAGCGTCAGTCTAACGTTCTGACCGGTCTAGTCAATCTCTTTAACTAGCAGTACGCCTCAATGAGGTCTATATTATTTAGCTTCGTCTCATAGAAGCAATCTCTTTTGCTTCATCATTTTTAAAAATAGGAACTAAATTTGACTTATGCAAAGTACCAATACCAATCATCTGATCCCCTGTATAAGTATTTACTTCTTTTTTAACAGCCATTCTTACCCCGGTGTCTTTAGAAGGTAGATTAGTTGCTAATCGATGCTTGTTCAAATCTAAAGTATCAACAACTTTTACTACAGGTGTAAAAGAACGACCGCTTAAGGGGCGCAATTTGTATTTTTCTTGCTGCGTTTTCCAAGCTAGACGATCTTTTTCTCGCTGCTTTTTAGTTTTTTTCTTACCACCGTGAATAGTAATAATCATAATTTAGTAGATAGTTAAGATAAGTTATTATCTACTAAATTTATAAAGAAATCAACTGTTACTTTTTCTTACCTATATTGTATTTGGATTGAAGAGTCCATTCGTCTTTTTCTTTGTACGAAAGAACCTTAATTTGTGAAAGAGGTGCGGTATTAAAAAAATTATTGCTGTCTTTAATTTTTATCAAACCCCAATCTGACAACAATTTTGCAATCGTATTACGTCTTTCTATATCATTATCAGTTAAGTCTGCCTGTTTACCATCTAGCGCAAACAATTCTTTAAAATGAACAATAAAATATCTTCCCTGCTTATGGAGGATATGGCAACTTTGATAGAGTACTCTATCTTTTCTGGATGCTACGCCAATTCTAGTGAGAGTTTCTTTAACTTTAAGAAAATCATCATCATCTTCTAAAAATATCTCTAAAGGTACATATCCAGGTATGTCAATATTAAAAAAATCAACCGTCATCCGTTCCACCTTTTTTTAGTTTTTGTTTTAGATGTGCAACTTGTTCGTCGGTTAGAATTGAAAGAACTGACTTTGCTTTTTCATTGCTATAGCCATAATATTCCTTTACCACTTCCAACGCTTCAATTTTTTGAGGCTTGATCCATTTGTTGAAACGCTTCCTCGAACGAATGATATTTATAAGGAATTGGAACTGTAAGGATTTCTCTAGGTGTGGCCGAGAATTCATCTCGTTTGCTTGAATAGCAGTATCTGCAGAGTACGAAAGACCTTTGTTAACAATGAATGGTATATACTGCTTCTCTGACCATTCATCTACAATTAAGTTCTCTTTGGTGTAGTTTATTGAGTTTAAAAAGTCAAATGGACTAATAGAAGGAACTTTGTATTGCTCTTCTTCTTTTTCTTCAATCTCATTGCCAAAAACATCAATACGATTCATACATCACAAAGTTTTCTGCTGCAGCTTCCGCAGAATTAGATGATTTGTAATATTTAAAAGCATTAATGTTTGAAATTCTGTCAACAAAGATTACTTTCAATAACCCATCGTGCATTACAATAGAAGCAGTTCTGTTTTGATCGTCTGAAAAAAATTCTGAAATTCTGCTATTATTTTCAAGCATTTTTTATCTCCACTGAAGCCATTATTTCTGTAAGACAAGCAACCAAATTGATCTCTTGATCACTAACAAATGCTGACTTGTACTGATAATCAGCAATAGTTAAAACCAGCTGAGGTACTTGGCTGGTCAAAGGTAAAAATGTATCATAGATTCTTCTAAAAAGTGTTACCGGATCATTATCTAAATTGTTTACTACCCAACTTCTCATTGATTTCCAGTCTTTACTTTTCATAGCTGTGACTAGTTCAATCATACTAGCATTGATATCTATAAGTAATGCACCCTCATCAATACTACCAGTTTGGGAATATTTTTGTAATTCATTCAAAGACCTTCTGAAGTCTGGAAAATACTTCTCAACAACTTTAGCTACTACCTTCTTGTTATACTCAATTTTTTCTTGCTCTAATATACTAATGATCCGATTGAAAAACTGAACTGCAATCTTTTGCTTTTCTTCTTTTGCTATCTTGAAATCAACAACAGCACACCTACTGTGAAGTGGCTGAATGATTCTATTTTTATAATTACAGGTAAAAATGAACCTACAGTTATTAGCAAACTCTTCAATGAAACCACGAAGTGCTGGTTGTGTTGAGTTGGGATTTAAGTAGTCTGCCTCATCTAAGATTACTACTTTTGTGTTGCCTGTGAACGAAACAGTAGAAGCAAACTGTTTGATCTTAGTCCTCAACACATCAATGCCAGACTCTTCCGAACCATTTATCAGAATATAGTCGCTACCAAGCTCTTCACAAAGTGCTCTCGCAACAGTAGTCTTACCAGTACCAGCTGAACCAGAAAGTAAAAGATTCTGCATCTCTCCTTTCTTAGCAATAGAAATAAAGTAGTTCTTTAACTCTGCTGGTAGTATACAATCTGAAATTTTCTTTGGGCGATATTTCTCTACCCACAAAAACTGTTCACTCATACCACTGAACCAGGCTCTGCAGCAATCCAGTATTGAAGTTGTTTTGATTCATGCTTAAAATGCAAGAACTTTGCTTTACCATTGTGAGTCTTAGCTACTGACACTTCATATGCATCTGGAATCACTTTCAAATTTTCAACAGCAATAAAGATATCAAAATCTTCGAAAGCTGTTCCTAACGACTTCTTAAAGCTGTTTGATGTATCATTCTTTCTATCACTAACAGAAAGAGTAACTGCCTGATTCCTGTTAGTAACTGAAATAGTAGGAGCACTCGTGATTGCAGCAGCTTTCATAATCATCTGAATATCTTCTGCTGCCAGTTTAAATTTATATACATCTACATGCTCAATTTCAGTTTCCGGTGCAGCTGTTACAATCTCGGGGTTAGAGTAGAAATATTCAAACTTACCTTTGTCACTAGACACCACAAGACTCTTATCCCCGAATGCAATATCTTGATTCTCCATCAATGTAAGCATAGCTAAGAGAGAATTCAAATCATAGATAGCAAACTGGTTAGGAATAGTTTCCTTAATGGTAGCCTTAGCAAAGATGTTCTTAGCGCCAGAAATAGTAGCAACCACTTCTCCTGGCCTAAACATAATGTTTGTGTTGATAGAGGCAAAGTTCTTAAGAATTGCCAATGTTTCATTACAAATTTTCATATTACACTTTCAATCAAAATTTAATTATATACTCATTATCAGACATTTTCCAGGGAAGCACACCATTGTATCTTTGTAACATCACTTGGTTGCCTTTGATAAAGAAGTCACCTTTTACAGAATGCTCAGTATTACCTACTGTGTAGTTAACAGTGTAATTTTTAGTGTGGCCAAAATCAGAATACATTTTTTTGAGAACTTGAATCATTGCGCGATCAATCTCTACCACACCTGGCTCTCTAAACTTTCTATACCACACTGGCACCATTGCGACTGCCGCCTGACGAGAAAGAAAGTAACAATTTACATCTACAAAGTAATCATGTTCACCCAATACGCTTGGCCATTTACCTAAG
>OGVP01000156.1_pt1 | contig 10538 bp, 17 predicted proteins | sample 1575791 | NCBI WGS metagenome assembly OGVP01 (sample SAMN07581537, study PRJEB24739) | freshwater metagenome
GTCATACCGCTTGGCTCTTGCAAAATTCGCTAATACTTCCGGCAAGTTGTGTTTGTTTGTCAAAATCATGGTTTCCCCGTTGTTTACACATTTCGTCGGCAATTTCCCACGCCATCGCCGAAAAAGCTTCTGTTGGTTTACTCCTATATGTCTGGCCCCACCGACCAGCCAGGATTCCAGCGATTGCCGCCGCTGCGAAGAGGTCTCTCAAGGTCATCTTCGTTTTCCTCCAAATCAATCGGCACAGGTGTGCCACGATGTTTTGCAATGTAGTACAACTCGTAGTTGCGCCGAAAAAATTTCCTGCGATACTGTTCGCGGATGTTGTCACGCGCCTCCGACCACATGCGCTGCAACAACCGTTCCTTGAACTGTGTGTAATCCAAATCAAGCAACTCGAACCACGGCTCCGCATCCCCGTGCAGCAGCCAATGGATGGCATGATGCGCTTCCGGGACCGGCGAGTGTTTTCTGTCGGTCGAAGACATGCACGCATCGTCAATGGCACGCATGATGACCGCCGACAACAACTTACGCTCAGCTTCCATGATAGTCTCCCAAAAGTTTGGAACACCGAGTTTTCACAACAATTTTCAACATGTCTACAGGGGATCCGACGAATGGTCGTTAATGCCAGACAGAAGGGGCGCCGCGGCGAACTTGAGGTGCAAAAACTCTTGCAAAATGCACTCGATACAACAGTGCAGTTGAACTACGCACAGGCTGCAGCGGGCGGGTTTGACATGCAAGCAGGGGGTTGGGCCATTGAAGTCAAGCGTGCAGAAAACATCAAGATGCGGCAATGGCAGGCGCAAGCTCTTGATTCTGCGTGGAAACACGGATTGATGCCGTGTTTGTGGTATCGGCAGTCGTACAGGGATTGGGCGATACGTTTTCCAATCCTGGCTTTTTTGATGGTTTGGACAGAAAACCCGGTTACGAGTTGGAGTCAATCGGATTGGTTGGAGGTGGATGTCAATGCAGCGATTGCAACGATCAAACGAACTCATAGCATTGGCCTTGCGAACGGGGGCCATTGACTCTGATGATGCAAAAATTGCAGAGTCCGGTTGGAACGATGATTACGAAACCCTGGTTCGGCAGTGCATTTGCAGCGTCTTGAAAAAACCCCCGCGAGTCGCGGGGGAACTCGGGCTGCGCCGAGACGGGGGGAGATGTAGAATTGTAGCATGCACTCCCCGCATTAGCAGTGGACCATAGCAGGGGTCGCCGGGAAGAAAACCTGCAGACGGTAATCCAGGAACGCGCAAGCGTAGACTGTGACGGGGCAGATCCGAAAGAATCCGTCGGGCTCGCCGAACGATCATGCCCGGGGGTGTCGAAAGGCACATGATCGTCCTCTTGTGAGGGGTGACACCTCCCTGACTCCCGTACTAACGGTTAGCACTAACCGGCGGTACGTTGGGGTAGGGGGAGCCTTTGGGTGACAAAAGAGGTTTTGGTTCTAACTGAAGCGGCGAGCACATAACCATGACGCTCGCATGGGTAATTTTACAAGGGGCTATGATGCAAAGACACACACTTTCAGCGTTGTTTCAGGACATGGATCCAGCAGAATTTCGGGATCTGGTTGAGTCGGTCAAAAAACATGGCTTACGGGAGCCGATAACGGTGTTTCAGGGCGAGATTCTTGATGGGTGGCATAGGTACCAAGCGTGCCTTGAAACGGGCGTAGAACCCGTTTTTCGCGAGCTTGGTGAGGGTGAGAGCGTAGTGGACTTTGTTGTGGACTACAACCTCACACGCCGGCATTTGAATGCGGGTCAACGTGCGATGGTGGCGGTACAGCTCCGAGGGGAGACTGCAAAAATTGCGGATCTGGCAAGGGAGGCAAGGGTTAGCCAACGGACTGTGCACACGGCGAAAACTATAAAAGACCCTGAGAAAGTGCGCGATGTGATCACGGGTGCAAAAGCTCTGGCTGTAGCTGCAAATGTTGCAGACCCGAAACCTGCGGTGAATTACAAGGAGTTGTACGAAAAATTGAAAATCGAGTTTGATGATGCTCGCGTGAACTATGAACTCTTGGCAGAGGAATTTGAGGCGGTGGCCGCTTTTGCACAGGACGAAGGTGTTGCGCGATTGAAACAATTGCAAGCGGAGGTAAAAATTTTGACACAGCAGAGAGATCACTGGCAAAACGAAGCGGCATCCATGAAGTCGATGATCGAGTATTGGAAGCGTCGTGCTGCTGCGTGACTATCAACTCAACGCGATTGAAGCGCTGCGGCAAGGGATTCGTGAGGGGCACCGGGCGCAGGTGCTGGTAGCCCCCACGGGCGCAGGAAAAACCGTGGTGGCATCCAAACTTATCGAAGAGGCAATTAAGCGACAGTCTCGGGTTTGGTTTATTTGCGACAGGGTTTCTTTGATTGATCAGACATCGAGGATGCTGGCGAAATACGGTCTGGAACACGGAGTGATTCAAGCAGATCACTGGAGACATAAACCGTGGGAGTTTGCACAAGTTGTATCGGCACAAACAATTTCACGCAGAGAAATTACCGAGTGGCCAAAGCTGATTATCTGGGATGAATGCCACACATTTTACAAAAGCGTGACAGATATTGTGGAGAAAAATCCCGAGGCAAAAGTCATCGGGCTGACTGCGACACCATTTACAAAGGGAATGGGGAAGTTATTTACAAATGTTGTAAATACCACTACCACGAACAAACTGATTGCTGATAAATGGTTGGTGCCGTTAAAAGCCTACATTGCTACAACGATTGACATGACGGGAGCAGAAACAAAGTTTGATGGCGAGTGGAAAGAAAAAGAAATTGAGAATCGCGGCAGAAAAATTATCGGCGATATTGTGGCGGAGTGGGTATCGAAAACGCATGAACATTTTGGCGGCCCTGTCAAGACGATTTGTTTCTCGGCGTCTGTACCGCACGGGGAAGAGCTTTGTCGGGCATTTGCAGATCGCGGGTACAGTTTTCAGCAAGTGTCATATCTTGATGGTAACGACGAAAAAAGAAGAAAGATTATTGATGAGTTTAGGAAACCGGACTCCAGTATTCATGGTCTGATTTCCTGCGAAGCATTGGCAAAAGGTTTTGATGTGGTGGATATTTTGTGTGGTATTGGCGCCCGCCCTTATCGTAAATCCCTGAGCAGTCATTTGCAGCAACTTGGCCGTGTGATGCGACCGCACGAAGGCAAGGAATACGCACTCTGGCTGGATCACGCGGGGAATTTGCAGAGGTTTGCAGATGATCACGCAGAGGTATTTGAAAACGGCGTGCAGGATCTGGATCATGCAACGTATGACTCGAAACCGCGGCAGGAGAAACTGGAAGAAGAAAAAATAGAATGGCAGTGCGGCGAATGCAAGTATTTTTTTTCCGGAAGCACATGTCCATCATGTGGATGGCAAAGGCCGAGAAAAAAATCCAAGGTTGTCGAATTAGTAGGCGAGATGAAATCCTGGCAGAACGATGCAGTAACGGGCAAACATCAAACCTGGAAAGAGATTTGCTGGATCGCGATTGAAAAGAAAGGAACGTCGGACAACGCACGAAAGTTCGCGCAAGCGCAGTTCAAAAACATGTACGGTGAGTTTGCGAAATGGAATTTTTTCGACACAGAACCTGTGTTGCCAACACGCGCAACACGAAACAAAGTGCAATCACAACTGATTAAATATTTTCGATCAAGGGGTGAGCGATGACTTTTGTCGAACACGCGAGAGCAAATGGGCTGATCATGACGCATGCGATTGCGGATTCACGCTGGCACAGAGTCAAAACAACAGACAAACCAAACAAGCGAAACGGTGCTTATATTTTCGACGGCGTGCGCGGGTTGATCAAGAATTGGGCGACGATGGACAAGTGTTTGCGCTGGCCGGACGACGGGCAAACATGGATCAAGGCGGCCATTTTGCCGGACAACACACTGCTTCGGAATGCTGACGCATCAAAGTTGGCGCAGCAAATCATTGATCGCGCCCGATTGGACAGGCATCCGTACTTGGAGAAGAAAGGATTTCCGGACGTCAAGGGTCTTGTTGATGATGAAGAACTGATCATCCCGATGAGGGATTTCCGAACCCATGACGTTTTGTCGGTGCAAAAAATAAAGCCCGACGGGCAGAAGAAATTTCTCCCAGGCGGGCGTGCAAAAAATGCGGTGTTCGTGTTTAACCGAAAAGCATTGAAACATGGCGCATGGCTAGTGGAGGGGTACGCAACTGGCTTGTCGGTGCATCATGCGCTGCAAAACGCGTACTGGGATGTGGCGACTGTAGTCTGTTTCTCGGCGGGGAATCTGGCGAGTGTCGGTCGGCAACTTCACAAGGGCTGGGTGTTTGCGGACAATGACGCGGCGGGACTTCGTGCTGCTGAAGAATCATCGTTACCGTGGGTGACGACGGACGCGGGCGACGCTAACGATCTGCACCAGCGCGACGGGATTTTTGCAGTCCGGCGTGTGCTGCAGTCGGTGCGCTAGGATGGTGCTGCAATACGTCGAAAAGCACGGGCGCATCATACGGCGGGAAGCGGCCAAGCTATGCAAATGCACGGAAACGCACGGTGAATGCACGCGTGCATTCGTTTGGACGGGGCGCGCTAATGCTTGGTTGGCATTTTGAGCGACTGCTGGATCTCCGCGACCAGATCGATTATTTGGTCGTCGGTGTAACCCATATCGCGCGCAAGTAAAATCACCGCGGCTTGTGCATTGCACACGGCAGCCGCGGGGGATGGGAAACGGTCGCGGAGGCCCGCGAGAATATCGCGGATCCCCGGTGTCAGCATGAAATGCAAGTCGATCAATTCCATCGTCTGGATTTTATACCATGCACGGTGATTGTCACGCTTGCGGCGGTAGGCTTGAGCGCGCCATCGCACGCGAGACAGTTGGTGCACTGTCTGTTCTGGGTTTCGGAAGGGCAGAGCATCTCGCCCGCGGCTACTGGATCATGCTTGCCCTTGATACGGAAGGTCCGCCATCCCATAAGCTGCGCGATATCTGCATCTTCAATCGTTTCGACGGACGCCATGCACAGTTCGCGATAAGGTTGGGCGTATCGGGCGCGCCATTGATGACTATATCCTGTCCAATCGTCCGCGCCAGCAAGTAAGCGGCTCGTGTTTTCAAAGGGTATCGCGGCAGGGTCTCCGTAGGCGCCTAATCTAATCTTTTTCCCGGCGACTGCAGCGCGCATTTGCCGCGGGGCGCGGCGAAGATCAACGTAATCGTTTCTCTTTTTCCACACTTGAGCCGGTGCAAAGCCAACAGTTACATAGCAAACATCTTTGGCCGTGCAGTCGCCACAGATGGCCTTGTCCTTGCCGGATTGTACGGCCTCCACAGGGTGGATTGTGTCGTGAAGAATCCAGGTTTGCGCCATGTTTCCGGTTTTCGGATTGTCGGACTCCAGGGTGCAAATGCCGATGATCGGATCCCCGTTGATTTGTGACGGTCCCCGATAGTAGACAAAGCCATTCATACTAAAACCCTCCGCAGTTCTGCAATAATTGCAGGCAGTTCAAATTCATAACACTGAAAGACCACGCCACCACCAAAGCTTTTGGTGTGGTGTTTTCTTCCCCCGAGTTTTCGGGCTTGCTTTAGAACCCGTTCGTATCGATGCATGATGTCATACCCTGGATCCCTGGTGCCTTCCAAAAAGGTCCAGTGGATGCAAAATCTAGAGTTTCCGTTAATATCTCGTCGCAGTCGAACTACACGTCCCGATTTTAATTCGGCGTTTAATTCATCTTGAATGTTCATAATCACCTCGTTACTGATGGATCAAAAAAGAATTTGAGGGCATAAGCAAGAGCGGCGTCCTTTTTCTTGAATGTGACCGTGCCAATAAGCTGACCGCTGTCAAGGTCAGTCGCGGCTACTTGATGCCCTCCTGGTATGGGGTAAACCCTCACGGCTATGTTTTCAGGCGCGATAAGTTCCGCGCCGAGCGCGAGTTCGCGTTCGGTGTATGTCATAAAAACTCCAAAAAAGGGGCCGAAGCCCCGGTTTTTATGCGGTTAAAAGTCCGGCGGCTTTCATGGCGAGACGCCAATACCGCGCCTTGTGCTCTGGATTATCACGAGAGTAGTGCATACTACGTTCAGTGTAATCACCGGTGCGGTAATCCTGCTCCGATTCCGAATGTAGCCATTCGTAGGTTGCACCAACAGCAGGGCTGCATGAAACAAACGGGTAATCGCGCATGGCGCGTACTAGTTCACGGAAAGTGAGTGTTTCAACGTCAATGCGACCTAGTGCACCATCCGGACAATAGTCTTCCTCGTCGTCTTCTGGCGCAGGGTAGACTGTTTCGATAAATGTTACATTGATCATGATGTTTTCTCCTGGTAATTGATGCGAAAACTGCATCCTAAGGCCCTCGGATCGAGGGCTATAGGATGAAGTCTAGGCTTTAGATGTCTGCCAATCCGACTAGGTAGACCTCGTGCAAAAACCATCCAATCTGATGCTTAGTTTCGATGCGATAGCCCTTGGCAAGCCAGGCGTTAAGTGTTTCGATTGTCGCAGCTTGGGCGGCGCGGTAGTTAACTGCGTCTATACCGCCAATATAAATGTCAAACGTCTTGTCCATTTTAGTGCTCCTAGTCCTTCGCTGAAAGGGGCCGTAGCCCCTGGTTTTCAATAATTGCAGCAGCCGCAGCAGGGCGCATCTTCGCAGCGGCCTTGTTTGTTGCGGTAGAGTTCGGCGCCGGATGACGTCCGGGTGTAGTGGGATCGATATTTCTTGAATCGGCGGCGCATATAGCGGCCTACTGCCTGCGCGGTTTCCTGATCAAGATCAGGATCGACAGATAGGGCTAGCTGTTCATCTTCCATGTTCGGACTCCTTTTTAAATGTGGCGGCGCAATTGGCGCAGTAGTATGCGGTGAATCGGACGCCGTCAACGTCAGCGTATGCTCCAGTACTGTCGCGCGACTGATTGCACGAAAGACAGAAAAACCGAAACACCGGGATGACGGGATGAATCGGGAATAGTCTCATGTCAACACTCCATGATCATGATGTTTTCTCCTGGTAACCGATGCAAAAACTGCATCCCAAGGCCCTCCGGAGAGGGCTATAGGATGAAGTCTAGGCTGCAAGTAGTTCTTCAGTAAATTGTTGTGGTATCAGGAAATCGAGGGCTTTCTTAGCCAAGCTTGCCGCTTTGATGATGGCGGTCTTGTCGTCGCGCAACACTTTGAGCCAACTACCGATATAGCTCGAATGTTGTAGTTGACCATCAATGCCGCATTTCATGCATAGCATTGCTGCGCCGAGCTCTGCTACAAGTTCTTCGAAAGCGTAGGCTTCCGTTCCATAGCGGTTGCGCAAAGGTCGGTCTAGTCTGGAAGCGTGGCCAGTGGCATGCACTGCCTCGTGCAGCAAGGTTGCTGCATAGTCGCCAACACTGCGGAAGGAAGCTAGATCGGGAATGCCGATAAGGTCTCGGGTAGCTTGATAGTACGCAGAGCTCGCTTGCTGCACTCCACCGGCGAGGCCGAGCCGAGCCACGACGTCAGTCACGGCTCGATCTACGGATCCGGACAGAGTGCCTGATTGACGTTGAAAGCTAGCTCCTTCGACGTCGTCGGCATTGAAAACGAAGTAGTGGCGCAGCATTGGAACAATCGCGAGCGTATCTTCGCCGTCGTTGTTTTTCTTCGTGAGTTCTAAAGGCTTCCAGAAAATAATCGGCACGCCTTTGGAACCCTTTCGGACGCGCAATTTAGCTTGAGCGCATTGTTTGAACGTGAGCCAAGCATTCGAACGACCAAGGCCTGCCATGCCAAGCCATATCTGATTAATGCTCTGGTAGATTGTTCCGGTGATCGGGTTATATGCTTCGCAAGCTTCGCTCCAAGGCTTCACCCAGGGCGCAGTTCCCTTCTCTAGTTCTGCGATGATGGTGTCGGTAATTGTCTTTGCGATATCCATGTGTAGTGCCCCTGGTAAGTAAACAGTGCAAATGCACTGATTAGGATCATGCGCTCACTCTACACTGTACGGATTAGACTAAAGTAGTACTATGACCATCTTCTGATAGACGGTCGATAACAGTGGATAAATGGTACTGCGACTGTGTAATGGGGATGGATGGAATATATGGGTTACTGTCACTATCTGCCCGCCGTTACTGATAGGGAAAGCCTATTGGCGTGGTGTAGGGGTAGTGGCATGGGCAGCGCTGCGGATCTAGTCGGTCGATCGATGATCGGTACGCTTAGCGAGTGCGGTTAGCCAGGGCAGGGGCAGGGGTAGGCGAGCGTGATCGGCGTGGCAGCGGCACGGCGAAGGGTGCGTGCAATGGGGTTTGGGAGTGGCGCGGCCGTGCACCGTAACGCTCCTCCACCCATGGAAAAAACGATTTCTGGTATGCTGGGTGTTTTATGGGAGGTGTTTATGGATGTGGTGATTGAAGATGGTGTGCTTTTACCGGAGCGGCGGACGCAGAAGAGGGATTATCCTCATGGTCGGATGGAGGTGGGGCAGAGTTTTTTGAGTCAGCGGGGTTATGCGAGTGAGGGTGCGCTTGCGTATCGGATGGGGAAGTTGCATGGGATGAAGTTTGCGGTGCGCAAGGTGGATGGTGGTGTTCGTGTCTGGCGCACAGCCTGAGTTGACGTGTGTGAGTTGCCGCCACGTTTGGCTGGGTGGTGAGGTGAGGCGTGGCGGTTATTTTGTGCGGGATTTGTACTTGTGCAGTTTGACGCGGCGTTATGCCGAGCGTCGTTGTGAGAAGTTTGAGTACGAACCTGGGTCGGATGAGAGGGTGGTGAGTGATGACTTTTGACCTGCGCAAGTTTGAGAAGTTTTGCCGTGAGTTGACGGTGGAGACGAAGGAGCGTGGGTTACAGAAGTTGGGGACGCAGTTGCTTGGTACGCAGAAGTATTTGATGCAGGAGATTGGGAAGGGGTTGGAGGAGGGGAAGCATTTTTTTGTAGTGTTGAAAGGCAGGCAGTTAGGGATTACGACAATCAGTTTGGCTTTGGATTTGTATTGGCACTTTATTCACCCTGGGTTTCAGGGCACGTTGACGACGGATACGGAGGAAAACAGGGACCAGTTTCGGACGACCTTAGCGATGTACATGGAAGGTTTGCCGACGGAGTATAAGATTCCATTGGTGAGTCACAATCGGAATCAGATGGTGTTGAAGAACCGGAGTCGGTTGTTCTATCAGGTGGCGGGGATTCGTGCCAAGGGCAGTTTGGGGCGCGGCAAGGCGATCACGTTCTTGCACGGTACGGAGACCAGTAGCTGGGGGGATGAGGAGGGGTTGGCGAGTTTGTTAGCCAGCTTGGCGGAGACGAATCCTGCGCGGCTGTATTTGTTTGAGAGTACAGCGCGTGGGTTCAATATGTTCCATGATATGTATGTGACGGCCAAGAGGGCGAGGACGCAACATGCCATTTTCTGTGGTTGGTGGCGCAATGAGTTGTATGCGATTGATGCGGAATCCGAGATTTACAAGGTGTATTGGGATGGGAAGTTAAGTCCAGAGGAAAAAGAATGGGTAAAGGACATTAAGAAGCAGTATGGCGTGGAGATCAATACGCGGCAGATTGCTTGGTGGCGGTGGAAGTTGTCGGAAGGGATTAAAGACGAAGCGTTGATGTATCAGGAGTTTCCTCCGACGGAGGACTATGCGTTCATCATGACGGGCAGTTCTTACTTCAGTGCGTCCCGGTGTACGGATGCGATGAAGGCGGCGAAGAAGAATGTGCCGGATTTCTACCGTGTCAGCATGGGAGCCATGTTTCATGACACGGAGTTGATCAAGAGTACCGAGCGTTTGGCGACGATGCTGGTGTGGGAAGAACCCAAGTCAAACGGTTACTATGTGATTGGTGCAGATCCGGCCTACGGCAGCAGTGATTGGGCGGACAGGTTCTGCATCCAAGTCTATCGGGTGTATGCCGACGGGTTGGATCAGGTGGCAGAGTATGCGACATCGGAATTGAACACCTATCAGTTTGCCTGGATGATTTGCTATCTGGCGGGTGCTTACCGGAACAGCACCTTGAATCTGGAGATCAACGGTCCTGGGCAGGCGGTGTTGAATGAGTTGAAGAACCTGCGTCGGCAGGCGTTCCATTTGACGGAGCAGTACGGGACAGGTCTTGCCAATGTGCTATCCAACATGCAACATTACCTGTGGCGCAGGAATGATAGTCTGGGTGGTGTGACCAACTCGATGGGATGGCAGACCACGGCGGCGACCAAAGAGCGGATGATGAGTTACTTCAAGGACTATTTTGAGCGTGGGTTGATGCATGTGTACTCGCAGCCCTTGCTGGAGGAGATGAAAGCAATTGTGCGGGATGGTGCGAGCATTGCCGCCTATGGCAGGAACAAGGATGATCGTGTGATGGCAACCGCGCTGGCTTGTGCTGCCTTTGCGGAACAGGTGCAACCACGGTTGATGGCAATGCGGCTGACGCGCAAGGTGGCCTCGGAGCGCAAGGAAGAGATGCCAGAGACGGAGGTGGTCAACAGGCAGATCAACAACTACTTGCAATACATTGG
>OGVP01000157.1_pt1 | contig 10531 bp, 13 predicted proteins | sample 1575791 | NCBI WGS metagenome assembly OGVP01 (sample SAMN07581537, study PRJEB24739) | freshwater metagenome
GTTTCCCAGTCACGATAATTAAAGGTAAGTTTATTCAGAAATATAGTGCAATCTAATTAGGAGAATTGCTAATGCCAAATTATACAAATGCAGTTGCTGCAACAAGTCAAGCCCATACATATGTAGCAAGTTTAACTTTTTTATATGATAATATTGCTTTAATACCCGGTATTCCACACAAATACCAAATTGAAGTAGAAAGAATTTTTACAACAGCCAGAGCAGGAAGTCCAGTTGGAATTGTTGCCTTTCAAAGCGATGCTGCTGTTCCAGTAGAACAAAAAAGAGATGTATATATTATTCCAGAAACATTAAATAATAATACATACCTTACTTTTAATGAAACAGCAAAAACAATTACTATTGCAGCAGATCTTTCTACATTAAATAAAGTATATACAAATCCATCAAATACTATTTATGTACCAAATATAGTTGCTGGTCAAGTAATTACTTTTAGAAGAAAAACTATTAGTAATACTCCTTTAGTTACTTGGTCTAGCGGAACAAAACTAACTAGCAACCAACTAAACCTTGAAACAACGCAATTACTCTATCTAGTACAAGAAGTGTTAGATAGAGTATATCGTCAAATTTCTATTAGTGGTGATATTGTATCTCAGATTGCTGATAACGCAATTACTACTTCAAAGATTGTAGACCTTAATGTTACTACAATTAAAATTAATGATTTGGCTGTAACTACCGCAAAACTAGCAGACCTTAATGTTACTACTGGTAAGATTAATGATTTAGCTGTAACTACAGCAAAGATTGCAGATTATAATATTACTCCTGCAAAGTTAATTAACACAACTCAAGCGTGGTCTTTAACTGGTACTTTAGCTTTAACAGATCTTGCAACCTCAGCAACTGGAGATAAGGTTGCTAATAAAAATTATGTACTAGACCGCATTTCAAAATATGGTATTATTACCAAAGATAGTACCGTAACAAGTAATGTTCTTGATACACCACCAACAATCCCAACCGACGCTAATGATGATGTTTCATTACAAAGTGGTGGTATTTGGTTTAACCCAAAAGATGGCGGTCTTCGTGTAAGAGTACTAGATAAGTGGGTAAGAGTTACTGGTACTCCCTTAAATATTACTGATTATATTTCTACAGGAGCAATAGCTCAGACTAAAACTGGTAATTTAACATTAAATGGAGATTTAACAGTAGATACTAATACTTTATATGTTAATTCAACAAGTAATTATGTTAATATTGGAACAACTAATCAACATTCAAAACTAACATTATCTATTAGTAATACAGCAAACGATGGATTTAGTTTAATAGCTACACAAAATAATGATTTTTTAAAACTATTAGCAAATACAGGAAGTGGATCTTATAATCCATTAACATTAGCTGGTGATAAATGTTTTATGTTTGGTAAGCAAGACGGATCTGCTGATAGTTCTGGTTTATGTATAATACCTTGGACTTCTGCTGGTGCGCATGGTATGCGTATAACATATGATGGTAAAGTCGGTATAAATAAAAATAATCCAAGTACTTCATTAGATGTTAATGGTACTATTACAGCAACAAATTTTGTTGGAAATGGTATTGTACCAGTTGGTTCAATTTTTTGTATAGCACACAATACTCAACCAGATGGTTATTTAATATGTAATGGTCAATCTGTATCAACTACAACCTATCCTGCTCTACATGCAGTTATTGGTTATACTTATGGAGGGAGTGGTGGTAGTTTTAATGTTCCAGATTTAAGAGGAGAGTTTGTTAGAGGTTTTGATGCTGGTCGTGGTGTTGATTCTGGTAGAGCTTTAGGATCAGCTCAAGCACAAGATTGGAAGGGATTTTACCAAACTAATACTATACAAACAGGATCAGGTGGATGGGCTCACAATAATGTTTATATGGGTAAAACAACATATCCAACATCATATACTGGTAATTTATTTACTGGTAAATGGGAAAGCCCGGGTACTGCTATTGGAACAGCTTGGGATTCATCTGAAATTAGGCCAAGAAATATAGCTTTCGTCTATATTATTAAAACTTAAGGAAAATAAAAAATGCCAAGTAATTTAACATCAATCTCATTTCCAGCAAGTCCAGCTTTAAATCAAACATATACTTACGGAAACCAGACATATCAATGGAACGGTACTGAATGGGTTGTATCATACGATTCTAATTCAATTCCAATTGGTGCAGTAACACTTAGTGGAAATCAAACTATTACTGGAGTTAAAACCTTTAGTGATAATATAGTTGCTAGTAGTGGTATTACCGGAAATGTTACTGGCACAATACAAACAGCAGCCCAGCCAAATATTACAAGTTTAGGAACATTAACTAGTGCGGTTATTTCTGGTAATTTAACAATAGATACTAACACTTTATTTGTTAACTCAAGTAATGATAGAGTTGGTATTGGAACAACTAATCCAACAACAACACTAGATGTAAATGGAACAACAAATATAACTGGAACATTAACAGCTGGTGGAAATACTTGGCCTCAATGTATTCAGACTCATGTTGATTATCGGGTAACATATCAAAATGCGGCTCAGGGTGCTGCTTCTCAAGTTAATATTGCCGCTTTAAATACAACAATTACTCCAAGAAGTGCAACTAGTAAAATTCTTGTAAACTTTTCTATCTCATATGAGTCTTATAATGATAGATTATTTCGTTTATATAGAAATATTAATGGAGTTCGTACTGAAATTGCTTCTGCTCGCCCAGTTAGTGATCCACTTCAGTACAATGACCCTAACTTTGTTGCAAGGTGGGGGTTTAAATCAGCAGACTATGATGTTGATCAGGGATCAACGATGATGAATCAGCATATGATGTATTTAGATAGCCCAAATACAACACAACCAGTAACTTATGAGCTTTGGACATATGCTTCTGAACTTCCAAACCCCGCTGCTTTATGGTCATACCTTGTATTAAATGCTACTTTTAATCAAAACTCACAAAGCGTTGCCCATGAACTTGCAACTTCTCAATGTATTCTTCAAGAATATTTTGCATAATAAAATAAGGTTTATATTATGAATGATAATCAATTATCAGTCTATGTTGCAGTAATGCAACTAGCAATTCTAACAATAGGAGTAGTAACTGTAATACTAAGAATGGGCAAACGAGATGCTATGATTGATCGTAGTATGGACGAATTGTTGGTTCTAAAAGAAATTACTAAAGACCTTGTTAAAACAGATATTGAACAAGGTAAAAGTATTATTACCGTTATTGGAGAATTAAAAGAACTAAGACATCGTGTAGAAGTTTTAGAAAGACAAATGCTATGAAAAGATTCCTAAGTATATTGTTACTATGTGGTTGCTCTTCTGTAAATGAGATTTCTACTAGTAACCATATAGTTCAGGAAAATGCTATTAGAATTCTAGACACTCAAGATATTACAATTGCACACAAACACGCACAGATTATTCTAAATGAAACATCTGATATTGCTGGTGTACTTGGAAATATCAAAGATGTTACCCCTTGGTGGGCAACACTACTCCAGTATGGCTTTATTGCTATTATTGGAATTGCTATAGTAATATTACTTTGGCAAACAGGAATTGGTCAGGCTATTCGCTTGGCTATAGGATGGATTCCTAGTAATAAAAAGAAAGAAGCAGCCCTTGCACAGTCTGTCCTTAGTGATAAGAATCCAGAAACTGTAAGAGAATGGATTGCTGCTAAAAGACTTAGTGACCCAGAATTTGATGCCGCATGGCGAAAGGAAGACAATGCCCGGACGAAAACCAATCAACCGTAAGTTAGGCTCTAAAGTTAAACCCGGATCTAAAAATGTTCCACTAAAAGGAATTAATTCTTTAAATCCCGTTTTTACTGGAATGGAACAACTTGATATGAAAAGAGCAAAATTAGACGCTAGTGGTTATTTAATTAGTTCAATGATTATTCCTCCAGTTGTTGGTGAAGAAGAAGAAGAAGAAAGGCCAAGATAATGCCCGGACGAAGACCAATTGATATTAATCAACAAACACATGATGCTAGGGGTAATCTAAAAGGTGCTGTTACAGCATTACCAGACCATGCATATGCTTTAAGATCAGGTGGTCTTAGTCAGTTTAGTTCTACATCATCAGAACAATTAGCTAGTGTTATTTCTGATGAAACTGGTACTGGAAACCTTGTATATAATACAAATGCAATTCTATATACACCACAGATTTCTACCGTATCTAGAATAATAACTAGCGAAGTAACTACCGGATCAACAACAGCAAATCAGGTATTAATGTCTTTTCCTTTATATGAAGGTACTGATATTGCTACTAATGTTATTATAGGTTCTGCTGATGTTATTATTCAAACTGATGTTGGAGATACAACAGGAACCGTAGCAACTCCAGAATATGTAACAAAAAGAAGAATTAGTAAAATGTTAGTTGTAATGGACCATGACTTTAATGGAACTGGTGGAACACAATCACCAAATCTATTTCATACAGAATATGGACATACAGCAACAGCTTCTGGAGTTGCTACCTATAACTTTGCATATAGATCTGCTACTAAAACATTTAATATAGAAGTAACACCATCTACAAACAATACAATGCGCCACAGAGTAATTGCCTTCTGTATGTTTGGTATGGATAGAAATTGGTCCGCACCTCCTGTAGTTGTACCATAAGGAATAATATATGGCTATTAATAAATTTAATTCTAAGGATGGTTATTCTATTGCAGATCCTCCAGTAGCACTTATTGATAATGTTGGTAATTATAATACAACTACTGGTAGTATAACCGCAGTAAACGGTACTTATACTGGTGATGTTTCTGCTATGCACTTTATGGGTGATTTTATTGGAGAACTACAAGTAGAATGTAAAAATACAAGTGGTTCTATAATTCCAAAAGGAACTCCAGTATATATTACTGGTACTGTAGGTGCTACTAATGTACTTGAAGTTTCTCCTGCAAATGCTAATAGTTCATCTACAATGCCAGCAGTTGGTTTAACATCAACTGAAATACTAGTAGGGGCTACTGGTCATGTTACAATTATGGGAGGTGTTCAAAATTTAAATACAAACTCATATACAGTAGGACAAACAGTTTATGTTGCAGTTGGTGGAGGTCTTACCAATGTTAAACCAACAGGAGCTACAGAATTAATTCAAAATATAGGTAGGGTTGGTAGAGTCAATCAAAATAATGGTGAAATAATTGTAACTGGTGCAGGAAGAACTAATGATGTTCCTAATACTATTTCAATATCAGGACCACTAACAGTAGGTGATAATTTAACTGTTAATGGAACCACTACCACAATTAACTCAACTATTACAACACTTGGTCCTAGTACTTCTGGAAATACATATTTAACTATTGATTCTAATTTAGGAGAATCAATTTTAGCTGGAGAAAATCTTGCTGCAATAATTGGAAATGCTGGAATTAGTCTTGTAGATTATGGTGGTGGCATTACTTTAGATAGTTCTACTGGGTTTTCTATTGGAGATGTTTCTGGAGCAACTAGTGGTGAGTATTTATTTATTGATCCTAGTGGATATACAGCAAACTTTAATGGTATTAATGTTATTGCTCCTCAAGTTTCAGCTCCTACATTTACATCAACCCTTGCTGGTGTAGATATAAGCTATGGTTTTACTGCATCAACTACAACAACAGCAACAACTCAAATTAATTTAGCACAACTAGAAAAAACAACTTATAGAGGTGCTAAGTTTATTATTCAAGCTGTTAATACTACAGGTGGAAAATATCAATTCACAGAAATAAATGCAATACACAATGGTAATACTACTGTCTCTACAGCAACCATTAGTGATATAAATATAGGCGGTGCTAATGCAACATATGTAGTAGATATTGGTGGTACTGGTAATACTAGAATGAGACTACGAGCAACACCAACATCTACACAGTCTACGGTTTTTAAAGTATATATTAGAAACTTTTCTATATAAGGAGAATAATTATGGAATCATTTTTAGGAAGTGTTTGGTTTGGTTGTTTTATGTTATTTGCTGGTTATGTCGCTGGTCATGTCGTAAGTGTTGATAAAATCAAGACTTGGATCAAAGGCTGAATATGTCCGATAACAAGGATCTCATTAAACGCCTTAACGACCGTTTATTGAGCCAGCTCCTTCTAGACCTAGATGACCCCACCCGATGCACTCCGGGGCTTTATACGGTCATTAGGGGGCTTATAAACGACAATAGGGAGGTACTGGATGGTATCTCCCATAGTGCCTTGGACGAACTAGAAGCTAAGATGGCTTCCAAGGCTCCCTTTAAGTTCAAAGCGTCCGCTGGATAATGCGGACTTCGCTACCTTTGGGGGTCTACTAGGGAACACCTAGTAGATCCTATTAGTCCGATAATAGTAGAAGTTTAAGTTCCTCTTTTTGGAGGTTGTATGCAAGCACCACAAGAAATGACAGATGATTTTAGAAACCACCTATGGGCCTGTTTTAAGTACCTCGGGCTTGGAGAACCAACCCCATTACAGTACGCTATGGCAGACTATATGCAAAAGGGACCAAGGGACTTCCAACTTCAGGCTGGTCGTGGTGCAGGCAAATCCGTAATCAATGCTTGCTTTGCCAGTTGGAGATTGTTAACCAATCCCAATAGAACTATCATGGTTCTATCAGCAACATCCGATAAAGCAATTAAGTTCATTTCTCAAGTTAGACAAATTTTAAATGTTGTTCCTTATTGTGAACATCTTAAACCAAAAGAGTTTGATAAAGATAGTGCATTCGGTTTTAATATTGGATGTCGTACTCTTTATGGTCAGGATTTGTCTTGCTATGCTAAGGGTATCACCAGTCAGATAACTGGTAGCCACGCCGATGATATTATTGTAGACGATGTTGAGATTGAAGAGAATGCAGATACTCCAGCCGCTAGAGAAAAACTTTTAAATAAATTAGCAGAACTAGAACAGATTAGAAACAATGTTCCAGATGGTTGTATTAGAATTCTAGGAACATATCAATCAACAGATAGTATTTATCTTAAACTAGCTAATTCATATCCAATTATTAAGTTTCCAGCAATTATGCCAAATCCAGATATTCCCGGAGAGGTTGATTGTTGTGCAGACTATATCCTAAAGTTGGAGCTAGAAGTAGGAGAATCAACACAACCAGAGAGATTCCCCATAGAAGTCCTTAAGTCTAGAGAGGCTAAGATTGGCCCTAGACTATTTGCTTTACACTACAAATTAGATCCTACCCTTAGTGATAGAGCTAAGTATCCACTTAAGTTAGAGGATTTAATTGTATTAGATGTAAATCCAGAATTATTTCCAGAAAAGATTACATGGGAAAAGCGTGTTCCAAAGAAACATATTGAATCGTATGGTATTTCAGGAGATCTTTTATATGAACCACAATGGACTAGTCCTAACTTTATACCGTATACGCAAACCGTTATGTTTGTCGATCCGAGTGGTAGGGGGTCGGATGAAACAGCTGTTTGCATTGCGTCATTTGTCAATGGCTATGTCATCATACATGAATTGCTTGGTCTTCAGGGGGGATACGAAGAACCTCTTTTAAGAAAAATAGCAAAATTAGCTTATCAATATGAAATTAATTTAATTCGTGTTGAAGCTAACTTTGGTGATGCTATGTATTGCAACCTATTAAGACCAGTTGTTTCAGAAGTATGTGGTCAAGTTGCTATTGAAGATTTTAAGGTTAGTGGATCTAAAGAACAAAGAATTATTAGAATTCTAGAGCCTATAATGGCTGTTCATAAATTAATATTTAATACAAAGGCTATTAAAGATCCAGAAAATCAAAAACAAATAACAAGAATTACAGAGCGTCGTGGTAGTCTTAAACATGACGATAGAGTTGATATTTTATCAAGTGCTGTTGCTTATTGGCAAGATTCATTATCAATAGATGCCGATTCTCAAATTAAAAGAAATAAAGAAGAAGAATATAAACAGCAAATTAAAGATTGGTTAGGAAATAAAAGAGCTTTAGGATTACTTGGAGAAAGAGTTAGTGGAGCTATCTTATTAAACGGTAGTGACAAATACAACAATAAAGTATTTCCTAAAGTTGTTAAAAGAAAATTCTAATGGGCATAAATATAGTAACTGGTTTTGGTCAACGAACTGGAACATCCTTTGTAATGCAAAAGATAAAAGAAAAGGGATTACCTGTTTGTGGTGAAAAGTTCTTAAATGGAATAACTGTTGAAAAACATAATCCAAATGGATATTGGGATATTAACCCATTACAACTATCAGAACTAATATCTAATAATAAACTAGATAATAAGTTTTGTAAGTTATGGGCAAATGTGTTACAGTTTATCCCACAAGAAAACACAGATTTAGTTATTGTTCTAGAACGAAAAAATAAAGAACAACAACTCTCTAGTATGCAAAAAGTTTTAAACGATGAACTAGAGTTAGCAATAAATAAGATTTTCTATAGCGGTGAAACAGTTAAAGATATTTACGAAAATACAGTTACTCTATTAAATGCTTGGTTACAACACAAAGATAAAAGTAAAGTATTACATATTTATACTGAAGAATTAGATAATTCATTATCCAGTATTTACAACTTCATAGAAAGAGGTCTTAAATGCCATTAATCGTTGGTGGAATAATGGGTGGTTTGGCTTTAGGCCAAGGTATCATGGGTGGTCTTGGAGCACAAAGTCAAGCTAATGCTCAAGCTAAACAACAACAAATGCAAGCACAAAATGCTAATTTCCAGCGTCAATGGCAAATAGATGCTGCTAATAGAAACATTGATAAACAAAATCTAGCAAGAGCGATTAATAATAAAAAGATTGAACAGACTGCTCTTAGTGAACGGGGCATTGCTGAAGTATATCAAAAACTAGGATACGATAATTCTAAAAGTCAATTCAGTAAGCAAACAAATCAAGTAAATGCTGCTCTATTGTCTAGTGTATCTGGTAGAAATATTTCAGCATCTAGTGGAACTGCAAGAGCTTTACTTAGACAAAACCTCCAAAATGCAACTACTAATATGGCAAACCTTCGTGTTAGTAATATGAATAAAATGAGAGATATTAATACAATTTACCAAAATAGATTAGCACAAAGAGATTTTAATTATCAAGAGTTTAATATATTCATGCCCGGAGATACTAGTACGGTTAGTGGTGGTAGTACTGGTATGATAATTGGTAGTGCAGCTCTTAGTGGTCTTAGTGCTGGTGTTACTGGTGCTCTTATGTTTGGTAAAGGTGGTGTATTTAATACACCATCTGGAGGCTAATAATGAACTACGAAAAATTAAATAAACTACAGCAAATAGCAACTGGTAGTGTTTATTCTGGTAAATCCAGTTATGAAAATGTATCTGAAATTAGAGCATCAAAACTAAAAGCTAAACTAAAAAAAATTGAAACTGAAATTAAAGACATGTATCCAAAGAACAAAAAGAAAGTTTTTGAAACTTGGGTACAGGCTACTAAAGATTTTCCAATGCCAACTAAAGACTTTAAGGAATATTATTGGAATAAATATCTTGATATTCATCCAGAAGATAAAGATACGGCAAAAAAAGAACTAATTAAAAATACCGAACTAGAACTAGGTATGCTAGAGACACCAACCCAAAAAGAACACTATCTTCGTGATAAAGTTTCAAGATGGCCTGAATGGTTAATAAAAGAATTTAAAGATGATCTTCAAAACTTCTCAACAAGAAATGCAGATGTTAATTTTAATAAGTCAAAGCAAATCTATAAAGACGATCTTTCAAAAAGATTAGGAAACCTATCTAGTAAAGAATTAGATCCAGATGTTTCTGAAGAAGCACATATTGACGATCTACTAAAACTAGAAAAGATGAATCTAATGGATGTTGCAGATGCTTTAAATGGTCGGTTTGGAGTAACAAATAAAGATGGTAATTTTATGCCAGCCTTTGATCTACAAGATAGAAATCAAATTATTCCAAATGATCCTTTTGGTTCTCCATCCACAGATGAACAATTAATGATTGATGAGCTTGCTCCAGAATTTATTAGAAACTATGTTAAAGGAAATCTTGCTAATCAAAGAGCAAAAATTAATATGGATAATCAAGCAAGCGAAGGTGTTGCATCTTCAATGCTAGAGACAGGTGCATTGACACCAGATAGATGGTCTGAAGCTTTTTCAATGTTCTCAAAACCAGAATATAATACTCTTCTAAAAAAGGGTATGATTGGTGAGATTGAGTCTGGTAGAATTAAGTCAGATGAAGATATTGTAAAAACATTATATATGGCTATGTCACAGTATAAAGACTTACTAGGAGGAAACACAAATGGCCCCAACGCCTGAGCAATTAATGATTGATGTTCAACCTAATTTAATACAAGCACCACAGGTAACTGAACAGGTTGTACCAACTCCAGTAGTTAAAGAAGCCGAAGTTTCAATGCCATCCCCAAAAGAGTGGATTGGTCAAATTGATTATGGAATGAATTGGTATGCTTTAGGAGGCAGCTTATCGTGACTGGGAAAC
>OGVP01000158.1_pt1 | contig 10500 bp, 9 predicted proteins | sample 1575791 | NCBI WGS metagenome assembly OGVP01 (sample SAMN07581537, study PRJEB24739) | freshwater metagenome
TCTTCATCCGGGAGCCGTCCCACCTGGACGGGCGGTTTTTCGACGCGTTCCGGAACCGGTGCCTGCTGGTGGGGATGATCGCGTGCCCGACGAACCACCCGTGGCACTGGGACGCGCACCGGCATGACCTGATCTTCACGTTCACCGAGGAGTACCGGAGATTTTTCGAGGTGCAGGGAATCCCCGCCCGGATCCTCCAACTGGGCGTGGACGAACGGGTGGCCGGGGAAACGGGAAACCTGCCCAAGGTGTACGACTGCACCTTTGTCGGATATCTGGGCCAACCCCACCAGCAGGCGAAAACGGAGCTGATGGCCAAAGTGGCGCAGACGGGCAAGTTGCGGTGGTGGGGGCCGAAGGGGGAGGAGATCAGCCGGCACCCGGCGCTGGAGGCGAGCTGGCAGGGAATGACTGGCGGCCTGGAGATGTTGAAAATCTACGGGCAGTCCAAAATCGTGCTGAACGACTATCCGGATTTCATGCAGGGGCAAAGCAACAATATGCGGAACATGGAGGCCCTATCCGTGGGCAGCCTGCTGCTCACCCGGCACGCGGACAGCATCGCCGGGCTGGAGAGGGAAGGCGCGGTGGCGACTTTTCGGGATGCGGAGGAGTGCGCGGGCAAAATTCACCATTTTCTCCAGGAGGATGGGGAAAGGGAGAGAATCGCACGGAAGGGGGCGGAGGTGGCACGGGAGCGCTGCAACTACCGGACGATCGTGCGGGGAATGATGGAGGCGATTGGAGAGGCGTATGAGAAGAAGAGGCCGAGGATGAAGGGGTGGGAGCGTTGTTAGATTAAGATGAAGACTTTTTCGAAGTTGGGAGTTGGGAGATGGGAGATGGGGTTTGTTATTTCGGAATTCGGAATTCGAAATTCGGAAAATAAATTGTCAAACAAGAGTCTAAAGATGGATGGATTGCCATCTCCGATCTCCCATCTGATCGGGAAGCGAGTAAGGTGAATTTGTGACGGTACCGGGGATCATCCAGCGCTGGAGAAGGTTCAAGCTGGCACGGCGGGGGCTGCGTTTGGATCGGAGCTGTTATGTGGGGCCGGGGGTTTCGCTGGGGCCAGACACGCACCGTAAAATCCGCGGGGTAATTGAAGTCGGGCAGGAATGTGAAATAAACCAAGGAGTCGAACTTAACCCCTGGGGCGGGGCCATCCGACTGGGGCGCCGGGTGTGGCTGGGGCCGTACGCGGTGATTTACGGCCACGGCGGCGTGGAAATCGGGGACCAAACCCTCGTCTCCATGCATGTTAGCATCCTTTCCTCAGACCATGCCATTCCGGAAAGGGCGAAAATGATCCGAAATTGCGGAGATGTCCTGAAGCACACCAAGATCGGCCGGGATGTGTGGATAGGGACTAACGCGGTGGTTCTCGGCGGTGTGACAATCGGGGACGGGTGTGTGATCGGCGCCGGTTCGGTGGTCACAAAGGATCTGCCGGCTTATTCGGTGGCGGTGGGAGTACCGGCGAGAGTTGTCAGAACGCGAACCTAACGCGGACAGCTCAGTTTAAGTCGAAGTTTAAGTAATTTTCAGAAAATGAAGCTGGAAGTCAGTGTTGTCATACCGACGAACAATCCGCTGATTGGTGGAAGGATTAGGATTAGGTCGGAGGCCGGAAGACGGAGGTCGGTAGTCGGTGGAACTGCTAGTTTAAGATTAAGTTGAAGTTGAAGTTTAAGTTTAAGTTTATGTGATTTTCAAAAAATGAAGCTGGAAGTAAGTGTTGTCATTCCGACGCACAATCCGCTGATTGGTGGGAGGATTAGGATTAGGTAACGCATGAGCTTGGAACTGAGTGTTATAATTCCAACGCATAATCCGAGAAGAGACTATCTTGAGCAGGTGGTGGAAGCGTTGGCGGGGCAGACGCTGGCGGCTGAAAAGTGGGAACTAGTGATTGTGGATAACGCCTCTTCGGAGATGGGAGATGGAAGATGGGAGATGGGGGGAATTCCCAACGCGAGAATCGTGAGGGAAGAGAGGCTGGGGTTGACGAATGCGAGGTTGAGGGGTTTTGCGGAGACAACAGGGGAGATCATCGTGCTGGTGGATGACGACAACGTGCTGGCGCCAGACTACCTGGAGCAGGCGGTGCGGATCGCAAAGGAGTATCCGCAGATGGGCACGTGGAGCGGGGCGATCGAGCTGGTGCTGGAGCCGGGCAGTCCCCAGCCGGCGGAAAAGCTTAGAGGGTTGCTTTGCGAGCGGAAGGTGGAACGGGCGGTGTGGTCGAACGACCGGAGCCACTTTGCGGCCACGCCCTGGGGAGCGGGGGAGTGCATTCGCAGGGAAGTGGCCAAGGCGTACGCGGACAAGGTGGCCCGGGAGCCGAGGAGAAGGCAGTTGGACCTGCAGGGGAAGGATCTGGTTTACGGGGGGGACACGGACATCGCCTACACCGGATGTGAGATGGGATACGCGATGGGAGTGTTCCCGGAGCTGAAGGTGAAGCATTTGACGCCGCCGAGCCGGTGCACGGAGGAGTATTTGCTGAAAGGATATGAGGCGAGGGCTTACTCCGAGGTCCTGCACGGGTGGATTGAGACGGGGAGAATCCCGCCCCAAAGAACCGATCTGCGGGGAAGGTTGGGAGTCTTGGTTAGGTGGATGATGGGCTCCAAACTTGAGCGGAAGATGATCAGCGCGCGAGCGAGAGGATTAAAAAGGGCAGAGGAGTTTGTCAGCTCCCAGTCGAATATGAGCCGAAGGTAAGAAGTGGTCGTTTACGTTTACGATTACGTTTACGAAAAAAATAAAACAGGCGCGCGCCAGGGGCATCCGAAAAGGAGAGGTGTTTGTGAGGAAGCAGGAATCCAATCCAAGGAGATAGAAGATAGGAGATAGAAGTTAGGTTGTTTAATTCGGAATTCGGAATTCGGATTTCGAAAATAAGCTTGGGCTTGGTGACCAGAACTTAAAAGCATGCGCGTATATTTTTACGTAAGGAACGACGAGGGGTGTTTGCAGGAGGATGTGATCACGCTGGCGGAGGGGTTGCGGGAGCTGGGGATTCCGTTCTATGCAAATTGTAATTACTGGCAGGAGACGACCGAGCCGGGGAGCTGGCTGTTCCGGCACGATCCGGCGGTGGGGCCGGATGACTGTGACTTGGTGGTGGTGAGCTATTTTTTTCCGTACTGTATACAGCCGCGAACATTTGATGCTATAAGTCAACTCTTGCCGGTCGGGCTGCTCAAGCCGGGCAGAAAGTACAAGACGGTGTTTATGGACCATTTTGACGGACACCGGACGATCAGCTGGGAACCGGAGTACCGGCAGTTTGACCTGATCCTGCGGGCCAAGCTGAACAAAAGAGCGTGGCATCCGGAAAACATGAAACCTTGGGTTCTGGGGTTGAATGGCAGAATCCTGAAAGCAACCGAAGGCGGAACGCAGTACTCGAAAAGAAAGCGGACAATGCTGGTGAACTTTGGCGCCTCGCACCCGTACCCGCACGGTACAAGGGATTTGGCGGAAAAACGGTTTTTACCCAAGATCAAGAAGTGGATTCCGCTGGATGGGAAAAAAGACGACCTGACCAAGGTGCCGGATGACCCGTACGAAAAACTGATGTGGAAACAGACGGGGGGGAGGTATTCACGGAGCTACTACGAGAGGCTGAAGCAGAGCCAGGCGGTGGCCTGCTTCTGCGGGGAGATGATCCCGCCAATGCCGTTCCGCAACCCGGAGTGTTACCTGGTGGGAGGGAACAAGGCAAAGCTGAGGAGGCTGTTTTACGAGATGTTGGGGAAGCTGGATCCCCGGCCGCCGAGGTCGGTGCAGTGGGACAGTTTCCGCTTCTGGGAGGCGCTGGCGGCCGGGTGCGTGGCCTTCAATATTGATTTGGAGCGGTACGGCGTGGTTTTGCCGGTGATGCCAGAGAACTGGAAACATTATATCGGGGTGAATCTGGAAAATGTGGATGAGACCATCGAAAGACTGAGGACCGATGGCGGATGTTTGGAGAGAATTGCCGCCGCAGGGCGAAAATGGGCGATGGAGAATTACAGCCCTGAAAAAGCGGCGAGCCGCTTGTTGGAAATAGTGGCTTAAGGTGAGCGTTCTGCAAAAACTCCGCTCTCTCTTTTGGGTTCGGCTGAGAACCTTGGCGGCTTATCTCAGCCGTGCGCCGGGGATGACCGCGATTTGGCCGTGGCTGCAAGCGGGTTTAGTGCAGACCCGGATCTGTGACGGAAGAAAGATGGGGGAAATCCGTGTGCCGCTGGGGAGGGGAAAAGATGAGGTGATTCGGGTGGATCTGAGGTCCCCGCAGCAGATGGATGTGTTCCAGGAGGTGTTGGTGAAGCGAAACTATCCCCTGGATAAAGCTCCTTTTGTTCCAGAGCTGGTGGTGGACTGTGGAGCCAATATCGGATTCTTTTCTGCCTTGGCGGCATTGCGTTTTCCGCAGGCGAAAATCGTGGCCTGGGAAGCCCAGCAGGAGAATTTCTCGGCTTTGCAAAACCAGCCGGTTCTACAAAACCCGCGAGTGCAGCTCGTCCATGCCGCGGTAAGCGACCACAACGGGGAAGGATTCTTCAGGGGAGAGGGTGCCGGGGGCATGCTGGAAATCGGATCCGCACAGGGCGGTGGTACCAAGGTGAAAATCCTGGATTTGCGGGAATGGTGGATGAAAAACAAAAGACCGAAGGTTCTATGGAAAATCGATGTGGAGGGGCATGAAAACACTCTGTTACCTTATATGGCCGGGGCCTGGGAAAGACCTTGCGCCCTATTTCTGGAGACCCATGAACCGGGTGGTAATGACGGAGACCTTATCAAGACGCTGAATCAAGACGGTTTCCAGATAACCCTGTTGAACGAGCACAAGCTTCCAGGAGATGAACGCATCTTCAGGGAATTTGTTTGCCTTAAAAAATAAAAAAATGCCTTTTCCGCAAGTCCTTATCTTTTCTTCCGAGTTTCCCCAAACCGGAACGGCCGGCGGCCTGATCTTGCACAGGCTTTTGCAAGAATATCCTACCGAAAAAGTGCGGATCTTTGGGCCTGAGCCGGATTTAAATTCTAAGGCGTTGGAATTCCGCCACCTCTTGATCCGGATGCCTTGGCAGAGATTTGAAGGTTCAAGATTCAACAAGGTGCATCGGACGCTTCGCTCCTTTGGGCTGGTGCCCCGTTTCCCCGTGCGCCAGGCGGACCGGCTTTTGGAGGGGTTCCGCCCCGAGGTGGTGCTGACGGTGATGCAGCACGGCACTTGGTACGACTCGGCGATGGCGTATGCCGTGGCGAAGAAAATTCCATTGGTGACGATTGTCCACGACGCCAATGAGAACTTCGACAAGGTGTACGGTTGGGCAAAGGAAGCACAAAGAAGTACAGACGAAAGGTTTTACCGGTTTGCCAAGCACCGGCTGTGTGTCAGCCCGGAGATGGAGGAGTTCTGCTTCCAAAAGTACGGGGTGCGCGGGGAGGTGATGTACCCGAACCGGGACGAGAGCCTGCGGCCGAGGCCACCGGAGTGGAACCGGGAGCTAAGAAATCCCCCGCATCTGACGGTGGGCTTTGTGGGGAATGTGAATTATGGCTACGGAGAGGCGCTGGTGGAGATGTTGCCGGCCTTGGAACAGACGGGGAGCCGGCTACGGATCTGGGGGCCGCCGCCGGGGCAGGAGTGTCGGGCGCTAGCCGAAAGCGCCAACGTTAGCTTGGAGGGATTTTTGCCCTCCCCGGAGGTGTGGGAGCCGGTGAAGAGGGAGTGTGATGCGGTGATTCTGCCCTACAGCTCCTCGGAAAGAATGAAAGAGCTCTATTCCTACCATTTTCCCAGCAAGTTGCCGGAGTATCTGGCCCTGGGGATGCCGATAATTATTACCGGGCCCCAATATGCAACAGGTGTTCTTTGGGGAAAAAGGAACATTGAAACGGCGAGTACCTGCGGCAGTGGCGATTGCGGCGCATTGCTGTCGCTTTTTCAAAACCTGAAAAAGGACGCAGGTTGGAGAAATAAGTTGGCTGCCGGAGCGGTCGAATTATCGCGAAAAGAGTTTGACCCCAAGAAAATACAAGCAAGGTTCATGAACATAATTTCGTCCATTTGAAACCTCGTCCAATCACGTCCTACGCCAAGGTTCAGTCCTAGGTGGGAAACCTTATTCGGAACAGGGGATTACAGCTTAGATGCGAAAGGGTTCGGGAGATTTTATATTTGGATCTAGGCTGTGGCAGAAACTGCCATCCAGAGCTTATCAATCTGGATTATCTTTGGCACCCGGAGGTGGATGTTTGCTGGGATATCCAGACAGGAATTCCATTCCCCGATGGCAAGCTGAAGGGCATTTTTACGGAGCATTGCCTGGAGCATTTCCCGATTGCGAAGGCTTTTTATCTGTTAAAAGAGTGTCGCCGGATTTTGAGGCCAGGCGGGATTCTGCGAATCGTGGTGCCGGATGCCGGCATGTATTTGGAACGCTATTATGAGCGATCCCGGAAAAAAAGCGCGGAACTATTTCCCTTTGAGGCGAAAGAGTTCTTCGAGGGTTTTTACACCCCCATTTTGAGTGTCAACCGGATCTATTATCAGGACCGGGAACAGGCATTTGGCCATCGAACGATGTTTGACTTCGCTCTTATGGAAAAGCTGTTAAGAAAAGCTGGTTTTGAAAAGGTAGAACAAAAAAAATACCGCAAAGGAGAGGATCCAATACTCTTAGTGGATACGGAGAGCCGGAAAGTAGAGTCGCTTTATATCGAAGCCCACTAGCGGAGCACCCTCAAATTTAAGAATGTCTATAAAAAAATTACAGGTTTATAAAGGTTCCCAGAAATAGCCGGGGAAGATATTTTCCAATGCTCGAGTCCTTGATTAAGTGGGAACTGGTATGTTGGTTGCAAAGTACGACAGGGTGATAGTTAAAACTCAAAACAACCGAATTGTGTTGCTAACGGGCAACCACCCTTGCTGTAATCCGCGGGCTGTTAAAGAAGCGGACGCTTTAACAGAAGCAGGAAACGAAGTGACGATAGTGGGAGGGGCATTTCTCCCAGAGCTGAATGCACGGGATCAAAAAATCTTGCGAAGTAAGGACTGGAGATACCGAAAAGCGTTTGACCTGACCTGCGGGGGTCCCGGCCCGTTTCTTCTCAAACTGCAACGGAGGCTGGGGCAGTTGGCATGGCAGAAGTTGGGTTTGGCCAACCGGTGGCAACTTTTTTACGGAACGGGAAGACTGCTCAAGGCGGCTTTGGAGATTGATGCGGACCTGACGATTGCCCACTGGGATCCGGCCCTGCCGGCGACCGTCGAGCTGATGAGAAGGGGAAAAAGGGTGGGCGTGGACATGGAGGACTGGTTTTCGGAGGATCTGCTGCCAGAAGCAAGAAGGGAGCGGCCGATCAGGCTGCTGAAACAGTTGGAGAAAAATTTGCTATGCCATGGAGTCCATAGCACCTGCACCTCCGAGGCGATGGCGGATGCCCTGGTGGAGGCCTATGGATGTCGAAGGCCGACGGTAGTCCGGAACGTCTTCCCCCTGAAAGACCGGGAGACGATAGATGGAAAGTGGAAGGATCGACCGGGGATGGCGAAATGGATGCCCAGAAATGATCCCGAAGCGGTAAGGCCAAAAGAGGCGCCAGTTTCGATGCACTGGTTTTCGCAAACGATCGGACCCGGAAGAGGATTGGAGACCCTTTTCCAAGCGTTGGATGGGCTGGAAGGAAACTGGGAGGTCCACCTGCGCGGGAATTTGAAGGGGTATGAAAAGTGGCTGGAAGGGGTCTGTCCGCCCAGCGTGCGGGAAAGGCTCAAGGTGCATGGCTTGGTGGAAAACGAGGAGCTACTTTCCCGGATTGTGGAGCACGACATCGGCTACGCGGGCGAGCTGGGCGAGCCGCCTAGTCGAAATCTAACGATTACAAATAAGTTCTTCCAGTATCTGCAGGCGGGATTGGCGGTGGTGGCCAGCGACACGGCGGGGCAGATTGAGGGAGCCTTCGAGGCGGAGGAGGCGGTAGGAGTATTTAAAGTCGGCAACGAGCTGGATCTGAGAGAAAGAATGGCTGAGCTAATTCGGAACCGCACCCTGCTAGAAAAAAAAAGAGGCTACTCTTGGGCTGCAGGGGTAAACCTCTCTTGGGAAAACGAAAAGACAAAGATTTCGAATATTTTAAAAAAGAAAGAATAACAATAAATAAGTGATAAAAAAAGTATCAAAAACCGCCCACTTCATCTGCAGTCATCCTTTAGCCCGACGACAGAAATTCGAGGCCATCAAAAGATGGATTCTGTGGCAAATCAAGTCGAGGGCTAGTCTTGAACACATCACTGTTCCTTGGATAGAAAATGCAGTCTTAAAAATCAAAAGGGGCATGACTGGAGCCACTGGCAATGTTTATTGTGGCCTACATGAGTTCGAGGACATGGCGCTGCTTCTGCATTATTTCTCCAACGACCAGGGCCTTTTTTTGGACATCGGGGCAAATATTGGCTCGTACACGGTATTGGCATCCAAAGTTGGCCGAGCCAAGACGATCGCGGTGGAGCCGGTGGCCAGTACGGCTGCCGCTTTAAGAGAAAACATTCAAGCAAACCTTATCGGGGAGAAGGTCGAAGTGTTCCAAGCGGCGGTTGGGGGAAGCGCGGGCAAGGTTTGGTTTTCATTAGATAGGGATACTACCAATCAAGTCGTCGACATGGCCTACCCAGGGCATAAAGAGTTGATTGAAGTCCAGACCATTGATCAAATCCTAGATGGTCGGCCAGCTGAATTTTGGAAAGTGGATGTGGAAGGCCTTGAGGAGGAAGTCCTTGCCGGGGCCGCCACCTCTTTGAGGAATCCTAAGGTTCAGGTCATTTTATTGGAGGGGGATAGTGAAAAGATCAGGTCAATCATGGCAACGAATCACTTCAAGAAAGTCCAATATGACCCTTTCGAAAAACAAATCAGAGAATTAAAAGCGGGCGAACCTGGTGCGGGTGCAAATAATCTCTGGGTACGAGATCCCGATCAAATCACGGCAAGATGCAGAAAAGCCAGGCCTATTCATGTATACGGGCAAATAATCTAAAATAACCAGGCTACTATTAAAAAGATTCTTTGCGTTACGCCGCAATTTCCTCCAAACAACGCGGCGGATTGTCATCGGGTGAGAATGGCATTGCCTTATTTTCAAGAGAATGGGTGGGAGGCCGAGGTGTTGGCCGTGAAGCCGGAATTTGTGGAGGCAGTTCACGAGGCAGAGCTTTTACGTACCCTGCCTGGAGAAACGGCAATCTATCGAGTCTCCGCCTTGCCCCAAAAAGTGACCCGGATGGTTGGTTTTGGCGGTTTGGCCTTCAGGGCAGGCTGGCATCTGCAGAAGGAGGGGGAACGGCTGCTGAGGAACGGAAGATATGACGCGGTCTATTTCTCCTCCACCGTCTTCCCCACTTTCCGATGGGGGCCGATCTGGAAGAAAAGGTATGGGATTCCGTACTTCGTGGATTTCCAGGATCCCTGGTGGAGTCACTACTACAAAGACAGGGGGCAGAGGCCCCCGGGGGGCTGGTTGAAGTACGGACTGGCCCAGAGAAGCGCCCGCAAGAACGAGGGGCAAGTGGTGCGGGAAGCGGCCGGGGTGACCTGTGTTTCCGGCGCTTATGCCGAGATGCTGAGGAAAAGGTATCCGGAAGTTAGCGAGGAAAAGTTTTTGGAGCTACCGTTTGGAGCGTCGGAACGGGATGCGGAGTTGGCAGGATGGAGGAGAGAAGATGGAGGATTGAGGGAAGGCGGCCAAGAGGTGTGGAGGTATGTGGGGAGGGGAGGGGCGGACATGGCGGCAGCTTTGCGGATTTTCTCGGCCACTTTGGCGCAGGCAGGGCCTAAGCCGTTCCGATTGGAGCTGATGGGAACCAGCTATGCGGGAGGAGCGCAGGCAGAGCGGACGATGGCCCCTGTCCTGAAGGAGAGGCTGGCGGCGGACACGGTGGCTGAAAGTCCCGGAAGGATCGGGTTTCTGGAAAGCATCCGCAAGCTGAAGGAAGCGGACCGGTTGATCCTGTTTGGATCGGACGATCCGGGGTACACGGCCTCGAAGCTTTATAACTATATTTTGGCCAAGAGACCGTTGTTGGTGATCTGCCGGGAGGAGAGCTCGGTGGGGAGGATTGTCCGAGAAACGAGGGCGGGAGAACTAATCACCTTCGGTGAGGGGGATTTAGGATTGAGGATTGAGGATCGAGGATGGAGGGATTTAGGAGCGAGGAGTGAGGAGCGAGGGAAGTTCAAGCCGGAGTGGAGGGAGGCGATGGAGAGGTGGTTGGCGATGGATCCGGCGAAGGAGCCGCCCACGGACTGGCAGGCGTTTCCCCGGTAAGGAGATCTTCGAGATGAAGAGGGTGATGCGCGCAGGGGAGGATGCGGGCATGGCGGTTATGGCGGCGGATCTGTTTTTCGAGGGCCGTCTGGTCTTTGCTTTGGCATTTGGTGAGAAGGATGAGGTCAGCGCGTTTGAGCGCGTCGGGTGGTATCGTGACTGGGAAAC
>OGVP01000159.1_pt1 | contig 10492 bp, 13 predicted proteins | sample 1575791 | NCBI WGS metagenome assembly OGVP01 (sample SAMN07581537, study PRJEB24739) | freshwater metagenome
TAGGTATTTTATTACTGAGGTTTCTACCTCCTTTTTTACGTTATTCATAACATACCAGAGGCTATACTCTTTATAGCTGTCTTTCTCAAAATCTACCTTTATCTCTATGTAGCCCTCCTGGTCTGGTTCTGTCTTACTAAATAGTAGGTCTATTCCTTTAGCTCCGTCCTCTGCTATTCGTTTCCGTTCTTTAGGGTATTTAATTTCGTGTAATACAGAGTTTACCAGTAGCTCAGTATTTTCTATAGAGTTCCATACCAGGATATAGCCTCTTAGGTTGCTGTAGTTCATTAATACCTCAAACTTTAAGCCCTGTAGGTTTACTATAGCGTTGGCTACTATATCATCCAGCTTTTTAAATTCATTCCAGAGCTTTATCTCATTAGGCTTTTTAAAGCTATTAGATAGCTGGTTAAATTCGCTATCTGTTAGTAGTTTCTCCTGAAAGTATTTTCCTCTGGCTATATCCTCCGCTATTAGTAACATCCTTTGCTTAGGAGAGCCTGTAGTAAGTATTTTACCTATATCTTTTTTAGCCATATCCTTTAATCTCTCTTTAGTGTGTTCTCTATATTCTGTAGCCTCTCCTCTAAATCTGTTACCTCTATAGCCTTTAATACAGAGTTTAGTAGGTAGGTCTCTTTATAAGCCTGAGCCTCTGTAATAGCTCCAGAGTTGTATCTCCGGTAAACTCTGAGGAGTAGCCTCTTAATATCCTTAGCCTCTATAGGGTTCTCTGTAATCATTGTTTACTCTGTTTACCTGGTAATTTTTTAGCCTACTTTTAGCCTCCTTACCGGCTCTGTCTGTAGAGTAGTAAGCTCCTCCAGTAGTTCTCTATCCTGTCTCTCCTCTTTAATTTCCTGAGAGCTTTTATAGGTAGGCTCTACTATCTCCTGGCTTAATCGCTCAAAGTAGAGGAGGTATAGCTCTAATAGTCTCCCTGTAGGTACATTACTAAAATTTCTACTCTCCAGCTCATCCGTAATTTTAGAGAGGATGGTTCCATATTTTTTAATCTTAGCCTCCTTTAGTAGGTAGTAGCTCTCATAAAGAGCCTCCAGCTCTAAGGCTTTCCTATTCGCTATCTCATCCTGTAGCTCTTTACTCCAGTCTATTAGCGTCTGTTTAGCTTTACCCAGCTCTTTAGCTATCTTATCAAAACTCCAGCCCTTAGCCCTTAGCTCTATAAATCTCTCTTTAGTCTCCAGTAGCTCCATATTTTTTGCCCTTATTAGTTAGGTTGTAACAGTCCATTAATACGGAGTAGGGAGCCTCTATCTCCTGAGCTATACTCCTGAGGTCTGGTAGTAACATTAAAGAGCCTGGCTCATCTATTAAAAACTCTGAGGAGATAGCCCAAAGGATAGAGCTATACTGGTCTGAGCCTAAACATCCGCTCCAGGTCTTAGGTAATCCGAAATCCTGAGGCTTAATCTGTAGGAGGTCTTTATACTTTACTCCCTCCTGTAGGGCTTTCTCTAAGGCTCTAAAGTATTTACTATACCTGGAGTTTATTACCGTCTCCTCTAAGCCCTCCAGCGTCTCCTCTGTTATTCCTGTAAGTTTCTGGAGGTGTTTACCGTCTTTTACTTTGGTCCGGTAGGTCTCCTCTACATAGTCTATAAAACTCTCCTGAGCCTCTTTTACATCTGAAAAAACGGCTGTAGTTATTACCTTATCCCAGCTCTTACTCTCCTGGTAGGTCTCCGCTATCTGTTTTTTATAGTTTATGTATCTGAGGTAGTGTATTAAAACGTCTTGTAAAATATTCTCTCCGCTCCTTAGCTTTTTTACTTTATCATAAAGAGCCTCCTCTCCTAAGCTCTGTAAATCTTTGTAGGATAAAATAGATAAGCTGGAGAGTTCGCTCTCTCTATACCTCATATAATCCGCTATAGCCTTATCTATATCCTGGCTATTTAGCCCAGCCTGAGTAAATATCTCTCTGAGCTGTATCTCTGTAAAATCTACCAGGCTTTTATCTTTTACTTTGCTCATATCTTTCTACTTCTGTAATGTAATCTTTATGGAGGTAGCCTCTTTTATTCTATCCTCTATCTCTTTTAAATATTGGTTAAAATATTCTGAGCGGTCTATTTCTTTTATCTTACTCATAGCCTCATAAATAGCTCTAAGGTTCTCTAAGGTTAAACTCTCTCCTATCATATTTTTAATTAATTAGTAGCCTGTAAAAACTCCTTTAGGTTGTTATCAGTAATTAGTATAGGTCTCCCTATCCTTTGTCCTTTTAGTTTGCCCTGTTTTATCCAGGCTCTAATAGTCTGAGGAGTTACCCTAAGAGCCTGAGCTATCTCTGGTATAGTGTAAAACTTAATACCCTCTATTACTGTAGCCATATCTTTTACTTTTTAGGTATTGGTTTAATATCTCCGCTTTTTTTCTCATACTTAGCTACTGTCTCCTGTAGAGCTGTATTTACTACATCCTTAATTAGGAGCCTATCCCAGTAGGCTATAGCTTTTAGTTTATCCAGTAGCTCCTCATTTATTATAAACGTGGCTCTGGTCTCATTCTCTTTAGTTCCCTCCTGAGAGCTTTTAGTAATCTCCTTAGTCTGGGTTACTGGTCTCCCTCTTTTAGGTTTCTCTGGCTGGTCTCCCAGTAGGGAGTTTAAGCCTCCTGTAAAACTCTTTTTGTTCATATTTACAAATTTACTGTTTATTTAGTTTACTTAGTAATTGCTGTTTACTTTCTTTTTAATATTTCTTTGCTGAGAGAGAGGTAGTCCTCCGCTCCGTAGCTTTTAAGGTTGTATCTGAAAATATCTAAGCCCAGAGAGGGAGCTTCTGCTAAAGCTATATTATCTCTTACTCTGGTCTTAAATACCTCATCCTTAAAATGAGCCTCTATAGTGGCTACTACATCCCTGTTTAATACTTTCCTACTATCGTACTGAGTTATAAATACTCCTCCTACTCTTAGCTCTTTATTTAGCCGTTTCTTAATCTTATCTATTACCTCCAGTAGCTTAGTTAATCCCTGTAGAGCTAAATACTGAGCCTGTAAGGGTATAAATACCTCATCTGAGGCTGTAAAGGAGTTTATAGTAAGTAAGCCCAGAGAGGGAGGGCTGTCTATTAGTATGTAATCATAGGAGGCTCTTATAGGCTCTATTAGTTCTCTGAGGATATACTCTCTACCAGCCTCTCCGCTCATCTCTACCTCCGCTCCTGAGAGGTCTAAAGTAGAGGGTATTACATCCAGTCCTTTTACTATCTCTATAGGCTGTAGTTTATACTCTCCTCTTAAAGCTCCGTAAATAGTCCGCTCCTGGTCTATTAGTCCTAAACTCTGGGAGAGGTTAGCCTGAGGGTCTAAATCTATTAGGAGTATCTTTTTACCCAGTCTATTAAGACCAGCTCCTATATTAATAGCTGAGGTAGTTTTCCCTACTCCTCCTTTATGATTACTTATACTAATTACTTTACTCATCTCCTTTAGGTTTGTAGTTTATTAAAAAGTCTCCAGCCTCTCTCATAGCCTTAGCTATTGCTGAGGGGTCTCTGGTCTCATCCAGTAGCTCTATCTCCTCTATATCTGAGAGAGGGCTATTAAAGGTTACTACTCCCTTAAAGCGTGGATAGGATAGCCTCTCTATTGTTTGTCTATCTCCGTCCTGGTATATTCTGAAATCTTTACTCATATTTTTCTGTTTACTTAGGTTACTTAAAATAATTATTTTCAGAGCTATCTTCCTCTCTGTTTTTTACTTTTCCTGTATTGCCGTTAAACTCTAAGAAATCATAGGAGCCTGTAGGGAGGTCTCTACTCTTTAGTATTTCTAAATACATATTTTTAGCTCCCTCTCCTTTTAACCTCCTATTACTTATCCTCATATTTATTTCGTCTGCCTCTGCGTCCGTAATGCCTTTTAAAACTGGCTTTTTATCCATATTCCAAAGCCCTATTAAGGTGTTTACTATCCTCTCTATATCTCCAGCCTCTCCTATGTTTGTAGGGTGCAATCTCATTAAATTAGTTACCTCTCTATTAAATTGAGCGGCTAATATTAAGGGTAGCCCAGTTCTTACGGCTGTATCTTTTAAACTCATACATATCTGTTTAAGCTCCTCCTGTCTGGAGCTCTTTTCTTTAGGTAGTTTTAATAGTTGAAAATAATCTATAAATATTCCTCCTATATCTTTACTCTCTTTGTTTATGTACTCTATAGCTGTAGTAAGTTCCTGAGAGTTGTAATCTACATACTTAACTAATATCCTCCCTGTCTCTATGTAGTCTGTAAAAAACTCCTCTTTTTTAGCGGTAAAATATTCAATGTTATGAGAGCTAATAAACTGAGTAGAGCCTGTTTTAAAATAGGCTCTTAGTGTCCTCCTATTAGCTTTATCTGAGTTGTTTAGGTTTATATCTATGTAGGTATTTAAAAAATATTGTAGTATAGCTGTATCTCTCTCCTCATAGGTAAAAAATATAAATTTCTTATCTGGGTATCTTTGGGCTACATTTATAACTGTATTTATTAATAGTATTGTTTTGCCGTGATTTGTAGGGGCTGAGTAAACAGAAATAGCTCCTCCTGGTAGTAGTAGCTCCTCTCCGTTTATATTAAATCCTGAGTTTAAACTATCTGGTAAATTAGCCTCCTCCTCTTTTATTTTATCCTCTGAGGTAGGTATTAAGAGCCTACTAAACTCTGTAGCCTTATCCTTTAGCTTTACCTCTTTTACTTTGCTATCCAGTAGCTCCAGAGCTTTATCTGTCTCTCCTTTATCCTGTAGCTGAGTAGCCTCAGAGAGTAGCTTTTTAAACTCTTTAGCCTGAGCCTCTTTATCTCTGGTAGAGGTTAATCTATCTACTGTAATAGATAGGCTCTCCTCTGAAATACCCAGCTCTTTAATAGCCTCCAGCTCTATAAACTCTTTTAGAAATACATCCCTATCTATAGGCTGTAGCTTAGAGGATAGTATTACTACCTCATCCAGTAGGCTATCCTTATCCCTATCTGTAAGTCCTCCGCTATCCTCCTGGATAGTTCCGTATTTATGAAATATAGCCCTGAGCTGGTATCTATACTCCCTTATCTCTTTATCTCCCTCTTTTATGTAAATACGTTTACCGGTCTGTAGGATGAGGTCTATAGCTTTTAGTATCTCATCCTGAGCCTCTGAGCCTGGAGAGGTTATTACTACCTCCTCTCCTATAATGGTCTGTATGTTCTCTATTTTTAGGCTCTCTCCTGGAGTAGATATTACAGAGGTTTCTCTGTTTACTGAGTTTACTACCTCTACTTTTATCCGCTCTGTCTTTACCTGAGTAGGTCTTACCTCCTCTCCTTTATACGGCTCTCCGTAGCCCAGCTCTAAAAGTCTCCTATAAGTTAGTTTATTATCTCCGTTACATTCCAGGAGGCTAAATACCTGAGCTGGAGAGTAGCCCTTATCTGGGTTAAACTCTGTAGAGCTACTAAATACTCTTAATACTCTTAGTCCTGCATGATAGTTCCCTGAGGTCTTACTGTCTGTAGAGCCTGGTCTGAGTAGGTTTATCCTTTGCCCTCTCTGGGTTACTACTTTCCAGCCCTTACTCTCTAATAAGGCTACTATATCTCCTCTCTGGTTGTAATCCTCAAAAGGGCTAAGCCCTGTAGGGGGGTAAGTAGAGGAGGCAGGAGTATTTACTTTAGGTTTAATCTCCTCCAGCTCATTAAAGCTCTTAGCTATACTGAAAAGTACCTCTCTGTCCTCTGTAGTAATAGTGGGTATATTACCTGGCTCTCCCTGTATGTAGGTATATCCTGGAGTAGTAGGAGCTATTACATAGCCTCCCTCTCCTCTGGTTTCTATTAATACCTCTTTATTTTGCTTAGTGGATAGTTTTAGGTTTCCGGCTATAGAGCTACATCTGTAATAAATATGGTAGCCTCCGCTCTTTGTCTGAGCTATTACCAGCCTATTATAAAGCTCTGGTAAGTTATCCTCTATTAAGGCTCTTAGCTCCTCCCAGAGAGAGCCTGTAGTATCGTGTTTAGTATCTACATCTATTACCTCTAAGCCTCCGCTAATAGCTCCGCAAATAATAGCTAAGCCCTTTACATTGCCTCCGCTAAATAAAGTCTCTACCTCATCCTCTTTTATCCTTTGGCTCTGGTATGGTTTCCAGGTAGGTAGGGCTGGGAGCTTATCCTCTTTAGTAGGTATTACTGAGAGCTGAGCCTTTAAATACTCCTTAGCTTTATCCTTAATCTCTTTACTCATATTTTTTTGTTTACTATGTTTATCTATATTACTTAAAAAGGAGTAGAGCCTGTTAAATAGTACCTATCTCCCAGAGTAGGCTCTATATCTCCAGCCTGTAGGATGAGGTTAAAGTCTCTCTCCGCTCTCTCCTGGCTTACATTGGTAGCCTCTTTAATCCGCTCTACTATATCCTCTCTACTATAGCTATTCTCTCCCTCTATTACTCTCTGGGCTAAGGCTATAAACTCAGGTTTATCTCTCTCCTGAGCTTTTATCTCTGGCTCTGGATGAGGTTTATATTCCTCCCTGAGTTCTACTTTCTTTATCCGCTCTCCTGGAGTAATACTTACCAGGTCTAAACATTCTACAAGCTCCTCTATTAGTGGGTTAATAGCTACTAATTTACTGTAGGCTATCTCCTCATCTGTAGGAGGTCTCTCTACCAGGATAGGAGTAATAGGCTCTACTCTCCGCTCTGTAGTAGGGAGCTTTATCTCCCTTAGAGAGAGCCTCTTTACTTTGGCTATATCTGTAGAGAGTAGGCTCATTAGTTTATAAATCTATCTGTTTAGTGCTATTAATAACTTTAGCCCTATACTCTTTTTCTAAAGCCTCTATCTCATTAAAATACTCATCCGCTCCTTTGTTATCGTTAGCTTTCCATTCCTCAAAAGAAAAGTAATCTATATTTAGCTGGGTTAGTATTTCCTGGAGGTAGTAGGAGTATGTTTCTAAATCCTCTGACCTGTTTATCCAGAAATCAATACCTTTCTTTTTTTGGCTTTTTCTAATAGTGGTTAGTAGCTCTATTAGGTCTTTATGTTCTTTTAGCTTACCTGTAGGAGGAGGTAGTAGCTCCTGGAGGCTTTTTTTAAACAAGCTATCCAGTATAAAATACTTAGCCTCTGGCTGGTTATTATAGTAATAGAGAACGTTTTCCCTAATATGTTTTACTGCCTCATAGTATTCTAATTCATTAATGCCCCCCCCAGCGTTTAGCTTTTTATAGTAGGCTCTATGGATATACCCAGCTACCTCTTTAGTATAATCCTCTATATTGTAGTACCAGCCTGTAAGTAGTAATCTACCCAGCTCTGTAATAGTTAATTTATTATTAAACGCTTCTAAGCTGTTAGGAGCTTTTTTCCAGAAAAAGCCTTCAGAGGCGAAATCGTCTTTGTTGCTGATTTGTAAGTAGCAATATACCCAGTAGAGCCTATTTTCTTTATCCTTTTTAGAGGCTCCCCTATCCTCATATTTCTTTAAATGGTCCTTATAGTAGAGTGGGTTAGCTTTTTTAAAGGCTGTAAGAGGTCTTATCTGTTTGCTCATTATCGTAAATTTTACGTTAGAATAAACTATCTATTAAAGCCTCTCCGCTATTCTGTAGCCTCCGCTCCTCATTTAGAGTAGAGGTGTATATCTGAGTAGTAGCTGGGTTACTGTGCCTTAGGGTAAGCTGAGCCGTCTCTAAACTACCTCCGGCTCTTAAAATATTTACGGCTGTAGTGTGTCTCAGGCTATGAGCTGTAAAAGCTCTCTCATCCAGTCCTATAGCTTTTAATCCCTCCTTAGCTATGTAAGATATACTCCTGGTAGATAGGCTCTCTCCTTTACTGTTATTAGAGGTAGAGGTAAATAGAGGCTCTGAGCTGTTTACTTTGCCTCTGGTAGCTAAATACTCCGCTATAGGCTGGTAGGCTTTCTCTGTAAGTAATACAAAATTATCTTTCTCATCTCTCCCTTTACCGTGTACTAATAGCACTCTCTGAGAGCCTTTAAAGGTAATATCCCCTACATTCGCTCTAATTACCTCTATAGTCCTTAGCCCAGTCCTTAGGAGTAGGTTTACTATAGCGTAATCCCTCAGAGCTTTATCCTGGTAGTAGGATAGTAGGGCTGTAGCCTGAGCTGGGAGTAGTGGCTGTTTTTTAAATTGCTGTTTTCTCTTAGGGGTCTTTATACCTTTGGCTACATTAGGATAGTATTTATTAGCCTCCGTCCATTCGTAAAAGCGTCTTACTGAGGTTATGTAAGAGCCTACAGTTAAACTACTCATATTAGAGCTAAGTAGCTCCTCTTTATACTCCAGGAGCTGAGGTCTGGCTATCTCAGAGAGGAGGTAGCTCTTACTCTCTACCCAGTTAAAATACTGTTTTAGCGTTCTCCGGTAAAGGAGCTTAGAGCTTTCCTTTACATCCTGAGAGGCTATAAACCTATCTACCAGCTCCTCTATCCTCTGAGAGTTTACTGTAGCTACATCCTGAGCCTGTTTTACTACTATATCCATGCCTTAGTAATTCACTGTTTACTATTGCAAGTATAGTAATATTATCTCACTTACAATACTTACCTGTATTTTTTTTATTACTCAGTAAACAGTTAAATAATGCTCCAGAGGTAAGCTCCTATCTGGTAGAGGATAGCTAAGCCTATAAGGTAGGCTCCTAAATATGTAGGCTACTATCTTTTTTAGTTTCTCTCTCATCCTGTAGGGTTAAAAATTGCACTCAGGTACATAGTTTTTAAAAAGGCTATCCGACTGTAAGGAGGAGGATAGCCCTCTTAGATACTCTTAGAGTATCTTAATATATCTTAGTATTTTTGAGCTTTCTGTTATCTCTTTAATTATCAATACCTTAAGAGCTGTTTACTCTGTTTACTTTTGCACTCAGGTACGTAATCTCTGCACTCAGGTACGTAAAAAGGGCTTAAAATTGCACTCAGGTACGTAATCTCTGCACTCAGGTACGTAGTTTACTCCCAGTCCTTATTTAGTGTAAAAATTACTTTTGGCTCTCCTGTAATAGAGGCTGTTTTAATCTCATAAGAGAGGAGTAATCCCAGAGCTTTTACTGTCTCCAGAGCTTTCTCTGTATATTCTTTTACTTTCTTTTTACGGCTTTCTCTCATCCATTTTTCCGCTAAGAGGTAGTAGAGTTTATCCAGGTTTATCTCTGGCTGGTATCGTTTACTACTTAGCTCCCTTATTAGGTAATCCCTAAGCCTCAGAGCCATATCTGAAAGGTTATGAGAGCCGTAAGCTATTATAGTCCTCCTGTTAATATCATTAGGATATAAGATAAATTTACTGTCTATCTGTCTCCTGAAAATAGGGTTTAAGAGTATTACTGTCTCCTCTTTTTTGCTTAGCTCTATATCCTCTTTACTATACTCTGTCTGGCTTATTTTTACTATGTGGATGAGCTTTCTAAAGTCCTCTATCTTTCTCTCTATCCGTCCTCCGTCTCTTTTTCTGGTAGTCTCTACATAGCTTAATAAAAAGCGTTTACTATCCAGCTCTGTAAGTATCTGTTTTACGTTCTCTATATCTTTTCCAGCTACATACTCTCCTCCTTTATATTCTCTTGTAAGCTCATAAAGAGTAAAAGCTAATTTAGGGGCTGGAGTATTTTTATCTCCTCCATATTCTACCAGCTCATAGCCAATATTACCAGAGTAGTAGTCCTCTTTTTTAGCGTCTGAGGTTTGGCTGGTTTCGTGTAATAACTTACATAAACAGTCTATTACTTTAGTCTCAGAGGGAGAGAGTTTAATACCCTCTACTATTTGAGCTACTTCTACTCCAGCTACTTCTATATCCTTTAAAGTTTCACTCTGTAAATTATCAAATAGGGAGGGCTGTCTGTCTTTAGGGTAATTGTATTTTAGTATCTGGTCTGTAAGGTGCCCAGAGCGTCTAAATTTGCCTTTTTTCTCTACCTCTACTCCTCCCTCCTGTTTTGGTAGTGGGTTAAATACAGTTCCTCCTCCTAAGCCTGGTAGAGGCTGTATAGCTGTCTCCAGTGTCTTATTTTTGCCTCTCTTACTCATAGGATAAACTTTTATTTACTTTGCCTCTTAGCTCATCCGGATAATCCTCTCCGTCTAAAAAGTGCCTCCTAAACCAGTTATATTGAGCCTCATCTACTTTAATCTCTCCTATATTAGGGCAAATAGCATATTTTTTTATAATCTCCTCCAGGCGTGGATGAGGTAGCCCTGTATTAAGCTCTCCGCTATACTTAGCCCAGCCTATTATAGGGCTATAAACCTGAGTAGTCATCTGTTTTATTTGCTCTTTATAGGTCTTTACATTAAAGCCTCTCTCCTCCATAAAATCCAGAGTAGCACTCTCCCAGCTTAGGTATTTTATTACTGAGGTTTCTACCTCCTTTTTTACGTTATTCATAACATACCAGAGGCTATACTCTTTATAGCTGTCTTTCTCAAAATCTACCTTTATCTCTATGTAGCCCTCCTGGTCTGGT
>OGVP01000160.1_pt1 | contig 10466 bp, 12 predicted proteins | sample 1575791 | NCBI WGS metagenome assembly OGVP01 (sample SAMN07581537, study PRJEB24739) | freshwater metagenome
GATAGCTTCAGGTGACTGGAGTTCAGACGTGTGCTCTTCCGATCTGTTTCCCAGTCACGATACACACTCTTTTGATTTTTCAATTACTTTAGAAAGTTTTTCTGGGAAGAAAATTTTATATGCAACATCTTCTCCATCCACAAATTTAAGGCCGTCATATCCTTGAGAGATAAGCTCGTCAGTTCCATATTTATCGTATTCCTTCCACCCGCCTAGTTTTAGTTTGCTTTCATCAATTACTCTTTCAACAATGCCTCCATGCTGGCCTGCCCCTGTTTCTTTGCCTTGTATCTTTTCTTTATTTGGAGTTAGCCACATTCCTCCGTCTGTAGATTTCTCCATATCATAGCCATACTTTTCTATTTTCTCTGCGGCTTCTTTGCTTGTTCCGTGGTAGGCAATTACTTTTTTGCCTTCGCCCCCGCCCTTGGCACATTCATTGCCCGGCTGAAAACCTCCCGCCCCTGTCCCGCAGTTGTCCGCTAATTCAGATTCTTTTTTTTTAACTTCTAGATTTTCGGAAGAAGGCTCGATTTCTTCAAACCCCTTTTCCCTTCTTGCCCTAGCCCTGCCCTCCTCCTTGAGTGCTTTATCAAATAGCCCTTTGGCCTTCTGAGAGTATTCGGATGCGGCCTTGTAGTACTCTGTTGCTCTTTTTGTTGCCTCGGAATATTCTTTATCAAATTTACCATCATTAAACTTATCTTTATATTCTTTATATTTGCTTATAAGTTTTTCATTTGTTGCCGCCGCATCCATATTTCTTTTTGCGGCTTCTGAGTATTTTTTCCCGTCCTCAATAAACTTTTTTGCCCTAGAAATTATTCGGTTAGTCTTTTGTCTTTCAACTTTAACTTCTTCATCGGTTCCCTCGATACGATCCCTGCGCCTTTCTTCTCTATCTCCGCCATCCCCTCCCGTGGCGCAAGTATTGCCCTCCTTAAATCCGCCAGCCCCAGTCCCGCAATCAAATTCCATTTCTGCCCCATCGCCATCAATAGGCTCAACTGGTTCGGGCTCATCTCCGCTTTCTGGTTCTTCGCCCTCATCGCTTTCTGGCGGCTCAATCTGTGGGGCGGGTTTGGGCAAAATCGGCTCTGGTTTGGCGGGAGGAACCACATCAGAAATTGTCTCGGCTGGAACTCCATATTCCTTTGCCAAGTCTTGAATCGCCTTTGCCTCGATTGCCCTCTGGCGCATCGAAGCCTCCCAGTCCGCCCCACGCTCTGCGTAGATGTCGGAGCCTGTGCGAAGGCCGCTCTTGAACTCTGCGATGGCACTTGCGGATTCCCGCCCTAAATCTATGGAAACATTCGCCCCGAAATTAAAGATGCCCCTAGTGGTTTTCCCGCCCTCGTTCCCATCAATCATTCCCCTCGCCACCGCATCGGCAATGACGATGTTCTTAATGGGTCGCAGAACCTTATCATTCAAAAGATTCTGGTAGCGTTTGAAGGTGCGCCCCGCTTGTTGCATTTCCAGCCGTGCAGTCGGGCCGGACATGGCGGAAGGATCAACCGCAAAGGAATAAGGGATGCCCAATCCAAGGCAGATATTCCGCATCAAAACCTTGTGAAACTCGATAAACGCTCCGCTAGGTCGGCTTGGGCCGCTGGGGAAAATAATGTCTTCTCCAGGTTCCAAATAGGAGATTTTGCCCGATTCGATGGTTTCAAGTTTGATTGTGTTCCCGCTGACATCCTCATCGGTGGAAAGGGTGGAAAGGTCGGCGGCGTTATTGTTATTTCTTTTTACGATCCCGCTTTGTGCGCTCGCAACCCTAGCGGCCATCTTTTCATAGTTGGTAATATCGTAAGCGTCTTGAGCATCGTTGATTGCAGTATGGAAAGCGGAGATTCCACGATATTGGTCAATGCGAAGCGGGTCGAAAAGGTGGAAGGCTTGGCTTGCGGGTATCGTTAATTGGTAGGTATAAAAATCACCGATGCTTCGATTGTAGATGTCATACGCCGTTGGCGCACCAGAGTTTCTATCAATATGGATTCCGCCGATAAGCTCCAAGCTTGTATAAACTTTGTAGGGGTCGCCCAACCTATCCGCTTCGATGCCTTGAATCTTTAGGTCGCCATTTGAATCACGAACCAAAACGAAAAGGAAGTCTCCATCCCGCAACATGGACATGACAGCCACTTGCATAAGGGTTGAGCCTGTGTGCCTTGTCGAAATATCGCACTTGTCCCACCATTCGTTCCAGTAGGCTTCGACCTCGGTATTGACTTGGGGGTTTTGGGTTCTTGCTTGGTAGCTGATAGTTCCCGCAACATGACCTGCAAACTTGAGAAGAAGCGAGCGAACTAGGCCGACATTTTCAGCCAAGTCTCTTGCTCTTTTCATCAACTCTACCCGGTCATAGTTGGAGCGGTAGTCTTCAGCCCCCGAAAGGGAACTCGGCCCTTTGCGTTCCCTTGAATATTTTACCGCATCATACTCGAAGTTCTTTAGCTTTTGTCTTGCAACAAGGCGACTGACTCCACCCTGGGGATTGAAGAAGGCGATTGCCTTATCAATCAGATTCAACTCGGCTTTTTTCTTCACGGCCCGAACTTGGCGTAAGTTGTAAGCACTCTAGAACCATCTGCCAGCTTGATTGCGTAGGTCAATTCCTCAATCGTATCCCGAACTTCCCCAAGGTTGGCTCGGCTGAAGGAACGACCCCCGATAGAATAGGAAGCCCCCGCCACCGCTATTGCTTCTAGGCACTCAAGATACTTTGTGCGGAGACTCGTTAGGGTGGCTGTGGGCAAACCAACGAAAGAACCCCTAGCCATAAAAATCCCCCCTTATGTCAAAATTATTCTTCAATGTTTTCGGCCAAATCTGCGGGGGTGACTTTAAGCCTTCCATGGAGGGCGGCTCCCACTAGCCCCATACATTCCGCGTCCATTAAGTGATTGTGTTTGCCTATCTGTTTCCATACATACCGCTCCCGCCCGGTCATGGGATTTTTGACCTTAACCTTGGCTTCGGCGGATAGATGTTCGTGATAAACCAAGGGAGTGTCTTGGGCGATAAAGCCATCGGTTTTTAGAAGGTTTGAGAGGATGTCTTTGAAGGCGGGGTTCGACCAACGCCAGACTGGACATAGCTTCCACTTCCATCCCGCCCTTGAGCCTATGGCCTTACCGCTAAAGGGATCGCCATTGGCAATCCGAGAGAATGGGCGTTGAATCTTTTGTTGTCCGATAATCTCCGAGAAGCTGGTTTTGTCCGAGCCGACCAAGGCAATCCAGCCGTTCTTGCAACAATGCAAATAAACATCGCGTGTCTGATCGCCCGAATCGCAGAATACGCTTTTAGGCTCAACTCCAAACTCCTCGGCTTTTGCTTGGATGTCCCCCCAAGTCTCAAGCCTTCCCGCCCACACAAGCCTAGATTTGCCCTCGCTATCCCAAGCCCGGATGATTGACCAAGCGTGAAAGCCCCCCGCTTCCTGTATATCGCAAGCCATAACCAGCTTCTCCCCCATCCTCACTTCGCCCATTCGGTAATCGCCAGCCTTAATTTCTAGATTCTCTCTTTCGTGTTCCATCCACGGCTCGGCTAGGACTCGATTGACGAAATCTTGCAATCCCAAGATGCCTTGTTTGTCTTGAAGAAATTTAACCGCCAAAGAACCGAAAGTAGCCCAAGGAGCATAGAGGCCGTTAAGGTGATAGGATCGCCGTCCCGGCTCTCCTTTTGGATTTGTGACAACCCACTCGCCCTCTCGAAGCATCTTGGTTTTCTGGCCGTCTCGAATCTGGCCTTTGCAGTTCTCGCACTCATAGAAAGCGGAGTTTCTAACCTTAACGAAATCATAAACCCCTTCCTCAATCTTGGCCGTTTCATCCCACTTCACTTGCCCCCAAATAAGTTTTTGCTTATGCCCACAATGCGGACAGGGAACAAAGTAAAACCTCATATCGCCCTTTTGCCATTCTGCCCATATAATTGAATCGGCGGTTGTCGGGGTGCTAGTTGCAACGACTAGATGCTGTGGATAGGTCGCAACTCTGGCCTCTGCCAACTGCAACGCTCCAGCCTCTTTGGATGAAGAACCATCGGAAAATTTATCCACTTCATCCAAAAGTAGGGTCGCTACGCTCCTAGAACTAAGGGCACTAGGGGAGTTGCTACCCACGAACCACAATGAACACCTCTTAAAATGCTGTTCGAGTATCTTTATTTTATCGGTGTTTTCTGGTTTCTCTTTGGCTAAAGCAGGGCAATCGTCCACCATTGGCAACCAGCGTGTTTCCGAAAAGGATCGGGCCAAAGATTCCGAGGGCATAACCCATAGGCAGGGGCAGGGTTGCTCCGCTATCTTATACGAAAGCCCCGCAAGGATCGTGGTTGTCTTTGAGGTCTGCGCTCCCCAAACTAAAACGATTCGCCTTATATTGTCATCCCCAAATGCCTCTAGTGGCTCTCGGCAGTATGGAGTTAGGTTTGTCGAATACGGGCCGGGTATATTCGTGACCCTCGGTGACAAAACCAAATTCTGTTCAGCCCATTCCGATATGGATAGCCTTTTTCTTGGAACGAAAATGTCTTGGATGAATGGGTCGGCCATTTTTCATCGCCTAATTAAATAATCTTTCGCGTAGGCTTGTTGGGGATTGTTGTGAATCCATTGATGACAGCCCCTACAAACAGCCATAAAATACTGCATATCATTTAGTCTTTCTGCAAATCTTCCTTTTTTATGGTGAATATCACAAGCCTTGCTTCCGCATATCTCGCAAGCCGGATGGTAGTTCAAATAGACTTCTCGATTAACAGAATAAGCCTTATTTTGTTTGGCTCGCTTCTTTGATACTGGCCGAAGCCGACCCCCTCGCTTGAGGGGAGTTTTGCGTTTAAGGGGAGAGCGTTTCATACCCCGCACATCCCTTCCTCACAATAAGGATGCCCTGCTCCAAATATGTCCATCTGTCCTTTATCAAAATCACTTCTAAAGTCCACCCCCTCAATCGGGGTGCATGACTTATGAAGGAATGGTGTTGAATCAAATTTTTCACTATTCTTTTTGGCAAGCTGAATATCTTTTTCAAATTGCACCGCCTTGGCGAATGCTTCTGGCTCCTCTTCTTTTAATCTTTTCCATTCTCTATCAGAATGAAATGGGCAATAAACACAAGACGATCTTGGCGGCTTTGGATACCCATTTTTATTCATCCAATTCAAACAATCTTGTCTGGTCATTCTTAATTCAATTAAGGGCCAGCGGCTTTGCGCCCAAGAGTCTCTCGATGGCTTGCAACGATGCCATTCATCCCAAGAAATACCAATATATTGAGTAACGCTAATTTCTTTCTGCCCCCTTTTTATGCCGCATCTTTGCTTGGCCTCTTTCATAATTGGCTTGATTTTAAAGTCTGATGTGCAAGAACGAAAAACAATTTTTCCAATTTTCCCTTTTGCGCTTTTGGTAAAAAATGGAATATTCGTTCTACTAAACTTTCTTCCGTCTTTTGTGACTCTCATCCTTAAAGATTCTTTTGATAGGCTCCCAGCGGTCACAATATGAATTGGGAATGGTAATAGTGCCTTTAGCTTTTCTAGCCACTTATAGACGCTTTCTGGCTCATCTTGCGTGTCTGCAAATACGGCAAAGTCTGGCATAGGAGATATTTCACCTTTAGCGCACATTAGGGCCAAGCAAGACGATTGAACGCCAGCACCAAGCGAAATTATATTGTGCTTTGTCTGCTGGGGGGGGGGCAAGGAGCGGGTTCATTCAGTCAAAGAAAGAATAATGCAAAGGATGGTGAAGCCCCCAAGGATGACCATGAAGCATTCATTCATTTTGCAGAAACCAAATATAATCCAAAGTTTGCAAACGCATAACCAGCGTAAGCCATCCCTATTCCAATATTTCCTTTGAAAAATTGTTCTGCGGAAATGTATAAATAAATAAAACCAACAATAATGATTAACCATGCACTCATAAAATACAGCTTATAATTGTTTTTCGCAGTTTTTTTAATTCCCCTATTGCCACCAATAGTGTTTTAACATTTCTTGCGTGTGCAAACAACCAAGGAGATGGGTTGTTTCCGGCATTAAAAAACAAGACAGGCTTGCCTTTCATGTGGGCATAGAATATTTCCATGCTAGTCCCCCAGCCCGCCCTAAAACAATTTGCAAGCACCACATGGGCATGATCAATTTCTTGCAAGTCTTGTTTGGTTATTGTAACACTATTTACTGTATTGAATTTTGTTTTCCTAAAATTTCTTTTAAGCGGATCAAGAACATCATAGAATTTTTCTAATTTTTTTGTTGCGGTTTTTCTCCATTCTTGTTCTTGATCTGTTGTCGCATATATTGGGCCGGACAAATAAATTCTTGGCTTCATTCCGCAACCACCCTAACCCTATTGTTTGTGCCTTCTCTTAGTGTTACCGAATGAATTTTTAAGTTTTCGCCATTGTATATTTTTAGCCTTTGATAAAACCAGTTTGCTAGATTTTCTAGTGTGGTAGGCCAAGGGAATACCTCATTTAAATTTTGATGATCGCAGGAATCTACAAGTGTCTTGGTAAAAGATTTTAAGTGACCGAAAGGCCAAATCATTGGCTCCGCGTCTGTCGGGAATCCTTGCCACTCTACATCCAAATGATAGGTATGGCCGTGATTGCTGAAACATTTAGACAAATCATAAAAAATAAGCGACCCCTGCTTCTTTAAATACTCAAAATCCGATTGTTGCAAACTATGAGACGCATCAAAAGTAAATGACTGAATGACAAAATAGCTAGCCCCTCCTAGTTTGGTTTTGTTTAAATCTTTGGCAAACATTTTTGTTTTCTCCCGGTTATGTGTTTTTCTTCCAAATAATTTATTAGCGGTTGCATCCTTTGGATTCCTCCCCTAACCCAACCAGTTCCATCGCAACTTTCAACATTATTCTCATCGCATATCCAAAGTCCTTCATAAGAATTTACTCTTCCACAATGAACTCTCTTGCCCCAAGTGGATATTTCTGGAAGCATTTTCCATTTCCATTCAAAAGAGCCTCCAACAAAAAGAACCTCTGCCTCTTGGGGTATGTCGGCCTTGGTCATCCCGTCTTGAAGGACAAAGGCATTTTTAAAGCCTAGTTGGGAAATTCTCGTGCTATGCGTTTCCCACATTCGCAGGGTTTCGTCTTTGTCCATAACCTTGTCGGGGCAAGCAACCCATAAGGGTTTTTTCCATTCTGGAACTTTATTGAGCATCCCATAAAATCCTTTTTCATCCCATTCCTCTTGCCGAGTAAAGGCATAATAGGCTCCGTTGTCTAGAGCATATGGGATTACATCTGGCGAATATTTCCAGCCGTTAGGAGAAATCAATAAGCCTATTGATCCAATAAATTTCCCGGCCAAATAGCCAATCATAAATCCTGTGTTATTCGTTGGCATCACAATCATGCGAAAGCCCCTTCTGCCTTTTGAATGGCTATATAAATCTGGTTCACGCCATCCTCGATTGCTTGTTTGGCGCATTCTGGGTCGCTTGGGTTTGCCCTCGCGCAGATTGAAGATGGCATCGCATCCAATAGCTGACGGATTCCGCCAAGGTACTTCTGATACTTTTCTTGCACCTCTGCGAGCGGAAGTGTTTGTCGAAGGTGAGCCTGTTCTTCATGGTGATCTATCTCGGCCTGCCGAACAACTCTTTGAGCATCCCGGTAAGCGTGGATGGCGGCTCTGGTCGCAATCGGGTTGTTTTCCTTTGAGGCTTTGACCATGAGCCGGAAAGCCGCAACTTCCATTCGTTGCGCCCGAAGGAGCCGACCCAGCGTGTTGAGGGCGGATAGGTCGTCATTAGAGGAATCTTGAGATTCTTTTTCGGGTGATTCGTCCTGGCTTAATGGTGGGCCTTTTCGGAATGATGCTTGCTGGTTTTGCAGTCTCCATTTCATCGCATCGCTTTCCGAGGTCAAGGGCATTCCCTTTTTGACCATCATCGAAATCATGGCCTTGGATAGCCCCCATTTTTCCACTAGCTCGACTTGTCTTATCATTGGTCAATTTTACGGCTGAAGGGTAATCCTCATTCATTTGGCAAGGACGGCCTTTTTGCCTGTAAGGTTTTCCCATCGTTTCACAATTACATCGCAGTAGTTGGGGCTGATTTCCATTCCGTAGCATTTTCGGCCTAATTGTTCAGCGGCGATTAGGGTTGAGCCGCTTCCACAAAATAAATCTAAAACTGATTTTGCTTCGTGATTTCTTATTGCTTTTGCGGCTAGGGCAACTGGCTTTTGTGTTGGGTGCAGATCATTGATTTTATCTCTATCTTGATTCCAGATTGTTGCCTCTGTTGTTTCTCCGCACCATCGAAGGGTTGAGCCTTTTGGCTTGAAGTATAGACACGGTTCGTGGCGTTGCTTATATTGTGCATTCATCGCCGCATATTTAGCGTTTGTTTTGTGCCATATAATCAATGCGTGGATTTCGCATTTATTGTCATAAAGTGCGTTATATACATCTCTCGCTTTCGAGCCTGCAAACCACATGTAACAAGGGCCGTTTGTCGCAAGTATGGCTATTGGCAGAAAGTCGTTATAGATTTGAGTTGAAGAATCTGCCGCTAATTTTTCTCGCTTTCTTTTTATATTCACATCACCGCTATGAAAATGTCCTCCCTCATAGTTCACTCCGTAGGGAGGGTCAGTAAACATCATTTCTGCTTTTTCTCCATTCATAAGCCTAGCCACATCTGCTTCGCTTGTTGAGTCGCCGCAAAGCACCCTATGTTCCCCAAGAAGCCATAAGTCACCCGGCTTGGTAATCGCATCGACTGGAACTTCTGGCACTTCGTCTTCCTCAACCTCTGGCTTGGTTTGTTCCATTAGGTCGGCCAATTCATCGGCTCCGAATCCTGTAATATCTAGGTCGATTTCGCCTGTATCCAGTTCCTCCAAAATGTCCTTGAGTTGTGGTAAATCAAACTCTCCGCTCAATTTGTTTAGGGCTATGTTGGCCGCTTTTTCCTGTGCCTCATCCAACCAAACCGCCCAAACCTCGACCTCCTCTTTTTGCAAGGCTTGGTAGCATTTCAAACGCTGATGGCCTCCAACAATGTTCCCTGTTCTTGCGTTCCAAGTGATCGGTTGCAAATTGCCAAGCTCGCTCAAACTTTTCGTGAGCCTTCCCAACGCATCGGAAGAAATTTTCCTTGGATTGTATTTGGCTGGCGAAAGCTCGCTGATTTTCTTGGTGATGAGGCAGGGGTATTTCATATAAGAATTGTTTGTGCGCCGATTACGCCAAGTGCCTTCTTGAGATATTCTGGCAAATAAACATCGTCTGGAAGAATTGCCACCGCCTTATACCCTGCCGCCACATAGCAACAAAGTTGCCCTAAAAGCATTTGTGCTTGTCGAGTTGCAATCGTCACCAGACCCTCTCGCCCTCCGCAGTGGTCTCCGCCCTTCCCAAAATCTACGGCGGCCTCGACGAGCCCCTGGGAGACGCCTCCCTCGTCCCCACCTGGTTTCTCTCCCGCTTGGCCGCCTCGAAGGTCAAAACCGTTCTCGGCGGAGACGGCGGAGACGAACTCTTTGCCGGCTACCCAACCTTTCAAGCCCACTTGTTGGTGGAGCGCCTCTCCTTCCTCCCGGTCGCGGTCCGCGATGCCATCAATCACCTCATCCAGCGCTTGCCGGTTTCCCATAACTACAAAAGTCTTCCTTTCCTCTTGGCCCAGTTCGTCAAAGGCCTCGGTCTTCCGCCGGAAATCCGCTTCCTCCTCTGGATGGGGGCCTGCGGAAACCCGGAACGCAAGGACCTGCTCTCCGCCGAAGTCCGCGACCAGCTTCACCGCTCCAATCCGTTCGAGGACGTCACCCGCCTCGCCCAGCGCAGCGGCCTCTCCGGGGGCCTGGAAAGATTGTTCTACCTCTGCGCCAAACTTTACCTGCAGGAATGTGTCCTCATGAAGGTCGACCGCGCCTCCATGGCCCACTCCCTGGAAGTCCGCGTCCCTTTCCTCGACGTCGATCTGGTCACCCACGCCTTCTCCCTGCGCTCGGACTACAAACTGCGCGGCCGCCAGACCAAGCTGATCCTGCGGGAAGCCCTGCGACGGGATTTGCCGGAAACCATCCTCCAGCGCAAAAAAGCCGGCTTCGCCATGCCCGTGGCGGCCTGGCTGCAACAGGATCTCAAGAGTTGGGCCCTCGACCTCACCCAAGCCGCCCATGTCGAATCGACCGGCATCCTCGATCCCGCCGCCGTTCGCCGCATGACCGAGGAACATCTTGCCGGCCAATCCGATCATCGTCGCTCCCTCTGGGCCGTCCTCTCCTTCCTCGCCTGGTGGCAGACCGCCCGCCAGTAGATGCTGCATGTTTCGGTAGGGTTGCCTTTGCAAGGCAACCGTCCCGATTTTTAACTCATGCCCTTTTGATCTCGGCTGGCTTACAAAGCCAGCCGCGGTCGCCTTGCAAAGGCGACCCTACCTAAGCATCA
>OGVP01000161.1_pt1 | contig 10441 bp, 8 predicted proteins | sample 1575791 | NCBI WGS metagenome assembly OGVP01 (sample SAMN07581537, study PRJEB24739) | freshwater metagenome
GCCCCGTGGACCAACGCCACCCGGATGTTCAGGCTCCGCAAAACGGAGATATCCAGAAAAAGGCTCGCGGCCCTTTCGTCCTCCAGCACGGCGCTGTCCACGCTGAGGACGAAGAGCTTGTCCCGGAAGCTGGGGATGTAGGTAAGAATCCCCCGCAGATCGGATGCCTTCATAACCGTCGTTCTACCACCTTCCGGCCTCTTTGAACATCAGGGTCTCAGCCACAGCTGCGCAGAAACCTCAGGTTTTCCCGGTCTTCTTTTTCCCCGGGTGGCAGTTCGCCGATCCGTGGAATGCCCTTCAGGGCCGGATTCCGCAGGAAAGCTCGCAGCGGCGCCGCCCCGATCTCCCCGCGCCCCAGATGCTCATGCCGATCCACCCCGGAACCACACTGGGTTTTGGAGTCGTTCACGTGCAGCACCTTGACCCGATCCCAACCAATCTTCTCCTCCACTTCCCGGATCAGCTCCTTTCTTCCAACCTCACTTCTCAGGTCGTGCCCGGCCGCAAACGCGTGGGCGGTATCCAAACACGCCGCCCGGCGGCTAGCCGGCAACCCCGCCACCAGCTCCCCCCATTCCCTTATATCTCGCGCCAGCGAGGATCCCTGGCCCGCCGAATTTTCCAAGGCCAAGGGGATGCTTCGGGTGCCGGAAATCTCCAAAGCCTCCCGAAATCCGGCGATTGCCCTCTTTCTAGCCTCTGCGGGATTCGCTTCTCCACGGCTGCCGCAATGCACCACCAAAGCCTCCAGACCAAGCGTTTCGGCCCGCGACAGCTCTTCCGCCAGCGATCGGATCGACTTTTTCCGGATCTCACCGTTCCCAGCCACATTGATCAGGTAGCCGGCGTGGGCGCAGACCCACAAATCCCCCGCCTCCTTGCCTTTCCGGAACGCCTCCGCCTCATCCACGGCCAGCGGCGCGAGCCGCCACTGTCGGTTGCTTTTCACAAAAATCTGGGCCGCGTCCTCCCCCAAGGTTTTGGCCCGCGCCAACATTTCCCCCAGCCCCCCCGCCGTGGAGGTGTGGAGCCCGCACCGGCTCATTTGCCGTCGAAATTTCGGGGAGTCCAAACCGGGTTTTTCAGCGATCCGCTCCCCTCCACTTCCAGCATTTCGCTGACCAGCATGAAAGGCACCCCCACGGGACCAATCAGGTTTTGCTTCATGAAAAACTTTTCCAGCCGGTCTTCCGCGATGTCATAAAAACCCTCGCCGGTGGTCTCCACCAGTTTGGAAAAGATTTTCAGGCGCTGGACATGCAGCTTGCCTCGATCCAGTTCGAACTTCATCTCCGCCCCCTCGCCCAAATCCCCCATCCACTCCACCGGCGCATTGATGGTTTTGGCAAAGTTACCCAACCCGGGAAACTTTCCGTCCTCCACCTCAAGTTCGCCCCGGCCCGTCCACTGTCGCCAGGTTCCCGCCCCGGAGGGTCCTTCCAGTTCGCAGGTTCCACTCATCTTTCCGTGGTAACCCGAGTTACCAAAATAAACCTCCACGGTTTTGCCGAAGTCCACTTCCTGGAGCTGGACCTTGGTTTTTTGGCTCTTTTTACCCACCGGCCCCTCGACGGTCACATCCACTTCCACCCGACCTCCCCACAGGGAACCCGGCTTTTTGTTCTGGGTTTTTACGGTGGTCTTTTTTCCCTGAATTTTCACCTCCAGATTCACGTCCCGAAAGAGCAGTTTCTTCCCGGCCACCGTATAGTGAAGGCCGGCCGCGCTTTTTCCCGTGGCGGTCATATCGGTCCGGAACTTCTCCTCAAGGTCAATCTTGCCTTCCAGGGTCACGAAAGGTCGGTCCACAAACTCGTACGGCTGCATGGTCTCGCGGACCTTTTCGCCAAACACCGGGGAGAATTCGCGGACCGGCAGCGTGGACTCAACCTGATGGAAATAAACAAAGCGGGGATCGAGGGTGTAGCGGATCTCCCCTTTCCCCTCCCCCTCCCCGGAGACCACCCGCACATTCGTGGCCCGGATTTCCCGGGCGGCGTAGACCACGTCCGCTGACAGCCGATCCATGGGCACCCCCTTGTAGCGCATGGCCTCCACTTGCACTTTTCCTTCCAGACGGATCAGATCCGGAGAAAAACCCGCGCCCATGATCCGGAAATTCATCTCCGGGGGTGCGGCAAATTCGAGGCTCGACCAAAAAGGCGCCGCGGCCGGCCCAAACAGCGGGGCCAAGCCTTTCAGGTCCAGGTCGCTGCGGAGGTTGCCTTTTAACTCCGCTTTTCCGTCGAAAGCCATCTGGGCCTCGATCCTGCCCCCGGGTACCGCCTCCATCCGGAACCCCTGCACCATCCAGCGGGTTCCGTCCGTCACCCAGGGCAAATGGAGACTTCGAAAGGGAAACAAACCCAGCCGGAACTCACCCACGTCCACTTGGGCGGAGGCAAAGAAGCTGGGCTCGCCTTTCCACACTGCCTCCATCTTGCCGCTGAGCTGGGGCAGTTGCTGGCTCCGGAATTCTCTCACCGCATGGGCGCTGTTCGGCCCCAAGGCCGGCGCCAGCTTCGCCGGATCGACCGACCCGAAAAACTCAGCTCCCCCGGCGCCCCGGGGAAAATCCGCCCACCCGAACACCTCCAAGTTGCCTTTCTCCAGCTGCACCAGGAATCGTTCCAGCTTCAGCATCCCCCCCGCCATCGTCGCCCGGATTTCCAGCGAGGGGATCGCCACCCCTCTCCAAATGTTGCGCGCCGAGGTGATCAAAATCTCCGCCCGGCTCTCCTCAGGCCGCCCGATCTCCACGCTGAATTCCGCCTGAATTTTGGGAGCGGGACCTCCCAGATCTTTCAACACGGACTCCGCTCGCCGCCAAGCTTGGGCAATCGGAAACTCCTGGGGGGCCGCTTGCCTTCCCGCCTCGGTCCCCACCCTCCCCTTCAGATCCAGATCAAAGCCCAGCACCTGTCCACGGAGCCGCTGGATCCGGATCTCCCCGGATCGAAACTCCAAATCCGCCTCCACCCGGCGGGCCTCCGCCTCCACCCCCTCTCCCAAAGGCCAGCTCACGTGGGCATCCCGCAACCTGGCCCCGGAAAGAAACGGTTCCCCCGGCCGCCAAGCCAGCCAGTTGGGCGTTAACTCGACCCGCCGCACCCTCAGCCTCTCTTCCCCCCGGGTGCTATCCCGGTAGACCACCAGATCCCGGGCCACCAGGCCGCCCAGCGGGTCAATCGTCAGTTTTTTCACCTCCACCTCAAGCCCGCGGTTGGCAAGCTCCCGGACCAGTCTTTGCTTCCAGCCGTCCGGCAGGCCGACCGTCCGACCCAAAACCGCCAGCACCAGAAACAACACCAGCACCATCCCCACCGCCCTTTGCAGCCAGCGCCAGGCGGAACCGGCGGTGCTTTGGGGCAGGCGGGCCCGCCGAGCCAGACGCTTCAAGATTGGGGTGTTCACCGCCACGCATCATCGCTAACAACTTTCCTTCGGGAATCCAACCAAACCGACGTTATGGCTGAAAACCGCATGGAAAAAATCGTCGCCCTGTGCAAACGCCGGGGGTTCATCTTTCAATCCTCCGAGATTTACGGGGGCCTGAACGGGGCGTGGGACTACGGCCCGCTCGGGGCCGAACTGAAGCGGAATCTCAAGGATTTCTGGTGGAAGGCGATGACCCAGTGGCGGGATGACATCGTCGGTTTGGACGGATCCATCCTCATGAACCGCGCGGTTTGGAAGGCCAGCGGCCACGAAGCCACCTTCAGCGATCCCATGATCGACTGCAAAACCTGCAAAGGTCGTTTCCGGGCCGACCAGGTCGCCTCCACGCCCTGCCCGCAGAAACCCAGCAAAATGGTGCAGGCCTGTGGCGGAGAACTCACCGAACCCCGGCAATTCAACCTCATGTTCAAAACCTACGTGGGCCCGGTCGAGGACGATCGCAACCTGACTTACCTTCGGCCCGAAACTGCCCAAGCCATGTTCGTCCAATTCAAGAACGTCCTCGAGGTCTCCCGCAAAAAACTCCCCTTTGGCATTGCCCAGATCGGCAAGGCGTTTCGCAACGAGATCAATCCCCGCAACTTCACCTTCCGCTCCCGCGAATTTGAGCAGATGGAGGTGGAGTTCTTTGTTCGCCCCGCCGAAGGCAAGGCCTGGCTGGAAAAATGGCTGGCCGACCGCATCGCCTGGTACGAATCCATTGGCCTACCCCGCAAAAAAATCCAGGTGTACGACGTCCCCGAAAAAGACCGGGCCTTCTACTCCCAAGGCACCTATGACCTGCTCTACGAGTTCCCTTTTGGCACCGAGGAGCTCGAGGGCATCGCCTATCGCACCGATTACGACCTCAAACAACACCAGGAGGCCAGCGGCAAGCCCCTCGAATATTTCGACGAAGAGACCCGGGAAAAATTCATTCCCCATGTCGTGGAACCCAGCGCCGGGGTCGATCGCACCGTCCTGGCCCTGATTTGCGAGGCCTATCACGAAGAGGAAGTGGCCGATGAAAAAGGAAACAAGGAAACTCGTGTGGTTCTCCGTTTCCACCCTCGCATGGCTCCGGTGAAAGCCGGCATCTTTCCCCTTTTAAAGAACAAACCGGAACTGGTGGAAAAGGCCAAAGCCCTGACGGCGGAACTACGGAAGCATTTCCCCGTTTTTTACGACGAAGCCGGCGCCATTGGCCGTCGCTACCGCCGGCAAGACGAGGTCGGCACGCCCTTCGGCATCACCGTGGATTTCGAGACTCTCGAAGGCGCCAAGGAAGGGCCTCTCGCCGGTCGCAAGGACACCGTGACCCTTCGTCACCGGGATTCCATGCAACAGGAACGGCTGGCCATTTCCGACCTGCTACCCCGCCTGACGGCCGCCTTGGGCTGATGCCTTTATGGCGACTCGCCGTCAACCCCGGACCTTTTTGCCAAAGGCTTTTGCCGAGGTGGACCTCCAGCGTCGTCACCGTCTGGGAGCCCCTGAAATCATTTATGGCGCCGGCAAGACGGTGCCGCAGATCGTGGCGATTGCCCGGAGAATCCTGTCGGAAAAACAACCGGTCCTGATCACTCGGGTCGACGAGAAAAAGGGTCGGTCGCTCAAGCGCACTTTCCTCCGTGGCTCCTATCATCCCCATGCCCGCACCTTCACCGTGGGAAAGTTTCGGACCCAAGAATCCCGGCCCATGCGCGTCGCCGTTTGCGCGGCGGGAACCTCCGATCATCCCGTGGCCGAGGAAGCTTGGGTCACCCTCGAATTCCTCGGCCATCGCCCGACCCGCTTTTATGACATCGGCGTGGCCGGACTTCATCGAACCCTTCGCCGCTTGGAGGAAATCCGTCGCCACGAAGCCCTGATTGTGGTCGCGGGAATGGAGGCGGCCCTGCCCAGCGTTTTGGGAGGCTTGGTACGCCATCCTCTGGTGGCTGTACCCACGTCCGTTGGCTATGGCGCCCACCTTCAGGGCCTCACGGCGTTTCTGGGCATGCTGAACTCCTGCGCCCCGGGGATTACCGTCGTGAATATCGATAACGGATTTGGCGCCGCTTACGCCATCCACCGCCTTTCTCTTTCTTCCAAGTCTCACCGTCCCCCATCCACCTAAACCTCAACATCAATTAAATAGCTCCTTCCGCCTTTTGCGCGGAAAGTTCACAATCAGCCGTGCCCACGATTCTCTTGGCGCAGGAAGATGCGGCGGCTCGCGAAAGTTTTTCCGCCCTCATCCTGGATTTTTTTCCCACGGCCAAAATCCAGCCGGTCGAATCGTGGCCGGGGCTGGAACCGGCCCTTGAGGGCCCGGGTCCTGTTTCGGTCCTTTTGGCGGACATTCTCTGGGAAGACACGGACCGGGCCGACTCCTTGATTCTTCTTGCCGAAAAATATCCGGAGATTTCCTTCGCCATTTTCGGCCGCTACGACCTGACCGGCTCCCTTCCCCCGGGCTATCCGATCCCGCTTTTGGCGCCCGACGAACAGCTTCCCCTCCGTCTGGCGGAAATCATGGAAAACTTCTCGGGCCGGGAATTTGGGCGTTACTCGCTTTCCACCCCGGCGGGTCCGCATCCGCTGGGGCGGCTTTATTGGGCCAAACATCATCAATTGGAACGGACCGTCCAAATCTTGGTGCCCCCCGCCGGCTCTCCGGTTTTTCCGAAAGCAATTCGGGCTCTGGCCCGGGTCAACCATCCGGCCGTGTATTCCCTTTACGAGTCCGTCCCTTGGGAAAACCGCATTTTGGTCGCCTTGGAACCGGTCCCTCATCCCTCCCTTCTTCACCTCCGCCTAGCCGGCCAGAAACCTTCTCTGCTTTCTTGTGCCCGGTTGGCCACCGCTCTGGGCTCCGTGTTGGCGGAAATGGAATCTTCGGCCATCCCCGCCCGGCGGCTGGGCGAATATGACTACACTCTCTCTTCCAAGGGCACCCCTCGCTTGCGCAACCCCGCCGCTTATCCGGGACAAGAGGAGTCCTCGGCCTTCGAAAACTGCCAGATCCTCGCCGGGATCTTCGAACCGATTCTCCAGGGTCAGCCCAAGTCCGCTCCTCTTCTCCAAATTCTCCGTAACCCGGGAACTTCCGCTTTCGATCTGCTCCGCCAAACCCGTGAATTCGAGCGGCAATTGGCCGAGGTCCGCGAAGTGCACGTGCGCAAGGAAGAGCTGGAGGCCGCCGCCAAAACCTTGCGGGCCCGCGTCATCCGTCGCTGGGCCATCGGCGTTGGGGCGGTCGCCCTCCTCGCCTACCTCGGCCTGTTTGCCCGCACTTTTTTCGACCGGTTCCTCCTCGATGCCCCCGCCACTCTCGCCGAAGCCGAACTCCCCGTTCCCGCCGGCACCGTCAGCCTGGACGGCGAAACGATCCAGGTCCCCGCCTTTTTTCTGGACCGGCATGAGGTCACCATCGGCGACTATGAAAAATTCCTGGCCGCCATGGAGGACGATCCTCAATGGATCCGCTTCGTGCCTGAACTCTACCGAACGCTGAAAAAATCCACTGCCGATCTCCAGCCCCGCGACTGGGACGAAATTCTTCGCCGCGCCCGCAAGCAGGAGCCCTACCAGGCCCAAAAAATCACCCGCGACACCCCGGTGTTCAATGTCGACTATCCCAGTGCCGCCGCCTACGCCGCTTGGAAGGGGCGACGCCTTCCTACCATGGAGGAGTGGCTTCGCGCTGCATCTGGCGACGACTCCTCTCGCTTTCCTTGGGGCAAGGAGGCCGACCAAGCCCCTGCCAACCTTGGAATCCGTCGGGACCTCCCGGCCCGAAGCGATCCGGAGGACTCCTTTTTCAACGCCGCACCCGGAGAGTCCTTCCCCGGCGACAAAGGCCCCTTTGGCCACTTCGATCTGGGAGGCAACGTCAGCGAGTGGGCGGTCGGTCCGTTCAAAAGACCGGTGGCCATGGGGGGGAATTTTACCGATCCAAATCCCATCCCCATGCCCGTGGCCCGTCGGCAGGACGGGAGCCGTAATGATCCGCCCGCCAAAACTCAGCTGGAAATGATCGGGTTCCGAACCGCCCGCTGACCGCTAAAGCTTAAGAAAATTTCTCAGCAGATCCTTACCCTCTCGGCTGAGGATGGACTCGGGATGGAACTGAACCCCGTGGACGGGAAACTCCCGGTGCTGGAGACCCATGATCTCCCCCTCCGCGGTATCAGCGGTGACCCGCAAGCAGGCCGGCACGGAAACTTTCTCCACAATGAGGGAGTGGTAGCGGGTGGCCTCAAAGGGATTTGGTAAGCCGGCAAAAACGCCACTTCCCTCATGTCGGATCGGCGAGGTCTTTCCGTGCATCAACCGGTCCGCCCGAACGACCTTCCCTCCGTAGACTTCCGCGATGCACTGGTGCCCCAGACAGACGCCGAGAATCGGGGTGGTTTTGCCCATGCGGCGGATGACTTCCATGGAAACACCCGCCTCCGCCGGCGTCCCGGGTCCGGGAGAAATTACGATTCGCTCCGGCCGCAGTTTCTCCACCTCCTCGGGCGTGATGGCGTCATTTCGTTTCACCACGGGATCGGCGCCTAGCTCGCCGAAATACTGGACGAGATTGTAGGTGAACGAGTCGTAGTTATCGATGACCAGCAGCATAAAATCCTCTTACGCCAACGCACGGGCCGCCGCCACTGCCGCCAGCCCGGCCTTGGCCTTGTTCACGCTTTCCTGGTATTCACCCTCCGGGGTGGAATCGGCCACTAAACCCCCGCCCGCCTGCACATGGGCCTTGCCTCCTTTGAGCAAAATCGTCCGGATGGAGATGCAAGAATCGAGATTCCCATCGAAGGAAAAATAGCCCGCCGCCCCGGCGTAGGGACCGCGCCGGGTTGGCTCCCCCTCGGCCAGAATCTGGAGCGCCCGAACTTTGGGAGATCCACTCACCGTCCCGGCCGGAAAGGTGGCCCGCATCACCTGAAACGCATCCTGATCCGGCCGCAGCTGTCCCTCCACCCGCGAAACCAGGTGCATCACGTGGGAAAACTTTTCCACTTCCATGAGCTCCACCACTTTGACGGTCTGATACTCACACACCCGGCCCAGGTCGTTGCGCGCGAGATCCACCAGCATGATGTGTTCCGCTCTTTCTTTCGGATCCGCTTTCATCTCCTCCGCCAACCGCCGATCCTCCTCCGCGTTGGCCCCGCGTGGCCTCGTTCCGGCAATCGGGCGGATCTCCACCTTGCCGTGCTCGCAGCGAACATGCGTCTCAGGGGAGGAGCCCACCAAGGCCAACCCGGCCATCTCCAGGCAGAACATGTAGGGGGATGGGTTGATGGTTCGCAACGCACGGTAAAGATCGATCGGCCGACCGGAAAACGGCACGGAAAATCTCTGGGACGGGACCACTTGGAAAATATCACCCGCCCGGATGTGTTCCTGCATGGCCGCGGCCATCTTCAAGTATTCGCTCTTGGTCATGTTGGGAACGGCCCCCGCCAAAAGATCCCCCTCCGGTCGTCGGGGCACCTCGGCGGTGGTCTTGCCGGTCGTTTGCGCCAGCCGCGCGGCTAAAGTCTCGATTCGCTTCAGTCCCTGGCGGTAAGCCTCCTTGGGATCGTCCCCGGTCCGAACCTGTACGACAAAACGCAGGGTGCGGCGGGCATGATCGAAAACCAAAAATTCCTCCACCAAGGCGAAACAGGCATCGGGCACGCCTAGGTCGTCCCGCTGGGCCATCCCCACGGTGGGTTCGAAATACCGGACAGCCTCAAAAGCCAGGAATCCGACTGCGCCCCCGGCAAAAGGAGGCGGCTCGGCCGGCCAGGCCTCCACCGGGCGAATTCCCTCCAGCATGGCCTGCACTTCTCTCATCGGATCGGGGTGCTCCGGGGCCCGCTCTTCCACCTCCCCGCCTGCGCGGCTGAGGCGAACCCGTCCGTTGCGAAATTCCATCACCGCAGCCGGACGTGACCCCACAAATGAATATCGCCCCAATCTCCCGGCGGACTCCGCGCTCTCCAAAAGGAAGGCCGCCCCCCCCGGCTGGGCCGACAGCTTCAAATAAGCCGATACCGGGGTCTCCGTATCCGCCAGGATTTCACGGCTCAGTGGAATCAGGTTCCCTTGCCGGGCCAGCTCCAGAAATTTCTTCTCGTCGGGAAAAATCATGGCTTTTTCGCCGGACGAACCGGGATCCCTTGTTCCATGAGATAATCTTTCACCTGCGGAACGGTCAGTTCACCAAAATGAAACAGGCTGGCCGCCAAGGCGGCATCCGCTCCTCCCTTTTCCCCCAAAACTTCCGCAAAGTGCCGGGGGCTGCCCGCCCCGCCACTGGCGATCACCGGAACCTCCACCGCCGAGCTGATGGTGTGGGTCAGTTCCAAATCGTAGCCGGCTTTGGTTCCATCGGCATCCATGCTGGTCAGCAAAATTTCACCGGCCCCCCGTTGCACCCCCTCCCGGGCCCAAGCCAGCGCATCCAGAGTCGTGGACTGCCGCCCTCCATGGGTGGTCACCTCCCACCCTGCGGCGCCAGTTCGCCGGCGGGCATCAATGGCCAGCACCACACACTGGCAACCGAAAGCCTCCGCCACTTCTGAAATGAGATCCGGACGCTGCACCGCGGCCGTGTTCAGACTCACCTTGTCCGCACCCGCCCGCAACAACTCCCGGGCGTTTTCCACGGATCGAATCCCGCCGCCCACCGTGAGCGGAAGAAAAACCTCGTCGGCGGTTTTCCTCACCACCTCCAAAAGAATGGGACGGGCCTCCGCGGAAGCGGTAATATCCAAAAAGACCAGCTCATCCGCTCCCTGTTGGTGGTAAACCCTCGCACATTCCGCCGGATCTCCCGCATCCCGAATCCCCACAAACCTCACCCCTTTCACCACCCTTCCCTGATCCACATCGAGACAAGGGATGATTCTTTTGGTGTTCATAAGGTTATGAGCAACAATGCCTTAAAATGTTCCGCTATAAAGAGTAATAACTGAATTGATTTTCTGCCGTATTTTGGGGATCATCTCGGCTTAACCATTTA
>OGVP01000163.1_pt1 | contig 10400 bp, 13 predicted proteins | sample 1575791 | NCBI WGS metagenome assembly OGVP01 (sample SAMN07581537, study PRJEB24739) | freshwater metagenome
CCAGATCCTCCCGGAATTCACCGTGGTGCAACATATGCGGGATGTGAGTCTGCTCCACCGGATCCGGAGCGCGATGGGCTGTGGCGTGGTACGCCGCAACCATGGCGACCGGTATTGCTGGCGGGTGGTGGGCGATGGCCGTCGGAACTCTCCCGGCACAGAGCCTGAATCTCGGAACTTCCAATGCCCTCGAAGGCTCGGCAAAGGCCGAAGACCCCATGGGCGGGCGGGGGGCTACCCCCGGCGCGGACTCACAAATGATTGATACCAGCGATCTCTTGCGGGGAGGAGACACCCTCATCATCCGGCTGACCGGAGTTCCGCCCGCCGATCAGGGCATCTTCGAGGTGAAGGTGGATGAAAGCGGCAAGGTTTCCATGCCCTACATCGGGAGTGTGCAGGCAGCCAATTTGACGACGGTACAATTGAAAGAGGGCATTGAGGGTGCCTACAAGACCGGGGAAATCTTCACCAACCCAAACGTGACGGTGGATCTGAAGGAGCAGCGGTTCGTCGATGTGACGGGGGAGGTCCGCATGCCCCAGCGGGTGCCCTACACGAAGGATCTTACTGCCCTAGGGGCCGTGGCGGCCTGCGGCGGTTTCACCGACTTCGCCAATCGACGCAGGGTCAAACTGACCCAAAGCGGAATGACAAGGGAGTTTAACGCCAAGGAGATCCAAGTGGATCCCAGTCGCGACATTCGGCTGTTGCCCAACGACAAGATTCACGTCGATCGGAGCATCTTCTGACCTTGAGGCTGGGCCTTTTTGGAGGATCGTTCGACCCTTTTCACCTCGGCCACTTTCTGGTGGCTCGGACCGCGCAGGAACTTTTTGGACTGACGCGCGTGGTGTTTCTCCCCTGTGCCCATTCGCCCCTGAAGAAAGCCAGGCCTGTGGCGGACGAACGGGCCCGGTTGACGATGCTGCGCAAGGGATTGGCTGGCCAGAGCTGGGCGGAGGTGTCGGGTGAAGAAATCCGCCGCGGCGGGATCTCCTACACGGTGGACACGGCCCGCGCCTGGCGGAAAAAGCACCCCCATGCCTCGCTTCACTGGATCATGGGTTCGGACCAGTGGAACCTGCTCCCCTCCTGGAGGGAACCGCAAGAGCTCCGAACAAAACTTCGCTTTCTGGTTTTTCCCCGTCCCGATTCCCCCCGACCTCGCCAAGGTTTCCGCATGCAGGAGATCCCCCTGAGGCTGGACATCTCCGCCACGGACATCCGGCAACGAGCCGGAAAAAAACTTCCGCTCACGGGTCTGGTTCTGCCTTCCGTTGAACGGTTGATACAAAAAAACCGGTGGTATCGATGAGCCTGGAAGGAGCCGAGCTCGCCCGCCGCTGCCGCGACCTGGCAGACAACAAAAAGGCGGTGGATCCGGTCCTCCTGGATCTGCGGGAGGTGGAAGGCCCCAGCGAGTTTTTCCTGATTGTTTCCGGGGAGAGTGAGCCTCATCTCAAGGCGATCGCCGGCGAGGTGGAACGGGGCATCCGCGAGGAGGGCGGCCGGAAGCCTTTCCGGGTTTCGGGAAATTCCCTGAGCCAGTGGATGATTTTGGATTACGGGGACGTGCTGGTGCACGTGATGCACAGCGCGAAGCGGAAATTTTACCGGCTGGAGGACCTCTGGGGGGATGCCATCCGGTTGGATGCCTAGCCCTTCACATTTCTTCGAGAGTTCGGATCCCCAGCAGGCCCAAGCCCTCCCGCAAAACATCCCCGGTCAAGCCCACCAAGGTGAGGCGCGAGTCCCGCAGCGCCGGCAACTGCAGCACCGGGCAAGCCTCAAAAAACCGGTGGAACTGACCGGCCAGTTCGTAAAGGTATCCGCAGAGGTGATGGGGCTTGCGGTCGGCCGCCGCCAACTCGACGGCATCGCCGAAACGCAGAAGCAACCGGGCGAGAACCTCCTCTTCGGCCTGGGATATTTTCACCGGAGCGCGGGGAGTTTCAGCAAGACCTGACTTCCGCAGAATGGAGCGAGTGCGGACATAAGCGTTGAGGATGTAGGGAGCGGTGTTGCCGTCGAAGGCGAGGAGCTTTTCCCAGGTGAAGACGTAGTCGAGGTTTCGGTTCGGCATCTGATCGGCATATTTGAGGCTGGCGATGCCCAGAAGCTCGGCTTTGAGCTCCAAGTCCTGCGGCGCCAAATCGGGCCGCTTGCTTTTGAGGATGGCGCCCGCCCGCTCCTGGGCCTCGTGCAACAGGTCGACCAACTTGAGCGGAGTGCCGTCCCGGCTTTTCATCGGTTTTCGGTCTGCGCCTAAGATGGTGCCAAACCACACGTGCTCCAGTTCCGCCCGGCAGCCCCACCGCTTGGCGGTGTCAAAGAGCCACTTGAAGTGGAGTTGCTGGCGGGAATCGGTGACGAAAATGATCCGGTCGGCCTTGAGTTCCTCGTTCCGATACTGAATCGCGGCCAAATCGGTGGTGGCGTAAAGAAACGCGCCGTCGGATTTTCGGATGAGGTAAGGCTCCTCCGCGATGGATGGATTGCGCACCACCACGGCCCCTTGGCTGGTTTCGGCGATTTTCTTTTGGAGGAGGTCCTCAACGACCTTGGGAAGATCCTCGTGGTAGGCGCTTTCCCCGCGGACCGAATCGAAGGTGACCCCCAGCATTTCGTAGATTCGGCGGAAATGTTCGGCGGACTTCTCGCAAAACAGCCGCCAATCCTGCATCCGCTCGGGGTCGCCCGCCTGCAGGGCGGCCAACTCGGCCCGGGCCTGATCCATCTTGGCGGGGTCGGACTCCGCCTCCTGGTGGCCCTTCTTGTAAAACTCCTCGAGTTGGTCGATGGCGTGATCGGCCTCGATGGGGGGACGCCCGGCCGCCCGGTAAGCGAGGAGAAGCTTGCCAAACTGGGTTCCCCAGTCCCCGAGGTGGTTGACCCGGGTGACGCGGTGGCCGAGGCGCTGCAGAAGGCGGGCGAGGCTGTCCCCCAGCAGGGTGGACCGGATATGGCCCACATGCATAGCCTTGGCGATGTTGGGGGAGCTGAAATCGATGACGACGGTTTCCGGCTGGGGCAATTTCGGGATGCCCAGTTCCGGATCTTTGCGGAGATGGTCCACGGCCCGACCCACCGCCTCCGAACCCACACAATAGTTGACGAAACCGGCACCGGCCACGGACGGCTTTTCCCAGCCCTCGGGCGGAAGACATTCCCGGGCCAGTCGTTCGGCCAGCTCGCGCGGATTCTGGCGGGTGGCCTTGGCCGCGACCATGGCAACGTGGGTCTGGAAATGACCGTGGCGCTCGTCGGCGCAGGGTCGGACCCAGGGTTCCGGAGGAAGTTCGGGGAAATGGGCCTTGGCCCAGGCCGAGACCCTTGTTTCCAGCTCGGCCCGGAGGGACATCAGGTCGCCCGAAACAAGGCGAGGATTTCTTGGGGCCCCTTGGCTTCGAGGATTTTGGTTTTGACCCCCCGGCGGTTAAAGAACTTGGCCACCAGCGCCAATGTCTGCAGGTGGGTTTGGGCCTGATCGGTCGGCACGAGGATCAGGAAAAAAAGTCTGACCGGCTTGCTGTCCATGGCGTTGCAGTCGACCCCGGTCGGACAACGGGCGAAGAGGGTGACCATTTCCTTCAGCTTGGGGATGGTGGCATGGGGGATGGCAAAGCCTCCGCCCATGGCGGTGGTCATTTTATCTTCCCGGGTCTGTAACGCCTGCTCGCAGGTGGCCAAGAGGTCCCCAGGGATAAGACCTTTGGCAACAAGGTGTTGCACCATCTTTTGGTAGGCTTGGGCGCGGTCCTTGGCCTCCAAATGGGCCATTAGGTTGTTTTCGTGGATCAGGTCGGAAATCAGCACAGAACAAATATTACTAGGCGGGGGGAGGGAGGTAACGCAAGAGGAGCCCTGTCACCCAATGGATGCCCTGAGTGTAAGTCCAGGCCCAATCCTTGCCTAGGCCGAGGCAAAGCGTGGCCAAGGGAACCGGCTGGAAGAAGGACCAGACGAGCCCAGTTGCCAGAAGCAGGTTGGCCAGGGCAATCAGGGTGAGGGAAAAGATCCGGCCGTAGACCAGAAAGTCGGGCTGGCGGGTGCGAAGAAGATCCACAGTGAAGGCGTAGTGGTAACCCCAGACGGCTCCCCAGACACTCAGGAAGGCCAGCTGGAAATCCTCCAACCGGGGCCAGACCTGCAGGGAGGCCAGCCAAAGCACGCCCGCCAAGAGGGGATAGAGGGGAAGAATATAAGGAGCCAGCGTGATCCAGGCCGAGGTGCGGTCCGAGACCACCCGGCCGCCCTTATCGGCGACTTGGAGGGAATGGACTTTACCGCCGCTGAGCCAGACGGCGAGGGCGTGGGAGAGTTCGTGACCCAAAACATAGAGGCCCCGCGGCCGGGGCAGGAACAGGTAGGCGAAACCTGACAGCACCCATCCGCCGGCAAAACAGCCTGCCGCCCACCAGGGAAAGGAGGGGTGGGTGGCGGCCGAGCGCAAGAGCCCGGCAAAACAGACCCCGGTGGCCCAGACCCCGGGCCAGAGAGCCAAAGCGATGAGAAGACGGAGCCAGTTCATGGATTGACGGAGCTGGCCCCGTTGGGGCATTCTTTTCCCTTATGGCAAACACCGCCTCGGCTGCCCGACAGGCCCGCGCCGCCCTTCGTCGTCGCGAAGTGAACCGGACGCTCCTGCAGGCTGCCCGGACCGCCCAGAAAAAGCTGTTCTCCCTGGTGGAGGCTGGAAAAAAAGACGAGGCGGCCAAGCTCTTCCCGGAACTGCAGAAGCGGCTGGACCGTGCCGCCAAGGGGAAGGCGATTCACCGCAACCGCTCCGCCCGCATCAAGTTCCGCGTCGCGCATCTGCTTCGCTAACCCGTTTCGCCGGCGCCGAGCAGGCGGGTGGTCCGAATCCAGGCCTCTGTGCCAAAGTAACTCGTGGCCTTTTTTGCGGCAGCCTGAGCGGCGGCTTCGGTCGACCAAAGTCCAAAGACCGTGGATCCGCTCCCGCTCATTCGTGCGGCCAACACCCCGGGTTGACGGGAAAGCCAGTCCCGGGCCGCACGGACCCATAGATATTTTTGTTCCACCGCGGGTTCGAGGTCGTTGCGAGGTTGCAACTCAAGGTTTTGGCCGGAATTTAGCGACAAGCGGAGGAGTGGGCCCTCTTGGCCAGGACGGCGGTCGGCGGCATATCGTTGGTAGGCCTCGGCGGTGGGCGAGCCGAACCCTGGGTGAATTAGGACAGCCCACGGGAGTTTTTGTAATTTGATTGGCTCCAAAATTTCGCCTCGCCCCGATCCGCGAGCCGGATCTGGCTGCAGAAAAAAAGGGACATCGCTGCCCAGTTTGGTGCCGATGTCCGTGGGGGCCTGATCGGATAAATCCAAGGACCAAAGCCGACGTAAAATCTGCAAAGCCGCCGCGGCATCGCTGCTGCCTCCGCCCAACCCCGCCCCTAGGGGGATCTCCTTGGAGAGACGAAGGTTGGCCCCAGCGGTGTTTTGGGCCCGTTCCCGCAGGGCCTCAGCAGCCTGAAGGACCAGGTTTTCGGGACCGGCGGAAAGACTCTTGTCTCCCTCGATAGCTAGGCGGAGGGAACCATCGGAAGTTGCCTCGACCGAGAGTTGATCGGCGAGCTCCGTGCGGACAAAGAGGGTGTCGATAGGGTGAAAACCGTCTGGGCGTCGGGCTCCCAGGCGGAGATCCAGGTTGATTTTGGCGTGGGCGCGGATTGTCAGCTCGACCATCTCCCGATTCAATGGGGAAGGTGACACCAGATCAAATCATCCTCGCGCTCGATGTGGACACCGCGGACGAAGCCCTGGGCTGGGCCCGGCGGCTGAAGGGGCGGGTTGGCACCTGCAAGGTTGGACTGCAGCTTTTCTTGCGGGAAGGGCCTAAGGTTTTACGTGGTTTAAGCGATGCGGGGATGCCGGTGTTTCTGGATCTCAAATTCCACGATATCCCGAACACCGTGGCCCAAGCCGTGACGGCGGTGGCATCGTGGAAACCGAGATTTTTGACTCTCCACACCTCCGGAGGTCGCGAGATGATGGAAGCCGCTGTTGCCAAGGCGCCCAAGGAAACCTGTCTGCTGGGCGTCACGGTGTTGACTAGTCTATCCGAAAAGGCTGTGCAGCAGATCGGATGGGACGAAGTGCAAGCATCAGTGGAAAGACTTTCCGAATTGGCGAAAGCGGCGGGACTGGGCGGCGTGGTTTGCAGTCCTCATGAAGCCAAAATGGAGCGGGCACGTTGGGGCAAGGGTGAGGTCGTAACCCCTGGGGTCAGGCCCCCCGGTGCAAACAAGGGAGACCAGAGTCGTGTTTTGTCGCCCGCCGAAGCCATCCAAGCCGGGGCCTCGCGAATTGTGGTCGGCCGACCGATCCTCCAGGCCAAAAATCCTGAGGCTGTTTTAGACCAAATCCTGTCAAAATAATTTCCCACAGCTCATTACTTTCTTCCACCTTTCAAAAACCGCCTCCTAAACCCTTGTCCATCAATCATGTACATGGGGTCGGAGGTGATACAAACTGTTTATGGATAGTGCTTTGTAAGGGTGTTTTTGAAAATTGGGGTCGGAGGTCAAAATTACGAGTTTTCAAAAACTGCCCCATAAGTCGTTCTTTATCAACGATGTACATGGGGTCGGAGGTGATACAAGTTGTTTATGGATAGTGCTTTGTAAGGGTGTTTTTGAAAACTGGGGTCGGAGGTCGAAATTTTTGGATTACATCGAGAAGCGGGGGCCGAGATAGAGGCCGCGGGCGACGGGGTCGTTGATGAGGAAATCCGCGGTGCCCTCGCTCTCCACTTTGCCTTCGCAGATCAGGTAGGCGCGGTCGACGATGGAGAGGGTCTCCCGGACGTTATGGTCGGTGATCAAGACGCCGATCCCTTTGCGGCGCATGGTCAGGATGATCTGCTGGATATCGTAGACGGCGAGGGGATCGACCCCGCTGAACGGCTCGTCGAGCAGAAGGACCGTGGGGCGCGTGACCAGACAGCGGGCGATGGCCAAGCGGCGCTTTTCTCCACCCGAGAGCTGAATGGCGCGGCTTTTGACAAGGTTATCGAGTCCCAGTTCCACAAGGAGCTCGTGGCACCTTTCTTTTCTTTCCTGATCGGTGATCGGAAGAGTTTCGAGGATGGCGAGAAGGTTTTCCTCCACGGTCAGGCGGCGGAAGATGGACTCCTCCTGGGGCAGATACCCGATGCCGCGCCGGGCGCGGCGGTACATCGGCATCCCGGTCACATCCTCGCCCGCCAACTGCACGGTGCCGGCGGTGGGTCGAACGAGTCCCACCAGCATATAAAAACTGGTGGTTTTGCCGGCCCCGTTGGGGCCCAAAAGACCGACGACTTCTCCGGACCGCACCCCGAGATCGACCCCATTGACCACGTTTCGCTCCCCGTAGCGTTTGACAAGACCGGTGCAGGACAGGAGGAAGTCTCCCGTCACCGGGGGGCGGGAAGCAAGAACCTCCTGGCTTTTCTTGCTCAAGGGGCTTTTTGCAGCATCACCCGACTTGCGCCCTCGGTGAGCATCTTGTCCTCTTCGGGGAAAAGAATGATTTTGTCCGCGAAGACGGTCTTATCCTGCGAGACGGCTTTGGGCTGTTTCGTGACTTTCAGGAGGGTGAGTTTTTTCTCCTTCATGTTGTAGACCGCTTTCTCACTCCAGGTTTCCGAGGTGCCGTCCTTGCGTTTGATCACCACCTCCTCCCGCGCCTCCACGTTCTCCACGGAGTCATCCTCCGCAAAAAAGACCGTCATCTCCTTGGAGGCCATGGTGAAGCGAGGCTCGTCGACTTTTACATTGCCGCGAAAAAGGCCCTGTTTTTGCCCTTGGCTCTTGCTGAGATTGAGATCGAGGGTTTCGCTGGTAATGACGGTTTGGCCACCCCCGGCGCTGGCAGGCGTCGAGGTGGTGGGAGTTTGGGCGGCAACCCAACCAGGGATAAGGGCAAAGAGGAGAAAGAGGTTTTTCATGGGGAGGCGTTGCTGAGGACGACGCGGACGCGGTTGTAAAGGGTGCCGGAGGAGTCGGCCACATTCCAGTCGATGCCGTTGGCGGAAATGAGCAGGGTGGGACGCTTCACGAGAATGCCGGAATCGGAGGTCAGCTTGTTTTCCTTGCGCCAAAAATCGCTTTTCGTTGCGGTGATGACAGTTTCCGGTTTTCCCGCCGCGTTGAAAAGCTCCACGTCCAGATCCTCAATTTTCAGCTGGTTGGGACTGACGACGGTGGCTCGCTTGCCCTTGACCAACGCGGTTTGGCGACCGGAGGAGTCCGTTTGGGGCAGAGAGAAGTTTTGGATGACGGAGCCGATGGGGAACTCCGGGCCGTTCCCCGCCAAAAGGGGGGCAAGTCCGAGCAGGATGAAGAACGAAGCCGAGATTTTAAGAAATGGCATAAAGAATCCGGTTGATCTGGCGAAGGAGTTTCGGTGCTTCGGCCAAGGGTAGCATGCTGGCCTTGTCGGAAGGCGCTTTGGAAGGGTTGGGGTGAACTTCCAGAAAAAGACCATCGATGCCCGCGGCGGCGGCGGCACGGGCGAGGGCGGGCACAAAGGTTCGGTCGCCCGAGGTGACTTTGCCGCCCGCAGGGCGTTGGACGGAGTGGGTGGCGTCAAAAATCACCCGATGCCCTCGTTTCCGCATCGTGACCAGGCCGCGCATGTCCACGACCAGATCGCCTTGGCCAAAGGTGGTGCCTCGCTCGGTCACCCACGCGTTTCGGCAGCCGCCCTTCCGCAGCTTTTCCATGACCGAATCCACCGCCTCGGGCGTGAGGAACTGCCCCTTTTTCACATTCACCGCTTTTCTGGTTTTGGCGGCGGCGAGAAGAAGATCGGTTTGGCGACAAAGAAAGGCCGGGATTTGCAGGATGTCGACGACCTTGGCGGCAGCCCGTGCTTCTTCGGGGGAGTGAACATCGGTGAGCACCGGAACCTTGAGGATTTTCCGGATCGCACCCAGTTCCTTCAGGCCTTGGCGGAACCCGGGGCCGCGCGGGGAAGAGATGGATGTCCGGTTGGCCTTGTCGTAGCTGGCTTTAAAAACGTAGTCCCAGCCCAGGATTTGGCAGAGATCCTTCAGGGTTTTTCCCACAAGGAGGGAAGTCTTGCGGGACTCCAGCACACAGGGGCCACCGATGAGGAGAAATCGGGATTTAGGATTTTTGGGCATGGAGACGGGCGGCTTGGGCAAAACCCCGGAAGAGCGGGTGGGGGGCATCGGGTTTGGAACGGAATTCGGGATGAAATTGGCAGGCGACAAACCAGGGATGGCCGGGGATTTCAATCACCTCCACCAGGTTCCCTTTTGGATAGGTGCCGCTGACGCGGAGGCCGGCTTTTTCCAGGGCGGGTCGGTGGGCGTTGTTGAATTCGTAGCGGTGGCGGTGCCGTTCCCGGATCTCCGCGACGCCGTAGGCTTTTTGGGCCACGGTTCCCGAGGCCAGTTGACAGGCGTAATTTCCCAACCGCATGGTGGCTCCCTTGGCCCCGTTGGCATCCTGGCCGGGCAGGAGACTGATGACCGGTTCGGGGGTTTTGGGGTCGAACTCCGAGCTGTGGGCCTTTTTCATCCCAGCGACATCGCGGGCAAACTCGATCACGGCCACCTGCATCCCGAGGCAAAGCCCGAGGTACGGGATTTTATGCTCCCGGGCGTAGCGGACGGCCGAAATCTTTCCCTCGATACCGCGCTCGCCAAATCCACCCGGAACCAGGATTCCGTCCACTCCCTCCAACAAGGGTTCCGTGCCGCGCTTCTCGATTTCCTCGGCATCGATGCGCAAAAGTTCCACGCCAGTATCCTCGGAGGAGGCGGCGTGGAAAAGGGCTTCGGTGACGCTTTTGTAGGCATCGGGCACGCCCAGGTATTTTCCCTCCATCGCGACCCGGGCCCGATATTTGGGGTGGATCATCCGGCCGACCAGCTGTTCCCAATCGCGGAGATCGGCCGGAGGTGCTTTCAAGCCGAGGTGGGCCAGGACAAGCTCATCGAGGCGCTCGCGGTGCAGCATGAGGGGAACCTCGTAGATGGTGTGTTTGACGTCCTGCTCCTCGATGACGGCCTCCACGGGCACATTGCAGAAGCTGGAGATTTTTTGACGCGTTTCGCGGTCGACGGGGTATTCGCTGCGACAAATCAGAATCTGGGGCTGGATGCCGATCTCGCGGAGCTTGGCGACGCTTTGCTGGGTGGGCTTCGACTTCAGCTCGCCGGCGGCCTTGATGAAAGGAACGAGGGTAACGTGGATGAAAAGACTGTGCCCGGGGCCGGTTTCGAGGGCGAACTGACGCAGAGCCTCCAAGAAAGGCAGTCCTTCAATATCCCCGGTGGTGCCGCCAATTTCGGTGATGAGGACGTCGCAGTCCTCGTTCTGCCCCTTGTGGCGGAGGCGGTTTTTGATTATATCGTGACTGGGAAAC
>OGVP01000164.1_pt1 | contig 10356 bp, 17 predicted proteins | sample 1575791 | NCBI WGS metagenome assembly OGVP01 (sample SAMN07581537, study PRJEB24739) | freshwater metagenome
TGCGATTGGTGTAGTCGCCTCATTCGTTTATGTGTATGCGATTTACATTGATGTGAATATGAAGACCCCACAACACACTTCTACGGTTGTTGGTGGTTCTGGTGACTTGAAATGCACTCTAACTTCTTGTGTGGTAAAAGAACAATGACTGATGCACATTATGGATGGGTAATTAATACTCATTATGACTGGATCAATATGTTAACGAAGATGGAACAAAGTAAGCCTCAAAGGTTTAAAGAGTTTCATTATGAAAAAACAACAATCTACCACTACCTAGATAAACTACAACACGAACAACATCTATACGATTGATTATGCAAACTACAGTATCAACAGACGGCGATGATCTGGTGCTTGATATTCCAGAGGAAATGCTGAAAAAACTTGGATGGGTGGAAGGAGATACAGTTGAGTGGATTGAGAACGACGATGGATCTTTTGTAATTAAAAAAGTATGAAAGTCGCTTGTCTTTATTACGGTCAACCTAGATTTACAAATAATCCGTATTGTTTTGAGAGTCATAAGAAGTTTATCTTTGACCGATACGATACGGATATTTTCGCGCATCTATGGTGGGACAATGAAGAAGACTATGATCGATCTCACGTGAGTGATTGGGAGTTCTCATCCTGGTTACAAATGGATAAGTGCCCTAAAGATAAGGATGACTATAAACGATTCCTGGACAAGTGGAATCCCCTAGCCCTATCTACTTCTCAACCCAGACAGTTTGAGAACGAACAGATGTGGCAAGAGATTGAAAAGAGATTTGATACTGAGAGATTTCATAAGAAGAACTTTCACAATCAATTGTCTCAACTGTTCTCTATTCAAAAAGTTGGCCAATTGATTGGTGATCGTATTAATGAATATGATTTTATTATCCTCATTCGGTCAGACATAAATATCTGGGACTACCCAGATTTGAATACTCTTCCTAGGAACAAGTTCTATCTCTCAAGTCACGCAATGCCCTTCCCTGACTTGGGATTTATCTTTCCTCCTAGATTCAAAAGAATTTTAAACACGTATGAACATTGTGAGAAAAATCTGGTAAACTGGGATCTCTGCTGGGCTCCAGTTGCAGAATCGTTCAAATATTCTTGTTACAAACGTTTCTATAGTGAGAGTGATCTACTTCGTGGTCCTCTCCCACTACGACTTGTCCGTGGTGTTGATTGTAAAGGACCGACTTGGTAATTATGAAAATCACTCTTATTGGCCCAGGAATTATGCCCATCCCTCCTACTGGTTGGGGTGCTGTAGAAATTCTTGTCTGGGATACTAAACTTGCCTTGGAGAAACTGGGCCATAACGTTCAGATTATTAATACCAAAGACGCAAGACAAATCATCAATGAGATCAACTCATTTCGACCTGACTTTGTTCACGTTCATTACGATGAGTTTATTCCCATTGTACCGTTCATTCAATATCCTAATGCAATCACCAGTCATTTTGGTTATCTAGAACGTCCACAGATGTTCAATGGATACATCAACGTGGCGAATGAGTTTATGCGTATCAAACCAAACATCTTTTGTTTGTCTGAAGGGATTGAAAAAATTTACAATGTAATGTTCGATGTACCCAAAGACAAAACTTTTATTACTCCAAATGGTGTCAACATTGATGAGTTCCATTTCGTTGACGATCCTGAGTTTCCTGATCGCAGCATCTATCTGGCCAAAATTGATCATCGAAAACGTCAACATCTCTTCCAATCAATTGATAGTCTTTGGTTTGCTGGCAATATCGCTGACGATCGATTTAACACTTCTAAGAATTATCTTGGAGAGTGGTCGAAAGACAGACTCTACAACGAACTCACAGAATACGGAAACCTAGTTCTCCTTTCTGATGGAGAGGCTCATCCCCTGGTTTGTATGGAAGCCTTGGTTGCAGGTCTGGGTGTGGTAGTATGTGAATGGGGTAAAGCTAATCTGGATACATCGAAGGAATTCATTACTGTGATTCCTGAGGATAGGATCGCAGACATTAGTTTTGTTGAAGAACAAATTATTAAGAATAGAGAATACTCCATCAAACATCGTGATGAAATCCGTGAATACGGTAAACAGTTTGATTGGGTAAACGTATTAGAAAAACATTATCTGCCTGCCGTTGAGAGTGTGATTGCAAAACATGGATCGTAATAAAGCCGCATATAAACTCAAAGACTTTGGACCACTTTACGTCATTAATTTAGATGGACAACCAGAAAGATGGCAGTGGATGCAAGAACAACTTGACTATTGGCAACTTACCAATTACGAACGTATCTCCGCCTTTGATGGTAGAGATGATGATCTATCGGATATTCTATCTGGACGATATCCCAATGCAGTTTCTTCTGGTGAGATTGGCTGCGTAACATCTCACCTTAAAGCAATCAAACATTGGTATGAGACCACCGACTCACCCTATGGTGTGTTTATGGAAGATGACTGTGACTTTGTTTCTGTAAAGTCCTGGCCATTCTCCTGGAGAGAATTTATGGCTAGAGTGCCATATGACTGGGATTGTCTTCAACTTGCAGTTATCAATCCACGTAAGTTAGTTGCAAACATTCATCCAAGATATGTGGATGATTATTCTACGGCTTGTTTTGTAGTGAACCGTAGGTATGCAGAAAAGTTGATGCACTTTCATTGTAGAGATGATAAATTCAAACTAGATAATGGTGTACGCCCTCGTGCCGTTGCAGACGATTTAATTTACAATGCAGGAAAAACATACGCCATCCCCTTATTCCTTTATAAACTGGAACTTGGTTCAACTATCCATCCAGAACATATTGATGTTTTCCATAAGTCTAGCCGCGAAGGGTTAGATCATTGGTGGACAAATCAATCCTCTGATATGCCCATCGATAAGTTTTTTGAGTATGATACTCACGAACTTAATTAACCTAAAGTTAAAGACAAATTACTAAATTTCTGTTAGAATATCCAAGTCTTCTTGATTTGAAGACACTGTAAACCTACTAAAAATTTTTTTATGAAATTTGCAATCGCTCTTGCTGCCCTTCCTTTTATGGCAGCTCCTGCCCTTGCTGGTCCCTATGTAGAGTCAAAGACCACAACTTCTCTTTCCGATGGTAATTATAAGTCTGCTCAGACTGAACTGCGTATCGGTGTAGAAGAAAAAGTCGCTAAGAATGTTGCTGTTTTTGGTGAGGTTGGTCCTGGCTATGAGTGGAACACTGGTTCTACCCGTAATGAGTATGTGACCGTTGGTGAAGTTGGTGTGAAAGCCAAAGTTGCCAAGAACGTTGGTGTGAACGCCAAAGTGACTGGTGAATATGGCGGACTGTCCAAAGTGTTTGATATGGGTGGAGAACTCAAGGTTCGTTATTCGTTCTGATCGTAAGTAATAATACTTAATCCGTCAGGATTTTCTAACAAGGGTGGGTTTTCCCCCTTGTTTTTTCTTTTGTTTTACTATATAATTTAGTAACAGTTCTTCACAAAACTATAATGACTGTAACAACTAATGATCGTGGTCAACAGAATATGTGGGCGAAAGAGCCCACTATGTACTACGAGAACTATGGTATGGATACCCCTAACCAAGTAAAGGAGAAGATCAATGGGCGTTGGGCAATGGTCGGCATTGTTGCTGGTTTTATTTCTTACGCTCTCACTGGCAACCTCTACTTCGGACTCTTCTGATACTTGACAATGGCGCAAATTATCTTTACAATTACTAGTGTTGCCTTTTTCGTTTTACTGGCACACTCCGTAAATCAACTATCAGAGACTTATTAAACTATGGCTTACAATGTTACTCTCCGCTCTCCTGACGGCACCGAAACCACCATTCAGTGCGAAGGCGATCAGTATATTCTTGAAGCAGCAGAAGAAGCAGGTGTGGACCTTCCTTCTTCGTGTAAAGCGGGTGCTTGTTCCGCTTGTGCTGGAAAACTGATCAGCGGCACTGTGGATAATGAGGAGCAGTCTTTTCTGGATGATGACCAACAAGCAGAAGGTTGGGTGCTGACTTGCGTAGCATACCCCACCAGCGACTGTGTGATCCTCACTGAGCAGGAAGAGAACCTGTGACCGCTGCAATGCTTGGGCAGTTTGCTCTTGCCCTACAAGAACTTGGATGGGACGCCAACGATGAACTCTCTGTTGAGATTGGCGGTGTAGCAGTCACAGGAACTGCTACTCACCCAGACGCAAATGCTAAGTGGGCGAAGCCATTTGGAACCGTATCGTATCAAAACGACGCTTTTATTGTTATCAAAAATAAAACCAGAAGTCCTATGGTCTTCTCCCAACCCAATCCTGAACTTAAACAACAACACCCCTATCAAGGAGAAAAACAATGAACGAACGCGCAGAACGCATTAACGGTTGGGCAGCGATGATTGGTATTATTGCTGCAATGGGTAGCTACGCTGCTACTGGCCAGATTATTCCTGGTGTATGGTGATGGAGGTCAAGATGCGTAAGGAAGATTATCAAATTCCTCAAGTTGAATTTGTATTCCGTGAGAACGGTGAATTTGTAACTCGCACTTCTTATGACTTGTTCGATGGTAAGCGTGTGGTTATTTTCAGTCTACCTGGTGCATTTACTCCTACTTGCTCTGCTTATCAGTTGCCTGGATTTGAAGAGAAGTATGAAGAGTTTGCTGCTCTTGGTATCGATGCTATTTACTGCATTTCTGTTAACGATGGCTTTGTTATGAATGCTTGGGCACAAGATCAAAACATTCAAAAAGTCAAACTCATTCCAGACGGCAATGCTTACTTCACACGTTCTATGGGATACCTTGTCAACAAGTCTAACCTTGGCTTCGGTGATCGCTCTTGGCGTTATGCTGCAATTGTGGACGACCGAATCATCGAGAAGATATTCGTGGAGGACGGTATGCGTGACAATGCGGACAGCGACCCATATGAGGTATCGACACCTGAAAATGTATTAGAGTATGTTAAGTCAACTGTGAGGGAACCAGCACAGGTTTGAAACGATAAGATATAAAGTAAAACTCTGCTCTAAATACTGAGCAGAGTTTTTTAATATATGCCCAGAGGACACCTGACCAAAGATATTATTAAAACTGAAGTTCTTAAATTAAAATCAGACTTGGATAAAGAGTGGATGGATAAATCTGGTCACGATCCAAAGTGGTTGGCGCATCATTATCTGAACAGGGTTCTTGATAAGATTGAAGAGTATAGGGTATAATAAATATTTAAAAGTAAAATTATATTGTGGGAAAGTTTAGTAAAATAAAAAAATATTCTAAACCTTCTCTTTCAGTAAATGAGAAGATAGATCAACTCAACAAAGAATTGAGAAAGACTGGAATGTTATCTGAGGTGATGACAACTGATTCTTTGTATCCTCAGAAAGAAACGCAACCATATATTCCGCCAACAATTAGTGATGTTCCAGATACAAGTGGAATCACTGGAAATAGTTTTACACAACCAACAAATGGTGGTATTGAAGGTGATGCATCTACTTGGGATAATGGATGGGTAAATAATGATTATTTAAAAAATGCAACTGAACTTGATGGAGAAACTGGTAGAGGAATTGTGAGAACTGTTCCCAACTCACCGTATGGTGGAGGTGGTGCTGGAATGGTATTAACTAGTTATGCGTTTGGAGTTAGTGTTGGATATATTACTGGTAGTAATGAATTTAAACAAATTTTAAGTGGAGGACTTATTGGGGGAACTAATAATCCTGATACTCCAAACGCAAGATCACCACTATCTGGTGGTAATTATGGTGGATTAACTGATGCAGAATATAATTATGCTGTAGCGTTTTGGAGAGCGTATCAAGCACTTGCTACCGCTTATGGTGGAGTAAATAATATACCAACTAAAACAATTCAAGTTTGGAGAAGATATAATAGATTTCACGATTTCCAACGCGGTGGTGAATTTGAAACTTGGACTGGTGGACCAAAGAAAACTGTAAATGATATCAGATACATATTGACGAATGTTGCTGTTATAACTGCTCCGCAGACATACACGTCTAATCCAGGTCAACAGCAAATATTAGTTTCTCGCAGAGCAGGAGATCCAGAATACTCTCCACTTCCAGGAACAATTTTAAGTATGTTGAATAAATCTAGATTGAGTAAAGAAGCATTTAGATCTTTAGTTGCTGGATATGGACTAAGACCTGATGGAACTATGGGTTTTAGTAAAGTAGGTGATAAGAATAAAGGCAATGATGGTAGAGAATATGAACTTGTTCCAAGACCTGGATATGGTTATAACCAGTGGGTTCCAGTAAAACAGGCTAGTGCTGGTAGTGATACACAAATTGCTGGTGGATACGGAACTGGAGGACTAATTGATATTGATGATAAGGGGTGGTATGTTACGCCAGATCAACTATTGAAAATGCATCAAAATCCTTCTAGATATAATTTGACTCCTAGAGACCAGAAAAAAATAAAATCATGGGTTACTAATTTAAAACTAGCTCACTTTGAACCACAAGGAGAATTGATTTCAGAAGATCGTAAAAAAATTCTTCCAGAAAAACTACAGCATATTGATTTTGATGAAATTACTGATCTAGAAGAATTTGGAAAAGCTCTTAGTGCTTCTCAATTAATAATGTTAGAAAAAAATCTTCTTAAATACATAGAAGAAAATCCTGAACAGATTGAAGCATTGAGGAAGAGATATCCAATATCAGATTCAAGACTCTCTGAGTTGAATTACAAACTTGATAAGATGGTAGGTGCTTCTGATGAATATCTTGAAACACAATTCCCACAAAATCAAAAACTATTCAATAAGGTTCAAGAGACAATTAAGAAAAATATAAAACTTACAGACCCTAAAAACTTCAAGACTATAAAGGATCCAGTGACTTATGGGAAGTTACTTTCTGTTGGTTATGTGAATCAAAATGAAAAACCAAAAAAGAAACTAAGATTGCAAAATAGAAATAAAGAAACTGCAGCAAGATTTTTAAAGAAAGCAAGAATAAAAACAAATCAAGAAGTTATTGATGATAAAATAAAACAATTGGATTTAGATATGAAAAAAACAATGGGCAATTCAAGAGAGAAAAAATGAAAACATTCAAACAGTTTCAGAAAGAATTATATCCAGGACAACCATCGTCTAATGGTTTTCCAGATACTCCGCCACCCGAAATGGTAAATGGTTATCACCCAGACTATGGGAAAAAATCAAATATGTATAACACACTTGATAAAACAAGTGCGATGTCTATGCCTCTGACAGGTGATCCAGAAATTGATGCAAAGATTCTAAAGGCAAGAAAGCAACCCAAATAAGGGCTTGACAGCAGAACCAGATCGTAGTATGATAAATAGGTAAACAAATGTTACGGAACTTAAACATTCTGTAATATTGTCAAACACCCGTTAACCGAGACCTATGGGTGTATAAATTACGTCTCTCATATCCCCGCTGAGGGTGCGGGGAGCATAGTAACTCCACCATTCCCCTGATGGTCTTACTACTCTTTTAAAAACAATGGCTGCTTCTATTGCACAACAACGACAACTGAATACTTGGGATCAATTCTGCAACTGGGTCACCAGCACCGACAACCGCATTTATGTGGGTTGGTTCGGCGTTCTGATGATTCCTTGCCTGCTTGCTGCAACAATCTGCTTTATCGTTGCATTCATCGCTGCTCCTCCTGTGGACATCGATGGAATCCGTGAACCCGTTGCTGGTTCACTCATGTATGGAAACAACATCATCTCTGGTGCTGTGATTCCTTCGTCCAACGCAATTGGACTTCACTTCTACCCCATCTGGGAAGCTGCTTCCCTAGATGAGTGGCTTTACAACGGTGGACCTTTCCAACTGGTTGTGTTCCACTTCCTCATCGGCATCTATGCTTATATGGGTCGTGAGTGGGAACTTTCCTATCGTCTTGGAATGCGTCCTTGGATCTGTGTTGCTTACTCTGCACCTGTTGCTGCTGCAAGCGCAGTGTTCCTGGTGTATCCTTTTGGTCAGGGTTCCTTCTCTGACGCAATGCCTCTGGGTATCAGTGGCACCTTCAACTACATGCTTGTGTTCCAGGCAGAGCACAACATCCTGATGCACCCCTTCCACATGCTTGGAGTTGCTGGTGTGTTCGGTGGTTCTCTGTTCAGTGCTATGCACGGTTCTCTGGTTACTTCCTCGCTGGTTCGTGAAACCACTGAGAATGAGTCACAGAACTATGGTTACAAGTTCGGTCAAGAAGAAGAGACCTATAACATCGTTGCTGCTCACGGTTATTTCGGACGCCTTATTTTCCAATATGCTTCCTTCAATAACTCCCGTTCGCTGCACTTCTTCCTCGCCGCCACCCCCGCGTTCCTGCACGCGCAAACGACCAGCTACAGCGATATCGTCGGCTATCAAAAAACTTCCTTAGTGGTCGGTCTTAATCCGGTTGGCATTCCTCTGCTCAATAATGACCTTTTTAAGGGGCCTGCAACTAGTCTTTCTGGCTCGACCCTCTCGCTCTCTTCCGTGTCCAACGCCGGTGCTCTTCTAACCTCTGGTGAACCTCATTACTTAGAAGTTTACAGTGGAGCTTTGAAGGGGGATCGATTTGACATCGACACTGCAGCCACCATCACAGCTGCAAACGGTACAGTGATATTGAGTAATTCTAGTGCAAATAACACCTTGGCTGTTGGTAGTATCGGTACGGCCTTGGACGGGGCTACTGTGGCAATTCGCCGTCATATTACCCTTGAGAAAGTCCAATCCTTTGTCCAAGGGTCCCTAATAGGGAACAACACTCCTGCCAATGCAGATCAAATTCTCATCTTCAATCCTAATACTCAAAGTTTTCTCACCTACTATTTGAGACTTGATGGTGTGACTTGGCGTGGATCAACCACTGGAACTACATCGCAAAATAAAGTTCCTGTGCCTCCTGGTGTTGGGGTCTTTATTAAAAAGAACTCTGCTACGGTAGATCTGCTAGCGAGCGGGTCGGTCCGTCAGAACGACTTTTCCTTGCCCTTTAAATCCGGCTTGCAGTTATTGTCGCCTGGTTTTCCAGTGGCTTACTCCCCAAGCTCGTTGGGAGCGTCAGCTGCAAATGGTTGGACTGGTAACAACACTCCGGCGAGCGCTGACCAGATTCAAATCTTTAATACCGGGTCGGGTACTTTCGCGACTTATTACCTACGTTTGGATGGCTCGACATGGAGGGGTACGACGACGGGAACCACTCCTCAGACCTCTAACAACATTGTTTCCGATGCCTCTGCCTTTTTCGTGAAAAGGTCCAGTGCAGATAATAGCAATGTGCTCTTAAACCCAGTCCAGTAAGGAGTAGAAACATGAAAAAACTAGCAATAAATAAATTTTTGGCGGTCGGTGTTTTTTCCGCCATGCTCTTTCTTGGTGCAGCGCGGCCCGTGTCAGCTTCAAATTTGGCTATTTTTGACGACTCTTTTTCCCTCTTTAATGGCTCTACCCAAGTTACCGGAATTGCCCTTTCAGCGGTTTGGGGAACTTGGTCAGGTACTGCTTTTATCCCAAATCAAAACATCTACGCAGACGGTGGTTTTGGTTACGCTGATTTAGCCGGTCCTGAGTTAAATGTGATTATTAACCGCGTGGATCAGACTCAATATGTGGCTGGCACACAAATGTCCTTAGCTATTTTCAATAAACCAGACCTATCTAATTGGGATGCAACAGTAGCCAAGGTGGTTCTCACGGATACCTCGTGGATAGCTCCTGCATGGAGTTTGGTCGGTGGGGACGTAAATTTGAATTTCACGGTTAATACCTCTGCATTGCTCGGATCCTACAGTTTTAATGGTGGGAACGAAATAATTACCATGATTCCCGAGCCTAATACTGCCTCCCTGCTGATAACCGCTGCCTTGGGAATTCTTCTACGTAAACGGAAGTCGGTTAAAAGAGAAATCGGGAGCAAAATATGAAATCATTTAAAGTCTTAAACTTTCGCCTGCTAGTGGTTTTGCTCTCTTCATTCACTGGCACCGCTTTGTTTGCCCAATCAACGGTTAGCACTCCGATTGTTGGCTTTCAAAAAACACCGATCTCAACGGGGCTAAATGCGGTTGGGATACCTCTTTTAAATGCAGATATCTTAAAAACGACAACAACTACACTAAGCAGCAATTCACTAGGATTGTCTGGGCAGACCAACTTTGGGGCTCTACTCGCAACGGGTGAGCCTTATTACTTGGAAGTGTATTCCGGAACGCTCAAAGGCGATCGTTTTGATGTTGATACAGCCGCCACCAAAACAGCCGCAAACGGCACGGTTGTGCTTTCCGCGGCCAGTCCAAATAACACAATAAATTTATCTTCGGTACTGACTCTATCGTGACTGGGAAAC
>OGVP01000165.1_pt1 | contig 10335 bp, 13 predicted proteins | sample 1575791 | NCBI WGS metagenome assembly OGVP01 (sample SAMN07581537, study PRJEB24739) | freshwater metagenome
GACGTACACTCTTTCCCTACACGACGCTCTTCCGATCTGTTTCCCAGTCACGATATTTTCAGCGCCTAAGGATTTTGCGATTTAAATATTTTTTTAAAGTTGTCTACAGGCGGTTCAAATTAAGAGGAGCCAATCTTGTCGCTTAAGCAACTTGCAATATGTTGCAAGTTGTGGTAGTTTCATAAGATGAGTAGGCGGGTTTACCCTATTAGCATCAAGATTAATGGCAAAAGACTTGAAAGTGTGGTCATTGACCCGCATTACGAAGAAAAACATGCAGCCTCAATCACCGACGAGGTCATTTTGAAACTGGTTCAACTGTTAAATGGGAGGAGTTTCACTCCGGTTGATACCGATGAACAAGGTTTTCAATACTTTGTGAATGACAGGCTAGAATTAAATGACCGGTTTTATAAGCTCATTTGGATTCTTCACGATAAGGAAATTTTTATTGGTATTGTGAATGCCTACAGGAGATAAACATGCGCTACCCTAGTAAGAAAAAGCTCGCTGAGATGGATAAAAAATTGAAGAAATTGGGGGGCACACTCATGGTTGGCCCCAGTTCAAGTTCTGCGGAAAAGTTTCGATGGGAACTGTGCCAAAATTTGGTCAGATACATGGTTGAAAACGGGTTTACACAGGTTGAGTTTGCAAAACTCTTAGGAGTTGATCAATCTCGTATCAGCGAGATTGTGAACCACCGGATCGATAAGGTTTCTACTGATAAGCTCATTTCTTACAACGAATTGATTAACCCTAAAGTGGAATTTAAGATCGCGCGATAGTTTTTTTTTCTAATACTTGCTCCTCCAATGGTATTTTGAGTGTTGCACTTGCGTCATCAAGAGATTTCTTAATTTTTTCCAAGGCATCGTGTTGAATGCCTAATATTTCGAGCGAAACCTTCTTTTGAGAAGCAAGTAAGATCTGTGTGGTAGCTAGGGTTGCAATTCCATCATGGTCTTTAAGGGTTGCTTCTTTTCCTCCCCAACTATATTGAATCTCAAAACCTCCATTTTTCTCTTTCTGGATGTGACTCACATCTATATTCCACACACCAAAGGGAACATCTGTTTCCCCAAACCCTAATTGAAAACTGGCCAGCAATAAAACAAATCCAAATCTTGTAATCATTTGCTCCCTCCTGAAGAACCAGTCATTTTCTTATCTAAAAGGTGCAAAAAGAAGGCCCCGGCCAGATTTCAAACGGTTATCTCTTTATTCCTTTAGACTACGAGAAAAAAACTGTAGACAAAATTCCTATGTGAAAAGAGATTCCTTCTGTCGCAAAATAAATATCCAACAAGCAACAGAAAATTTTAAACAAAAGTGAGCTAATTGCTGTGGCGCCCACTTGCCTTAAATCCCATCACCACTTATCACCACTCAGAGTGGAATTTCATAGAACTCAGTCGATTTAGGTGGAAGCTGTAGTCCAGCAAGTTTTGGTTATGATTGATTTTCCAAAAAGATATCAATGACATCGAAGTGACGAGTCCCAACCCCGCCGCCCCGACCATCTCATTTTTAGAATTTTGATATTCTCTAAGATTGAGTGAGTTGGGGTAAAATAGAGATTAACTTCCTTTTTATCCTTAACGGGGCCCAGACAAGCCCGGGAATGGAGCTTATGATCATCACCCTGCGCAGTTCCCTGGCAAGAGTTTTCGATAAACTGATTGAATCCTCAAAGCGAGAATCCGCCGAAAAAACGGTCGTATTCCTTGCAGCTGCTGGGTTTCTTGGCCACTTGATTCTGGTCGGATTGATGCGAATTTTCCCAGGGACCCAACAGACCCTTTTTCAAGGCCTAGATCAAAGTCTCCTCCATGCAGTTTACACACCCTTTAGTATAATTCTATTTTATGAAGTGATTCTTTTGGTCTTTGCCCTTGCAGAATCTCATACCGTCGAAGTGGCTAAACAGTATCAGATTGTTTCTCTGATAGTAGTTCGACGGGTGTTTAAAGACATTGGGAGTTTTGGAAGCTTCGACTCTTGGCTTTCAGAAACCGAAGCCGTTAAGGCCGTATTAATAGACATGGGGGGAGCAGTGCTCATGTTTATTCTTGTGACCGTATTTGTTCTTCTTCGCAGGGTTATTCCCAAAGTTCCTATTCAAAGAGATTTGAATGGCTTTATTGAATTTAAAAAAGCTATTGCAGTGCTTTTATTAGGGGTTCTCTGTGTTTTAGCCATTTTAAATCTAGCGGTTTGGTTAAGGCTTATTCCAGCTACTGTATTAGGGCTTCCCGAATTACTCAAAAATGCTGACTTATTCTTTTTCCCACTCTTTTTCGAATTTATGATTTTCACTGATGTGTTCATTCTTATTATTTCTTTGGCTTATTACGATCGCTACGAATACGTGTTTAGAAATGCTGGTTTCATTATCTCCACAGTGCTCCTTCGGCTTTCATTCTCTACACAGAAACCATTCGATATTGGAGTGGGGCTCATCGCAATGGCCTACGGCACTGCAGTTCTTGCCGTGTTTGGCTGGTTTAGTTCTGTGGTAAAGGGCAAAGATCCAATAAATTCCTTGTCCCAAGTCAACTAACCACAAAAGAAAGAATCGTTACCTTCTATCCTGCACGAGCGATAACTTGATTTGATAAGAGTTTGAAGCTTGAGTTTGACCCTTGAGAATGACTTCGTTTGAAGAGATCAAGTGTGGGAGTAAATAGCCCACTTCTTCCACTCCAAAATCAAACAAAGCAGTCGAAGGATTAAGGCTCGAAATTCCTTTGGGGGGTACACAAGCATCTCGTCCAAAACCTTCACCCGCATAAATAAAAAGCTTCAAGATTTCGGAGTTCACAGAAAGACCTTTTACCCACTTAAGCCCCGCTTCTTCCAGAATTTCTAATCCCTGCAATTCCTCTTCGCTTAGTTCATAGGCCATAGGTTTTTTTCCAGGAGTATTTCGGCTGATTCGAGCTCGAACGACTCTGCCCTCTTCTAACTCAGCCCCCAACCGAAAGGGTTCAACCAGAGCCGACAGCTTACAGTGAGAAAAGAGATCGGAATATTCAAACCGGGCTTGCAAGCCAACATTCAAGATATCTGCTCCAAAAGAAGTAAATGCACCAAACCAACTCAGTAAAACCCATTTCATAATCAACTCCTCGGTCTCTTTAACTTTTCAGAGGCAGCCTAGTTGGGCTCTTCTAGAAAAACCAATAGATAGTTTCGATGCATTGTTACGCTTTATGCGATGCAACATCAAGTCTTTTTCTTCGAAGAATGCTCCAAAACATTTTCCAATCAGCAAGAAACGAATAAATGGGATACTGAAACGTAGCGGGTCGGTTTTTTTCAAAAGCCAAGTGCCCGAGCCAAGCACATCCATAGCCAACAAAAAGAGCTAAGAAAATCCAAATCCCTTGGCTCTTAAAAAAAGCGAGATTTAAAAATACCAAGGCTAGGCTGGAACCTAAAAAATGAAGCATTCGGCATTGGGGGTTTTGGTGTTGGCTTAAGTAAAACGGCCAAAACTCCTGAAAGCTTTTATAAGATTTCTTTGGATTCATTGGGTTTATTTTATTAAGCTGGCCTTTATGATCAAACAAAAATTTCCTCTGTGGATGGATAGAGTCCTTAAAGCTGCAGCTCTTTACAATCTTCTTTTTGCCCTCATGACCCTTATCGCTCCTTTTTGGATCTTTGATATCACAGGCGCCACTCGCCCTAACCTCCCCGAGCTTTGGCAGTGTATTGGGATGATTGTGGGAGTTTATGGGATTGGATACTGGATTGCTTCTTATGATCCCATTCGGCACTGGCCTGTGATTTTGGTGGGCTTACTTGGAAAAACTTTTGGACCTTTGGGTTTTGCTAAAGCGCTTTGGGAAGGAGTTTTCCCGATTAAGTTTGGTTGGATCATTGTTTTTAACGACCTTATTTGGTGGGTGCCTTTTTTCTTAATCGTCAAAAAAGCACTGGCTCAGATAACTGGTCCTGATCTGGGCTCCATTTCGGACAACCATCGATTGCGTTTTTCTGAGCTTCAAGAGAAATCGAAAAACCAGCCCGTCCTGATTCTTTTTTTTCGACACTCAGGCTGCACTTTTTGTCGAGAAATGGTTTTTCAGCTTTCTAAAGTTTCACAAGCTCTTCAGTCCAAAAAAGCCAAAGTAGTTTTAGTCCATATGGGACAAGAGGGAGAAAGTGCGTTTCACGATTTAGTAAAGAGTGCGGGTCTTCCAAGTGATTGGGAGCTTTTAGCAGATCCAGAAAGAGCTTTTTATCAGTTAGCCGGTCTTCAGAAAGGAAATCTCAATCAGCTTTTTTCCTTAAAAGTTATTTGGCGGGGTTTTGTAGCTGGAATTTTAAAAGGCCATGGAGTGGGTCCCATCGAAGGAGACGGGTTTATGATGCCTGGAGCCCTTGTGTTTAAAGAAGCAGGTGGAGTCAATGAAGTCTGGTAAGCTACTTGATATCGGTTATGTAAAGGATTTCCCGAGGCCCAGCTAAATTGAATATTCCAGTTTGGGTGGCTATTGGTCCAAGCCCTTGCTGTGACGTTGATAGGATCGGTAGGAGCCACAGCAGGAATGGTAATGATTCCATTACTATCTCCTCCACTGCACCCAATCCTAGGATTATTTTCCTGCATGACGACCGAAAAATAAGTGTCGTAGTCCGCGCTACAAGTTAAATTAAGAGAACCCGCGCCATTTACGAGAGGCACCGTTCTTTGAGTATCCCAAGCACTCCCCACTTGCTGGCGTCCCACTTGAGGATAATTAAGCGGAGGAGGTCCGCCTGTGGAATTCACAGTGAGCTGACACTGATTTGACGTCCCAGAAATTCTTGAAACGGAGAAATGACAAGCCGGAAGAGCTGGCACAATAGCGGAATTTGTGCAAGCAACGCTTTGAGGACTTCCGGGCCCAATGACAGCTCCAGTAAAAGTTGTTTGGGAAGCAGTGGGACAACTCACAGAAGTATTTGTCCAAGTGTTTCCTGACCGGGTAAGGGTAGATGAGGAGTGGGAAGGAAGTGCTGCAGAAGTTGTGATTCCTGAAGAAGTGACTGAAACAGTGCACGTTGAGTGGTTAGGATCAGAATTTCTTACGGCCGTGATTGTACACGAAGGAGGAAGGGGGGGAATCGGGATATCTCCCTCAACTTCTCCAACGGCAACTTTAAGTCTTATTAATTCGGGAGTTGAAGGGTCTTGTATTAGGAATTTCACGAATCGAATTGGAAATGCCTGTAACGCTGTTGAAGTGGGAGAGAGAGAAAAAACAGGATCAGAAAATTTATTTCTGTTTTCTGGCTCACTTAAACTAGCGGGATTTTCAAGAGCGATATAACCTCGTTGCTCTGTCCCTAATGCAGGATTGCTTTGCACTGAGGCAAGGCCTGTTCCATCTGGAGTGAAACCAATAGCAGAACCGGGACAATCGCTGGGTCCAAGAGCAGCGGCGGCGGACGTTACAGGGGAAGGTAAATTACTACAAATCCCGTTTTCTTTTCTTTGGAGTATTTCCCATCGAGGCACTACTGAAGCTGCGGCATTAGAAAGAGGGGAGTTGACTTGGATTCGAGGCTTCAAAGAGGAGACATCCCCAATCGTCGGTCGCTGAATTAAACTCCATGCAGGGGCAGAGACTCCCTGAGGCTTCATAAATTTCTGTCGAACATAATCTAGAATAATTTCAGCCTGCGCTCCTTTCTGAGCATTCTGGACAGATTTGATGTTCTGTATTTGGAGCTGCGTAACTGAGGGAGGAACTTCCATTTGGGCCTGGTCGGCAAAGGAGCGAGGGGATAAAAAACAAACAGCAAGCAAGACCTCAAGGGGAATAAAAATTCTACCGTTCATTAAGAGTCCCTTAACACTCACGTTCAAAACTCAAGTATAAAGGATCTTCTCGCTCTTGAGCCACTAAACAATTGTGAAGAAACATTCAAAATTAGGATTTCGAATCGCCTCATAAATACGGTTACCTAAGAGAATGTGACGAAATTGTGAGATTAAGGCGGTGGCCTCATACTGGTATTACCCGGCAAATCTAGCACGGGAAATTCCAGAAAAACGTGAGGTTACTTCTATGTCATTAACGCTCAAGCGTTTGTACGTGGATTTTTTGCGTCAACGTTACCAAAACACGAATCATCGAAAAATCAAAACGATGATTTTAGATCAACTGTGTCGAGATGCGGGATTCCATCGAAAGCATGCGGTGAGGATTTTAAATCAAAAGGCAGCGCATAAAAGAAGGTCTGGAAGGCTCCCAATCTATCACGATGGGGTTCGCTATCACGTAAAACGACTTTGGATTCTCATGGGGCAAGTCAATGGCAGAAGAATGGTGAAGATGCTTCCGGTTTGGCTTAAACATTATCAAGGCCCAGGTTATGGGCCCTTCATCGAAGAGCAGCTTCTTCGAATCAGTCATGCTACGATTGAAAGAATCCTTCGGCCCTATCGAAGACAGTTAGGCAGAAGGTTACGAACCGGAACCACCCATGCCAGACTCAAATACCGCATTCCATTCAAACCGTTTGATAGAAATGCTGTCGTGCCTGGTTACTTGGAGGCAGATACGGTAGCTCATTGTGGTGATTCCATGTCAGGAGAGTTTCTGTGGTCACTCACAGGAACCGATCGCATGTCGGGATGGACCGAGGTCAGAGCTGTTTGGAATAAAACAGCTCGAGATGTAGTCGAAGCCATGCAAGATATTGAGGCTTCTCTTCCTTTTGTTCTCAAAGGCATTTCCACGGATAACGGAAGTGAATTCTTGAATAAGCTGATGCTTCAAAACTTAGGGCCAAACAAAAACAGAAAAACAGATATCTTTATGACTCGAGGGCGGCCCTACAAAAAGAACGACCAGTGTTATGTCGAGCAAAAGAACTACACCCACGTTAGAAAACTTCTGGGCTACGACAGACTAGACTGTCCGAATCTTAAATCTATCGTAAACGACCTCTACAAAAATGAATGGAGCCTTCTTCAAAACTTCTTTATGCCCCAAGTAAAGCTGGTTGAAAAAATCCGGCTAGCTTCCAAATACAAACGTAAATACTCAGAACCCATGACTCCGTTTGAAAGACTCATGCAATCAAATCAACTAACCGAAGAAAAGAAAAACGAGCTAAAAGCAAAGTTTGAGTCGCTTAACCCGTTTGAGCTACAGCAAAGAATTCAGCAAAAGCTAAAACACATCTGGGAGACTCAAAGTAACTATGAATCAAAGAGAAAAACGGGGCCACTAGCCTTGCTCTCTTCCGGTAACACTTTCAAATGAGGCTGATCGCTAGCGCTTGATGGACAGATTCTCTTGTGGAAATACCTTCGCTCCATAAAACCAATCGAGGGAATTGGCTTATAAAAGAAGGCGTGGGCTGAATTCTGAAGAGCTGCCTCACAAAGGGAAATAAATTCACTTCAGCCAAAGAGTAACGATTCCCGACTAGCCAGGAAGCACTCTGTAAAGCTTTTTCGAGCTTTTTCAAATGCCCTTGGAGCCTTTCTTCAGCACCCTCACAATCTTTTTCAGAGAATCGGCTCGTCCCGTATTTGAATCGGTCTAAATCTAACTTAAAAACAGTATTACACCAGTAGGTCCAAAGCCGAACTTCTGCTTTTTCTGCAGCATCTGAAGGCATGAGTTTAGCTTCTTGAGATTCTAGATCATCCACGTACTCAACAATAATTGCCGATTCATAAATGACTCGACCCCCATGAACCAAAACTGGGACTTTGGCTTCGGGATGAAGTGCTCTCAGTTCAGTTGAAAAGTTCTTCAGATCCTCTTCCTTGGTTTCAAAAGGTATTTTTTTTCGTGAAGAGCTATCCGCACTCGCATGGCAAAGGGGCACCGCCGATAGGAATAAACTAAAATATTATTTTGCATAAAGACGCTTTCTTAGGAAAAACACTTCTATCCCCATCCAGAGAACCATGCTGAGAGTCAACCCTAAGCCCTTCAGTAAAGCCCAGGACCGAGTTGACCAATAAAAAGCAGCATAAGTTGCCAAGAGGGTGTGAAATAAAAAGAAAAATCCAAGTCGAAGAGTTATTTTTTTAAATTGGTGCTCCAAAGGAGTCAAAAGTTCAGGACGAACAGATTGAAAAGTATTTTGTTTTTGGGCCATCAAAACCAAAAGCGGTTTTTCCAAAATAACCGAGCCCATTAAGATGAGCGCCATCCCGAGCTCCAGAAGTGCAGGTTGAAGTTTGAACCAAATTCCTTCTTGGGTAAAAAGGGAAATCCCTCCCATCCCAATCAATACGCCATTACCTACCCAAGTGACCGTTTCGACTTTTCGATATTTCCAGATCTCGAATACGATCTCTAAGAGGCCGAAAAGCATAGCAAAAACCAGGCTCCACAAAGGCCCCACTTTTTCTTCTAAAATCGTGTATATGACGATGGGTAAAAGGCCCCCTAAAAGAAGGCTTCGTAAGTTTTTGGGGGTTTGTGAAGTCATTAGTGAAAATGGTAACATGCGGTCGATGCGGGGGAAAATTTTGAATCGCTGGCTTACAGTTTGCTTTATTTTTATTTCTGTCTCCTCGGCTTTCTCAGAGACCTTTGAAAAGCCCTTGAATCTTGAGCTCACAGGCACTTTCTCTGTGATGAATCCTAATCGGCTTATTCTTTCCTCTCGAGAATACAAAGTAAGCTATTCCAAAAACTTTTTTGGGGTCTCTGCATTTCAATTAGGGTTTGGAGTTCCAGCTCGAGCCCTGGGGAGCTTTGAAGTATCTCCTTTTGCGAGATTTGGCTACGCGAGAAATCAGGGAACTTATAGCCTGACGGCTCAAGATGGGAGTCTCACCGAAGCTCCAGTCACTCTCCACTGGGTTCCTATATCTGCTGGTGTGCGGACTGAGTACAATATTCCCGGGTTTGTCTTTATTCGCCCATTTTTCCTACTATCCGCGGGGGCGGAATGGCTGACCCAAAGAGGAGATCTTGCCGGAGTTTCTGAAAACTTTTGGGTTCCTTATTATAATTTAGGGCTGGGGCTTTCTTTTGCTGATTCCTCTTTAAGACGAGAGTCCGTGTTTGGAGGATTTAGCTTTTCCATGAATTTACAAAACAGCCTTAGGGACGACCAAGAAGCTCAATGTCTTTCCTATGACTTAACGGTCCATTTTTTTCTCTAAAATTGCCTTTTCTCCCCTGGACTCTCGCTAAATTGATACTATATTGTTTGAAATAAAGGAGTTTTCTATGGCTATGTTCAAACGAGTTTTCTTGTTTTTATCAGTCAATATTCTAGTGGTTCTCACTATTTCGATTACTTTGAATCTTTTGGGAGTCAGGCCCTACTTGAATGCTCGTGGGATTGATTACCAAAGCCTCCTTATTTTCTGTGCAGTTTGGGGCTTTATGGGAGCTTTTATTTCTTTAGCTATTTCCCGGTGGATGGCCAAAATGGCTATGGGAGTTCAAGTGATTGATCCTCACTCTGCTCGAGGAGAGGAAAAAGAATTGGTGAACATGGTGTACCGGCTAGCTCAGAAAGCGGGGCTCACCACGATGCCTGAAGTGGGGATTTATCAAAGTCCTGAAGTAAATGCTTTTGCTACTGGGCCTTCTAAATCTCGATCGCTTGTAGCTGTTTCCACGGGTCTTCTGCAAAGAATGGATGGCCCAGCTGTTGAGGGAGTTTTGGGTCATGAAATTGCTCACGTGGCCAATGGAGATATGGTCACCATGACGCTTCTTCAAGGAGTGATAAATACTTTTGTGATGTTCTTTTCTCGAATTGCGGCTTGGGCGCTTTCTAATGCAATGGCTGGGGATCGAGACCGAGACCGTGGCCCTTCCCCTTGGGTTTACTACGGAACTCAATTTGCTTTTGAAATTTTGTTCTCGCTTTTAGGAGCCATGGTAGTAGCTGCTTTTTCTAGAATGCGTGAGTTTCGCGCTGATAGAGGAGGAGCGATGTTTGCAGGACGTGACAAAATGATTCACGCTTTGCAATCATTGAAAGGCACTTTAGACAAAGTGGATGAAGCACACCCAGCCATGGCGAGTTTTAAAATTAGTGGAAGACCCAGAGGTCTTTTAGCTCTTCTTGCCACTCATCCAAGCCTTGAAACCCGAATTGAGCGCCTCAGGAGTGGAGAATAAAACACTCAAAGCGCATTTTTAGTGGGATGCGGCCTACGGGCCGCCTCCACCTTGGGCACTACTTTGGTGTTCTCGTAAACTACTTAGAGCTACAAAAGCAGTATGATTGCTTTTTCATGGTGGCGGATCTGCATGCTTTAACCACAGGAGAGCTCTCCAAAGTTGAAATTGGAAAAACCACTCGAGAACTATTGATTGATTGAACTCATTATCGTGACTGGGAAAC
>OGVP01000166.1_pt1 | contig 10287 bp, 9 predicted proteins | sample 1575791 | NCBI WGS metagenome assembly OGVP01 (sample SAMN07581537, study PRJEB24739) | freshwater metagenome
GGGTTTCGGTGGACGCCAAGGGGGACAAGCTAGGCGCCCAGATTCGGCGCGGGCAGTTGGAGAAAGTGCCGTTCCTTCTGGTGTGTGGGAATCGTGAAGCGGAAGCGGGACAGGTGGCGGTGCGGAGCAGGGAAAAGGGGGATGAAGGGGCGCAGGCGGCGGCCGCGGTTAAAGAAAGGATTATGGAACTGGCGAAGACTAGGCGCTAGGGCGGCGGGATGAGGTGGAAGGGGGTCTGCGCAGGAGATAGGAGTTAGTAGATAGGAGATAGGGATGATTCGTGAACGTGAGCGTGAAGGTGAACGGACGCGGGCGGTTAGTGACAACCGCCCCTACCAAGTGTGAACCTTAGGCTAGGTAGGGTCCGTTGTCCCCAACGGACCGCATTGAGGACCCATCACGGGCGGTTAGGGACAACCGCCCCTACCAAGTCTAAAGTTCCAGCTAGGTAGGGGCCGTTGTCCCAACGGCCCGAAAAAAAAGACCGCATCTTTTTTGGGTTTTGCGGGTCTTATCCATTATGAGGAAAGATCTAAAGATCCGGGTATCAATTGATCATACTCCCCCGACCTGGGATGAATACCCGGAATGGTTTGTGACCATTTGCACGAGAAAACCGAAGGTTAACTCTCTTTGTGTTCCTAAAACAGCGGAACTCTTGATGAAAGGCATTCGTGAGTACCACCAGAAGTTTAAGTGGTACGCGGATATCGCAGTTCTCATGCCGGACCATATTCACATCATTGCCAGCGTTCGGCAGATGGTTTCCTTATCGGAGGTGATTAGGAGTTTTAAAAGGTGGTCCGCAAGGGAGCTAAAGATTTCATGGCAAAGAGGCTTTTTTGAACACCGCCTGCGGTCTTATTCCAGCGCCAACCAAAAGTTTAAGTATGTTTTAAATAATCCAGTACGGGCGGGCCTAGTGGAATCGCCTGAGGAATGGCCTTTTGTATTCATTGGTCAAAGTCGTAACTGCGGGCGGTTAGGGACAACCGCCCCTACCGATTTGGAATCTTGAGCTCGGTAGGGTCCGTTGTCCCCAACGGACCGCGTTGAGGGGCTCATCACGGGCAGTTTGGGACAACCGCCCCCACCAAGTTTGAGTTTCAACCATGACAAACAAAACGGTGGCGTGTGGGGGGAGGGGGCCTATTATTAGGTTTACTTAAGTGAGCGCACGCGACTTCGCCGCGAATCCTCCCGGAACCTGGGGTGCCATTTCCCCTGAAGAATGGAATGACCCTGCTTGGCAACTCCGGAACCGGATCCAGACGCTGGAACAGCTGGAGGCGCGCCTCAGCCTGACCCCGGAAGAGCGGGCGGGAACCATCCTGGCGGGAAAGAAGCTGGCCTTGGGGATCACCCCGCACTTTTTCAACCTGATCGACAAGGAAGATCCGGACTGCCCGATTCGGCGGCAGGTGGTGCCGAGAATCGAGGAGTCGGTCACCAATCCGGACGAGATGACCGACCCCTGCGGCGAGGATTCCCACATGCCGGTGCCGGGACTGGTGCACCGGTATCCCGATCGCGTCCTGCTTCTGGTCACCGACCGTTGTGCCTCCTACTGCCGGTACTGCACCCGCAGCCGGGTGGTGAGCGGGGCGGGGGAGCAGGAGCTTTCGGTGGATCTGGAGGGGGCCTTTGCCTATTTGGAAAAACATCCCGAGGTCCGCGATGTGCTGCTTTCCGGCGGGGATCCTCTCCTGCTTTCCGATTCCAAACTGGACTCCGTCCTGACCCGTCTCCGAAAAATTCCGTCTATCGAGTTTGTCCGGATCGGATCGCGGATTCCCATCTTTCTCCCTCAACGGATCACCCCGGCCTTGGTGGCGATGCTGAGAAAGCACCATCCGCTATTCCTGAGTGTTCATACCAATCACCCCAAGGAGCTCACCGCGGAGGTGAAAGCGGGGCTCGAGAGGTTGGCGGACGCCGGCATTCCCTTGGGCAACCAGAGCGTGCTGTTGCGCGGGGTGAACGACCGGGTGGAGACTCTAAAGGAGCTTTTCCATAAACTGCTCCTTTGCCGGGTGCGGCCTTATTATCTCTACCAGTGTGATCTGATTACGGGGTCGGCTCACCTGCGGACGACCATTCGCGAGGGCCAGGATCTGATGGAGCAGTTGCGGGGTCACACCACCGGGTATGCGGTGCCGACGTATGTGGTGGATGGGCCGGGCGGCGGCGGAAAGATTCCGATCGGCCCCAGCTACATCGTGGGCATGGCGGACGACCGTGTGATCCTGAAAAACTACCGGGGCGACGTGTACGAGTACCCGGAAATCGGCCAACCGAGCCCGGCCGACCTCCGGCGTTGACCGAAAAGAGCCTGGGGACGATCCGGCTTCGGCCGGGAGGAAGGTCTGCCGCGGCGGGGGGTCATCCTTGGATTCTATCCAATGAGATCACAAAGGGACCGGGCAAGGAACGGGATGGTCAGCCGGTGGTGGCGAGAGGGCCAAGCGGGGAGCTCTTGGGCACGGGATTTTTCCGGGAAGGGGCGAGGGTCGCCTGGCGAAGATTTCGGCGGGATATCGGGGATTTCGATCTCGGGCTAATCCGCGCTTCGCTGGCCAAGGCTTTGGGCCGACGCGACGACAGGCCGGCACGGAGACTGGTCTGGTCCGAGGCGGATGCCTTTCCGGGGTTGGTTTTGGACCAGTACGGAGAACATCTGGTGGCGCAGGTGACCACGCTGGGCATGGAGAAGCACTGGAAGTTGGTGGAGGAGGAGATTCAAAAACAGATCCGGCCCGAAGGGATCTGGCTTCGGCGGGACTCTCCGGGAAGAAAAATGGAGGGGTTGGACAATCTGGAACCCGTGGCGGTGGGGAATGTTCCCACGGAGCCTGTAAAGGTGGAGATCGCCGGGTTGGAGGTTCCGGTGGATCTAAGGGGAGGACAAAAGACCGGCACGTATCTGGATCAGCAGGAGAATTACGGAAGGGTAGCGGCCTTAGCCAAGAGCCGGAGGGTGTTGGATGTCTTTTGCCATACCGGCGGGTTTGCGTTACGGGCCGCCCAAGGCGGGGCGGCGCAGGTCACGGCTCTGGACCAGTCCGAGGCCAGCCTGCAGTTGGGTCGGCAGGCGGCGAGCCGGCACGGACTTTCCGTGAAGTGGGTGGAAGACGATGCCTTTCGCTTCCTTCGGGGCCTTCGCAAGGGGGAGTACGATCTCATCATTCTGGATCCTCCGGGCATGGTGAAGGGCGGTCCGGGGATGGAGGCGGGGATGCGGGCGCTGGGGGAGCTGCACCGACAGGCATTCCGGGTTCTTCCCGAAGGGGGAATTTTGGCGACCTTTTCTTGCTCGCACCGCGTGGGGAGACGGGAATTGTTGGAGGTGGTGAAAACCGCAGCCCATGAATCCGGCAAGGGTGTCCTTCGGAGGGAGATCCTCGGCCAGGCCTCGGACCATCCGGTCGACGTCCTCTTTCCGGAGAGCGAATACCTCACCGGTTTCCTGCTGGAGGTGGCATGAGATTCGGCCCGATTCTTTTGGCACTGGCGGGGGGTTGGATCCAGGCGGCCCCATTGCCGCAAATCAAAAACTGCGACGGCAAGATGACGGTGCTGAATCCGGCCGGACAGTACACGGTGGTTTTGGCCAGCAGTCAGCCGCTGGCGGACACCACGCGGGAGTTTGGAAAGGCCCTGTACCCATGGCAGGGGCTGGAGGATTTCCGCCTGATTGTGGTGGTGGACCTGCGCAAATCACTGGGAAGCTTTGTCCGGACTTGGACGGTCGGAAGAATGAAGGCGGACCTAGATGAGGAGGCGATTGCCCTCGAGCCCTGGTTTCGGGCCAGGGGGAACACCAACAATCCCAGAAAATATCTGACGGCGATCCCGGATTTTGACGGCAAGGCGACGGAGGCGCTGGGCTGGGGGAGCGACGACCGCGTGATGAAGGCCAAGATTTTTGGGAAAGACGGCGAGATGGTCTGGACTGCCAAGGATGTGAAAAGCCCGAGCCCTTTGACCACCAAGGTGAAAGAGTTGCTTGGTCCTCCGGCTCCCACACCCCCTGATGCTGAGCCAAAAAGGAGCAAAATTCTTTTGAGGCGCGGATGAGGACGACCGAGGGAATTTTCTGTGCGGGGGTCGATCACCATGCGACTCCTTTGGCGGCGCGGGAGGCGTTGGCCTCCCGGGCGGGCGACCGGCTGACTCCGCACCTCATTGAGCACGAAGGCGCGGAGGAGGTGGTTCTTCTCAGCACCTGTAACCGGGTGGAGATTTACGGGCGGTCCAGCCGCCGGGGGCCGGAAATCGCGGCCGCCCTTGGGCGGGCGATGCCAGCGGATCTGGCGGAGATTTGGAATCAGACACCCGGCGTCTATTTGCACGAGGGGCTGGCCTGTTGGCGGCACCTTTCCGAGGTGGCCGCCGGCCTCCGTTCCATGGTGATGGGGGAGGCGGAAATTCTTGGGCAAGTCCGCGTGGCCTATCAGGCCTCCAGGGAGGTGGGCGGCACGGGCAAGGCGATGCACAGCCTCTTTCAATCGACCCTGCGAGCGGCACGGATGGCGCGGCAGGCGGCCGGATTCGGGAAGGGGGATCCCTCCGTGGGTAAATGTGCGGCCGAAGCATTGGCGGAATTGCTGGGTAGCCGGGAGACAGGGCCTTTGCTTCTGTTGGGCGCAGGACACACCGCGAGGAGCTTTGGTATGGCCGCCCTGGAGAAGGGATTCCGCAAGATCTGGATCTCCTCCCGGACGGAACAGCGGGCGGCCTCCTTGGCCCGGGACTTGGGCGGTGAGACGGTGCCCTGGAGTCGGTGGGGCGAGGCAGCGAGAGCTTCAGGAGTCGTGGTTTCCGCGCTGAGCGGGGGAGAGCTTCTCTGGCGTAAGCCATCGGAGAGCGCCGGCCCAACTGCGCTGGTGGATCTGGGCGTTCCGCGCACTTTGACCCGGGTGCGGGCGTTCTACCCGCAGGCGATCTGGCTGGATTTGGAAGAGCTCGCCAAACGGAGCGAGATGGTGCCGGAGTCCATCGGCGCCATCCACCGGGCGGAGGAGATTCTGCGGAGCCATGAGCGGATGTGGGTGAACGGCGGCACGCGGACGGCGGATCTTCTCCCCGGCGGCGGGGGATGAAAATCCTCCTTGGGACCAGAGGGAGCCCGCTGGCGCTTTGGCAGGCCCATCGGGTGGCTGATTTGATTCGCCAAGCCAGCCCCGGCACCGGCGTCGAGCTGGTCATCGTGAAGACTTCGGGAGACGAACGTTCGGAATTCGGGGAGGAGGCCCCGGAGCAGCCGGGGGAGTTCAGCACGGAGCTGGAGAAAAAACTTCTCCAAAAGGAGATCGATGCCGCGGTGCACAGCGCCAAGGACCTTCCGACCCACTTGCCCAAGGGTCTCATTGTGGCCGCATACCCGGAACGGGCCGACCCCCGCGACGCCTTGGTCCGAAGGAAGGAGTCTCCGGCCAGCCCGCCTTCCGGTGCGGTGGTGGGAACGGGAAGTCCACGGCGGGATCTTTTGTGGCGAGCCAAGTGGAAAGAGACGAAAACCAGGGGAATTCGGGGGAATGTCGACCGACGGATGGAGAAATTAAAAGAAGATGCAGCGCTTTGGGGAATTGTGCTGGCATCCGCAGGAATCGACCGGCTGGGCGGTGTTGCCGACGGCTTACAAATGGAGCGGTTGGATTCCGATTGGATGGTGCCCGCACCGGGCCAGGGGGCCCTGGCGGTGGAATGCCGCGAGGACGATCCCAAGGTCCTGAAAATTCTGGAAAAGATTGATGATCCCCGGGTGCGGGCTTGTGTGGAGGCGGAAAAGGGATTCCTACAAAGGTGGGGAGGGGGTTGTTCCGAATCCTTGGGTGCACTGGGAACTTTGCAGGCGAACGGCACTCTCCATCTTCGAGCGGCCGTGCAGGATCGTTACGGGGGTGTGCAGCGGGCGCAGATGGAAGGGCCAGCGGCGGAGGCAGAGTTTTTAGGGGCCCGCCTGGCGGAGGAGATGAGGCGTGGTTAAGCCAGGGAAGGTTTGGTTGGTGGGAGCGGGTCCAGGCGATCCCGGGCTTTTGACGCTAAAGGGAAGAGAAGTCCTCCGCCGGGCGGATGTGGTTTTCTATGACCGATTGGTGAATCCTGGAATTTTGGTTTGGGCTAGGTCAGGGGCGGAGTTGGCGGATGTCGGCAAGGAGCCGGGCGGAAAAAGAACGGAGCAGAACGTGATCGGAAAGAAGATGATCCAGGCAGCACGATCCGGAAAACAGGTGGTGAGGCTAAAGGGCGGAGACCCTTTTGTGTTTGGCCGGGGCGGGGAAGAGGCGGAGGCGCTCGCCAAGGCGGACATCAGCTTTGAGGTGGTGCCGGGGGTCACGGCCGGGGTGGCGGCTCCGGCCGTGGAGGGAATTCCGGTGACCCACCGCGGTTTAAGCACGGAGCTGGTGTTTAAAATCGGCGCACGGGCAGAGGGATCCGTCAGTGGAAGAACGCTGGTAGGCTATATGTCGGTGGAGGGACTGAAGGATTTTTTGGAAAAAGCCGTCGAGTCGGGCTTTTCCCCGGAAACCCCGGCGGCGTTGATCTCGCGCGGAACCTGCCGGGGACAAAAGACCCTGGTTTCGACTGTGGCCGACCTAGCCATGGATGCGACAAGGGCGGGAATTCGGCCCCCCGCGGTGGTGGTGGTTGGCGGGGTGGTGGCTTTGCGGAAATGGATCGGGCAACAGAACCGCGGCCGACTCGCCGGACAAAGGGTGGTTCTCACGGTTAGTGAAGCGCTCGGAAAGGGATGGCGACAACGGTTTGAGGAGCATGGGGCGGAAGTTTGGGAGATCCCCATGACCAAGATCACCCATCTCCCCAACCGGAGTTCATGGAAAAAAGAAGTCGGGAGAGCTGCATGGATTGTGCTGACCAGCGGGGCCGGGGTTCGGGCCTTGCCCAGGATCGTGGGCGACGCAAGGAAGTTGGCGGGAAAGAAAATTGCCGTGGTGGGTCAATCCACTGCGGAGATTTTGAAATCGATCGGGCTCAGGGCCGATTTTATCGGACCGGGCCCAGGATCCGAGGCTCTGGTCAGAACATGGCCCGGCAGAAAAGCAGACCCTGTCCTCCACATTACCGGCAATGAGGAAAGTGGCGGCTTTGCGGATCTCCTAAAAAAGAAGGGGTATCGGGTGAGACGTCTGGTGGTTTACCGGAACGAAGGCCCGCGGCAGCTGGCAAAACCAGTGCGGGAGGCGTTAAGACGGGAGGGAGCCGATTGGGTGATATTCGCCAGCGGAACGGCGGCCGAGAGATTCCGACGTCTGGTTCCGCGCTGGCCGGTGGAGCCCAAGGTGGCCGTGATTGGCCCGGCGACTGCCTGGAGGGGCGCCAAGGAAGGGTGGAAGGTAGTTGTGGTTTCCCCCACCCCTGATCCCAGTGATGTTCTTTGTAATATGCTCAAAAAGTCCCAAGCAAGATAACCCTAAACCCCTGAATCAGATTGTGGTCATTGTACTTCCGTCCCCATATCCACATAATATACGAAGCGCTGCATGACTCCGTCATAACGATCATGCTCATTGCGTTCCAGCTTCCTGTAAATTCCTGAAAAAATTCCAGGATTCTTTTTATATCTCGAGACAAACGAATCAACCTGTCCAACGGGAACATAAACGAGGGCGTAATTTCCATCCGCCTCAAACCTCGTCTTGGTTGCGGAACCATCCTGGTAGCGACGATTTTCCCCCAACTGCATTCGGTAGAATTTCCCCTGTGTTTTGGTGTCATGAAGAGGGCCATCATCGATTTTTCCCCGCAGACTAACTTTCTTGTCGAGATACTTGTCGGGGTTGAAATTTAGATCGTCGAAATCCGTGCTAAACCCGAAACAACTAAAAATAAGAAGGGTGAAAACAAAAAGGAGTGGAACAGGGTAGGTCATGGAATTAGCGTATTAAACGTTGTCCAGGCTGCAAACAAATTAAAACCCGAAGAGAGATTTCCTGAAAATTCCTGAAACACATATAAATATGAATGCGGAAACAAGGATGGATGCGGGGCATACAGCCTTGGCCATGGGGGAGATGGCCCAAGCGGCGGAACATTACCGGGAAGCCACGCGGCTGGATCCAAATCTGGCGGATGCTTGGCAGTCCTTGGGGATGGCTCTAGTGAAACTGGAACAGTTGGAGGAGGCGATCGCGACCTTGCAAAAACTGGTGCAACTTAAACCCAGGGACCAGCTGGCGTACAGCAGCCTCTCCCTGGCCTTGGGACGCGCGGGGAAAATCAAGGAGGCCGAGGAGGCCGCTGCCAAAGCCAAGGTGGCGGGATGGGGAGGGGATCCGACCAAACTTTAAGTCTGAAGATTAAACTAGAAACTGGTCGTTTACGTGAACGTGAAGGTGAACAGGGCCCCGCCAAGATCGGGGTAGATTAGGATTAAGATAAAGATTAAGAATATCCTGGGTTGAAATGGCGAAGCGCTGGCTAACAAAGTCGCGAGCGGTAATTGTTGTAATTATTAATATTCACAAAACTAAGTATGAAAAATTGATGGACTTTCCGCTGACCCTTGTCGAGATAAGGGTTTGATATGGATCGCCTATCATTCTCTGTTTTAAGTTTACTCCTCATGTGGTCAGCAGGCATGGCCCAAAATAGACTCGGGCCTGCAGGCTGGGCGCAAATAGATCATCTTGAGTACGGGCACCATTTTTCACAAGGAGCGACCTATCTCTCAGGCCAGGTGCAGACTTTCCATCTCCCTGATTCGACAACAAAGACTGATAGAGGTTGGCTTAATCAGGCGGGCACCCAAGTCAGGGTTGGAACAGTGGATCTCTATTTTGATTATTCTTTCCAACTCGACCAGTCACCAAGCAAGGAGGGTCAGACAACGACATCCACTGTAGATAAAGGTTTACCCTCATTCGGATGGAATCTGGAGTCGGCAATAATAGAAAATAATTTTCCTGAGTTTCAACAGGCCTTTCCCCCAAATGAAGTAATAGAACCAAATTCACCCATCCCACAAGTATTTGGCGTCTGTCTTGATCATGGAGATGCCCTGATCACCACACTGTCTCCGGAGTGGCAGAAGCTAGTCGATGAAAGCATGTGGGCAGCCGTTCGAGAAATGCCCAAGAGCATCCAAGATGCATTGACCCAAGGGGAGAAGAGCCAATCGAAAAATGTTTTTATGAAGCCAACAGGACCCCGGTGGATCTGGTATGCCGAAATGCAAGAAATTAATTCCGAAAATGGAAGAACCACAAAGATTGTTGGACCAGCGGGAATCAAGCTGATCCGGATTACCGGGAAAAAGCCAACGGAAATTAATGGGATAGTGGATGCGGGAGACGAGGATATATACCTAATCAATCAGAATGGAATTTTTGTGGGTCCAGGGTCTGGAATAAAATAAAGACTAAGGGGATTTGGAGAAGTAGCGGCGGGTTTCGGAGGCGATGACGCCGCTCAGGAGAAGCAGGGCGGCGAGATTGGGAAGGGCCATCAGGCCGTTCATGATGTCACAGAAGTTCCAGACCGCGTCGCTTTTCCAGATGGCGCCAATGAAGACCGCCACGATCCAGAGGAGCCGATAAGGGAACACGGAGCGGATTCCGAACAGATACTCGACGGCCTTTTCGCCGTAGTACCCCCAGCCAAGGATCGTCGAAAAGACAAAGGTCAGAAGACCCCCAATCAGGATGATGTCCCCGAAGGCCCCGATATGGTTGAAGGCAAGATCGCAGAGCTTGGCTTTATTCAGGTCGGCTCCCGTCCAGTCCCCGGAACTGACAATGACCAAGCCGGTTAGAGCGCAGACCACCACTGTGTCCCAGAAGGTGCCGGTGCCCGAGACCAAGGCCTGCCGAACAGGATCGCTTGTTCGGGCCGCCGCCGCGGCGATGGGGGCGCTCCCCAGCCCCGATTCATTGGAGAACAACCCGCGGGCGATCCCGTAGCGCATTGCCTCGGCAATTCCGGCTCCAATGAAGCCTCCGACCGCGGCATGCCCAGTGAAGGCGGAGGTGATGATCAGGGAGATCGTGCCCGGTAGGCGGTCCCAGGTGGACAATAGGATCACCAGGCAACCCAGAACATAGAAGCCGGCCATGAACGGAACGAGAAAACCACAGAACCGGGCGATAGATCGAATCCCTCCCAGAATGACCGCCGCCGTCAAAGCCGCCATGGCAATGCCCAACCAGAGACGGATCGAGGCATCCGCCTGGGTGAGTCCCAGCACCGCTTTTTTCACCACCACCATTTCCACGATCGCGTTCGACTGGGCCATGTTGCCGATGCCGAAGGCGGCGAGGGCGGTGA
>OGVP01000167.1_pt1 | contig 10280 bp, 6 predicted proteins | sample 1575791 | NCBI WGS metagenome assembly OGVP01 (sample SAMN07581537, study PRJEB24739) | freshwater metagenome
GTTTCCCAGTCACGATATCGGTTCGGCTATGAGTAATTATGATACGTGGCTTAGACGAGCCACAGAAAAAGCCGATGCTCTTGGAGGATCATTAAATGCAGCAATACAAGCTAATTTTCCAGATTGTGCAAATGATACTAAGAAGGGCATGGATGATGCTATGGGAAATCCAGCAAAAGACCCAATAGGCACACATCGATCAATAGTAGATCAGATCAATAACCCAACAAGAGCAGGAGCAAAAGCTGGACAGACTAATTTACAACATGATCTAGAAGTACTGCACGGCTTTGTTCAAGATTTGGGCAATACATACTATGGCAAACAATGGCTATGTAAACTCAATCAGCCCATATGCGTTAGACAAGGAGAAAACTTTCAGGAAAAAATCTTTAGTGATGTTCCGACTGGGGAGGGCGGCTGGGTAGACGGAGATATTCCAATCTTAGGATTATCAGAACCAGAACTAACTTTCTTCAGATCAGACGATTATAGAATAAACGGTTTTGCAATATTTAATATAGATGGCGATCCTCAGAAACCAGAAGATAGCCAGGATTCTCCGGGGACTATAGGCTCGTCTCCACCAGACCCCTCATATTATTCACCAGGAGGAGACGAATAGATGGCAGGAATTAATTGTGGAAAACTAGATTTAAGAGGCTTATCACAAGATGAAATTGTACAAATTGGTAATAATACTTGGCTAAAGATCGAGGTAGACGAAAAAGTCTATCTTGTGAATAATGATCCTCATGCTGTTATAAGGTTTGGTAATATGTGTACGGCCACCGTATGCGATGATCAGCAGGATCTAAGACCTGGACTGAATATGTTCATTAATAACCAGGAGTCTTCTGCGGGGGGATCTACTGGAGAAGGGTCTCAACCAAAAGCACAGTCGTTGTCGTCTAGTATTAATAATAACAGACAAGATTTAAAAACTGCCGGAAATGCTGTAGACGCACCTAGTATTGATGCTTTTACATTTTTTCCTGCCGCAGTAAAACCCGCAGCCGCTGTAGTGCCTATGCGCAGTAATATTAGAACATATGGCCCATATGCTTCTCCCAATTTTAGTATTAGTTGCGGCGGCACTCAGGTTGAAACCAATACTGATCTAGCTCCATGGGTATTCGGATCAACCGCACTTATGAACAATGCTGGACAATCAATAGCCAACTCATCTGCTATAGGGCTGGTTAAAGCTGAGACTGGGAGTATCACTATACCTGGATTACCAACATCAGAATTTACTGGTTTGGGTGTTGCTTTAGGCGGTGCTGGTCCTACATTATCTTCTATGAGTTTTAATTTTGGTAGCGGGGGAGTTAGCACATCATATGAATTTAAAACATATACTCCCAAATTTGGAGGTATTAATAGACATCTCATAGATCGCATTAAAGACATAGCTAGGAATAGAAGAGAGCAAATAAAATTTTTGAGAGGCAACCAGATAGCACAAAATAAAATTAGTAGAAAATTAAAAAATGTTAATAAAGTTAATCAAGAAGCTGCCGGGCCAGGAGGTACTTTACAGAGAATAGTTGTTGGAGAAATTTATAATTATAATAAGTTAGGAGAGGATGAGTATGGTCAAAGAACAGTAGTTGGAATAGATCCGCTACGTAAGAGCGTCAAAGAAATGACATATGACTATGAAAAAAAGGCTTATGTTAGTTTGGACGCGCTGTATGGTCCAGTATCTAAAGATGGAGACGGGGATCTTCCCAGATACGCAAATTTTTATGAAGGACTACATAAAGCATCCCCTCAATCTCCTCAACCCCCATTTACAACCGGCGAATACAATTTGCCCACTCTAGATCAGTATCATCTGAATATTAATCAAGACTATACAGATCCTTTTACCAATCCTTTTGGTTCTGAAGAACATCATCACGAAGGAGCCGGTAAAGGACACGTTATAGACCTCGTTGGTCGTGAACAAGAAGTTCCGGTTTCTGGCATGATCACCAATTTTTATAATGACGACGAAGGATATGCTGATGACTATCGTTTCTTGGGCATGCGTGGACCTATTATTCTTCACAGTTGGGGCTATGACCTAGAAGGGAAGCCCATACCCAACGCTGCGGATACCGATGCTAGTACTAAAGAAGGCAATTTTACTAATCAGAATCTACAAGATAAATTTTTAAAGAATTGGCTTCAAAAACCAGCATCTTGGCCAGTTGCACCTATTGATTTTAGGTTTGATAGAAAGCGCGGATTATGGGTAACCCCGCCGGGATATAAAGTCGTTGTTGCAAAACTAGAGGAAGATTTAGTAGCCTACGGAACCGCAAAGGCTACTCTTATAAATTTTGGAGATATTTTATATGATAAAGACGGCAACGAAATTCAAGCTTCAGATGAAAATACTAGCGAAGCTAAGATTCAGATAGAAGAAAGAATCGGAGAAAGCTATTCATATGGAACAAAAGCTTATTGTTATTACGACACCTATAGTGCTAAATACATAATTATTCATGCTACTCAGAAAAAATCCATCAGATTTAAGCTTATAGACCCTTGTTCTGGAGAAGGCCCACCACCTAATTATGGAGATGCTTGGACAAAGTTTGCTGGGTATAAAGATAAATATCCTAATAATCATATTCTTGGTATTAGAATAGATTGTAATGGAGATACTATTGATATCAATGGTAATTATATAGGACAACAAGATATAGACGAGGCGATAGAGCACTCAAAAGCCGGAGATCCTAAACTAGTCAAACATAAAGCTATTTTTGTTAATCTTTTTGATACTTGTGGCACTCACGGTCCTTCGTATGCTAATTATGATGGAGATTTTAATCTTTGGAAAAGCAAAGCATCTACAGGATTTGGTTTATTATGTGAAAAGCCACCAGAAAATACTTGTGGACTTGGAAATAGCGGTGCTCAATGCGCCACAAATAGCGGCGAATTTCCAAGTTATGATATAGTATTTTTAGACAGTTATGCTAGATTTGTAGAATGTATTTTAAAACAAAAACTATATCCAACACAAGAAACGGTAGAACAAGACTATGCTGAAGATGAATATAAAACACAAAATCCTGAAGGAAATGCATCAGCTACTATAGAAAAATTTTACGGAGGGTCTCCCAATGTAAAGGAGCCAGAGTTCTATTCTGCTCAAGAGGAGATAGAATTTAGAGTTTTTGATCCATATGTTAATTTTCCAAGATCCAGGAACCCTTTTGCTAAACTAGAATATGGAGATAAAGTATTAGCAGTATTTAATGAAAAAGAAAAAAAATATGTTATATATAGCTCATTATCTTATGATGAAAAAATAATTAAATTTGCTTTAGTAGACAATAAAGATATTGGAGATAGAATATCTCGTGCTGTTTTAGTAGATGTAGAAGGATATCCTATAGATGAAGCAGGAATTAGACTTACAGAAGAAAATTTTGAAGATAATTTTATTACAGTTATTGATAGTTTTGCTGTTCATGGATATTCTGAACCAGTACCCAAATATATGAATTGGGGAACAACTGGTTTTGGTCCAGCTTTAGGGTCAGATATTTTAGATGAACATTTAAATGGAGTCATTTTATCTGCTGGAGACTGGAATGCTCCAGATCTGCCCGGACCACAGTCTTCAGAGGATTGGAAAGGTTCTCCGTTCATAGGCTATGCTGTTCGTCGTAAGATGACGGAACAGGTATCTAGCGACTTTAAAGGTTTTGCCTATAGCAACGAAATAGTCTTTTTGGAAAGCTTTGCAGATACTATTGTTGGAAAGATTGCTTCTACTAAACCATTAGTTGAATCCGATTATTATTTAGGTGTTTTAAAACATACAGGACAAGATGCCTCGGGAGGTTTTATAAATGGAAGAATACCATTTACTAGAGATGGTATAGCCGAGAGCACTAAAGCTAATCTCCGAGTTTTATTTCCTCTTGATCAACATTATGCTGGTAAATATATAACTGGAGACTTTTATGATGAAGAATCATATGAAGCAGGAGATGTCTATAATAATACTGATGGCTGTAAATTTATAGCAAAATTTGATCATGTTTCTTCTAAAGTTAATAGTGGTGGAATAGAAAAATTATATTACACTATAATTGAAGTAGAAAATGTTGCTAATAGAGTTAAGACGGATCTGACTAAAACAGAATTAACAGATCAATTGAATGCTGGAGAAGTTAAGCAAAAATCAGCCGATAGCGATGGCGTGATATCTCAATACATGGACGGTTTCATATGGGACAAGCAAAAGAGTAAAACTCATTATGAGCAAATTACTATTTTTAATAGGTCTGACTGGACTGGTAAGGCTCTTCTTATAAAGAATAGTCCCGGTCCTATGCATATAGAAAGTAATCTGGCCGGTTGTTTTCCTGACGGAAAAATAACATATCAGGTCGATCATGCAGGCACTATTGCGCAAGTCGGCGAAGCTACTATTCCTACTAGTTTAGCAGGAGTATTTGGATTTCCAAACGGGGTTAGTAATAGTGCAGAGAAAAAAATTAGTAATTTTAATAATACAAGATTTTATCATGGCTTAAATCCCTCTTCTTTAGAGATGCAGGATCAACCAACTATTGATGTTAGTAATCCCTGGATGGTATATGACGGGGCGGGTATTGTCTCTATGTGGGACGAAACAACTGCTGCCCAGGTTCAAAATGCCATATATAGAGTAATATATGCCAGAGAGGCGCCAGTAATAATAACTGGTAAAGCTCAATCAAAATTTTTACCCACAGAAGCCGATAATATATCTATAATTGTATCAGATGCCTTATATGCCTCTTGTCCGGGAGTGACTAAAAAGCCTTTGCCCGAATTATTAGTAAAAGTAAAAAATCCTATGGGTTACGGGGCTCATGATGGAGATTTTGTTACTTTACAAAGAGTGCATATAAATACTATCTTGGACGGGGCCAATTATTATTATATGATAATAGGAACCGGGTCACCACCAGGCAAAGAGATACCAGCTAGCGAATAAATAGGAGATAAAGATATGTCTAGTTTAAGTTCAAGTTGTGAGAATACTGCTGATATTATAACAGATGCTGGTGGAAAATATAGATTTTTTAATCAGCCCCTAGAACAGATTCCGGGATTTCTTAAGAGTAAACCACAAATATTAGCACATGCTCCAGACGGAGGGTTGATGTGGTTTACATTAGATCAGTGTATGCCAGTTGTTACTTGTTTTAATGTTGTTGAGGGAGAGTCTGGACAAGCACTAAAAGCTGATCGAAGAAATATAGTAGTTATAAAAGATTTTGAGATAGCGGAAGATGATTGCCAAGTGCCTCTACCAGCATCTTATGGCTCTTGTGCTTGTACTGGTACGGGCTATGTCTCTGGTTCTGTTGATGTTATCACAGGTATCTCTTTGGAAAGCGAAGGATTAGTTGCTACCAAAACTAGAATACACTGCGCTTGCTATGAACCAATACAAGACACAGACGTAATACCGATAATATCTTGTCCGGAAAACCCATAGGATATTGTATGACTACACCATTACCAAACGATGCCTCTAATTATTTTGAAACACCAACGCCAACACAAACTATTAGCCGGAGCGCCACTACAACTCCAACGCCTACTCCTACTCCCACCCTAACCAGGACACCAACAGCTACTACAACTTCTACCAAAACACCGACACCAACAAGAACACAAACTAGAACACCAACCAAAACACCAACAAGAACCACCACCCCAACCAGAACGTCAACACCATCTCATACTCCAACTAAAAGCTGTACATCTACTCCAACACAAACACCAACTGCTTCGCCATCAATTACTCCAACACGAACAGCTACAATAACAGCATCTCCCACCCGAACAGTTTCCGTAACATCTACCGCTAGTCCTACTGCTAGTCGCACAGCAACATTGACTAAAACATTAAGTTTAACTCCAGCATCTACTAATATAAACAACCCTATTTTTTCTAGTACTCCTACACCAACCCGAACTTTGTCTCTATCTGTTACTCAAACTAGAACTCCGACAAGATCTTTTCTTCCTGATAGCTATTGGCTTACGCCTCATAATATTACCAATACTCCCAATCTAACACCAACCGCAACCACTAGCTTATCGCAAACTGTAACTCCTACGATATCTGTTACAAGATCATCTACTCCTACTCGTACACAGACCCGCACACCAACAAGATCACCCACCAGTACTAGGACTAAGACTCCCACAAGCACACCCACAAAGACACCAACAAAAACCGCAACAGTTACAAGAACCTCAACTAGTACCCCAACAACAACACCATCTCGTACCGCTACTAAAACTCCTACTAAAACGCCCACTAGAACTCGTACTGTGACCCCTACGCAGACAACAACCTCTACCCCCACAACAAGTCAGAACTCTACTCCAACTCCAACTATGACTAATTCGGGTAGCGGGTTGCTCTTTTTTGGGCCAGACGTTTGGAATTAATGATTTTTTATTTTAATAGAGACAACCAGGCTATATTTAGCATAAGATCTTTATTGAAAGGCTTGAGGTTAAGCTTAGTTATAGTTTCTATAATATCATTATCTCTTATCTCATGCCAATCCCATATTTTATCTAGCATATGTTCTTGAAAATATTGAGCATCTGGAGCATAGTCATGAGCCATGATAATATCCTCTTTTTTTAGTAACGGAGCTATTAGATTAAATTCGCATTTTTTACAGCCTCCATCGCACAATATTAGTGATATACCTTCTTTCTGGAGATAATCCTCGACCTCTTTCTTGCACTCATTATCTTTCCAGTCACTATAATCGCTATTAAATAAGTTCTTAGTAAGAACATCAACATTTCTATCAATTACTAGAGGCTTTAAAAACTCTTGCTCATGAATATCATAAGTTCTAATGGGATTATCCTGTAGACCAAGTTCATCCATAACGTCTCTTAATAATAGGGTCAACCCTCCATGAAAAGAGCCTATTTCTAGGATTCTTGAGGGTCTAACGGCATCTAGAAATTTTTTAAAAACTTTAGGTGTATCTGGGTGCTGACTCATAAAAAGATACCCGTAGGCGAAACCTCCGCTAACCATATAGCATCTCCAGGTTTATTGTTGATAGAACGTAATCCGTGTTGCATGATAATGTACAGTTTTTAGTATACCATTTCCTAGCATTATTGGATATAAAATTTAAATATTCCTCATTATATTTAACCCTATTCCAACAATCATTCAAACTTTCTTGAAAAGCTTTAGAATTTAACACAACAGGATATCCTTCATAATATTTATAAGTATCATAACATGGGATATAATGATAGTTAGGCAATAGAGGATCGGGATAATTTACTGTTAATAATGGTCTAATAACTGGGACTCCTATAGAAAAACACTCAATGTCTCTGTTACACATTTCAGTTCCGCCCGGCAAACTCAACGCGGCACGATATTGCGATAAATCTCTTAAATATTCATTATAGTTTAAATTGTTATCCTCTAGGTTTTTATCCAGTATAAGACTATCTGGTATATCCAATCCATCGACTAAACCCCTTCTAAAATCCCATAAATATCCTCTAAAGTAAAGATTAGGGATAGTATCTTGAATTTTTCGACTATCATATAATTCTGTTTCTATATTTTCGTGATTAATATTATATGGACCATAGAAAAAACTATAGTATTTATGCTCTATATCTAATGGTAAATATACATCAGAATTGTTTTGATTATACTTTTTCCAATAAAAATATTCCAAATAATTAAAGCCTCCACAATAGAACATCTGGGTCATCAGCTGTGGACTCCACCCCAAATGTTTCATAAACAAATATCGCCAATTATCAAAGAAAGATACTACAAGATATTTTTGATTATTTGGATTTAAGATTGATAGATGCATACAGCTATAAATGCTGCCATATCCATTGTCTTCATACGAGCTATCGTTTTGTATATCAAAAGAGTGTTCGGGAAACCTTAATTGTATTTTGTTATACAGTGTCTGAAAAAAATTAGTTACATAAAAATCGCCAAGATCTCTAAACAAATGCCTAATCACTAAATTCATTATATATTCCCTATTATTGGATCAGCCCATCCCTTGCTCTTGCTATGAGGCCAAACTATCCAGCTAGTCGGCCTTATATTTGTTTCAAAAATTCTCCAGACTTTACAGTATCCTTCTGGATCGTTTTTCATATTACTTATCTCATTAGGATCAGCATCTTGTCTATATATTTCATTACCGTCTTTGTCTTTAAATGCTACGGCCCACACATCATAGTCATTTTCTGGTACTTGATCATAACCTATATCAATACAATGCTTAAATATTGGTTTTAAACTATTGTAAAATTCTTCATCTGATAAAGACATATTTTCTAATTTTGGTGGAATATGATCAATAACATCTTGAGTTATACATCTGTTTTTGAAGCATAGTCCGCTATATTTCTCATAGTCTTTTAAACTCCTCACTGTACCAAAACCATAACGGCCAAAATCAATATTATTAATCTCGCCATCCATTTCAAATAATTTTCTGTTTCTGATATGACAGGTATTATTTCTATTTATCCACAACGGATCATCATCCCATTGTTTGCTTCGTCCTTTTCTTGTATATTCATGCCAGCATATTACTTTATGAGGATAAAAGATATCATATCCATGAGTAAAAGCTCTAACAGCTATACTAATTTCCTCACCATGAAAATAGTAATGAGGATCATGCTGAACTTCTTTAGAAAAAATACCTAACGTAAAAGCAAAATGAGCACTATAAAATCGTCCCATTAGAGGCTTATCTAAACTATCTATTGTTGGATTATATGATGCAGGCAAAGTGAATACCGCCCCTTCTGGAATAAACCTATCAAAAGTCATTTTCCATGGTTCATTTACTCTCTTTTCAGGATCATTCTCAGGATCAAAACTAGGAATATAAGCAGTAATAAGAGGCTTGGGGTATCCTTCTTTTTGTAGACCAAGAAGCATATCAATAAGAGTAGTGTCCCAATCTTGTTCAAATCGGTGATGACTATCTAATTGTAGAGTATATTTTTCTCCCTGATATAAATTTTGTACTAGATTACGGGCCCAGCAAACCCCCTGGCTATCTCTATAATCTATATCTATAATTTTAAATCTACTATCATAAATATAGTCTTTTAAAGTATCCCATTCATCCTGATCCGCGTGTTGCCAAGCTATACCGAATCTTAAGTTTTCTGGATATTTAGCTTTGGATAAGCAGTCTTTAAGAGTATGGAGTAATTGAGGATCTCTATAAGAAGCAATCTGAATAAATATAGTATCAGCTTTCTTTTCGCTCTTCTTTTTCATAATGATAAGCTCTGTGATGAGTTATAGGACTAGCTAATAAAAGTGCCGGTCTAACTTTATTTTGTTTTGTTAATGTATAGATATGGCTCATCCAGGTTTGTTCATAAGGATAAGCCCATTTTGTGTCCAAGAAACATTTCTTACTACCTTCTCTGCTTATAATATGAGGCCAGTTGCTATAGTAAATTTCCCCATCAACATAAGGCAGCCCGTTTAAACTTTTAATATTATTGAATTTTGTTAAAGGCTTTTGAGTTATTTCTCCAAAATATTCCAGCCTTTGTTTTTCTGGAACATTATGCCAACTCCACTGGTCCCCGTTATGCCCATAGAATTCACTAAAACTCAACTTTAAAAAGTCATAGCTCTCTTTTTGTATAATACCTAAGATGTTATCCAATAAGTTATCTGTTCTTTTATTAAATCCGAATGGGCAGTGTCCATTATAATCTAATAACATATCATCTTCAAAAAACAACATATAATCTGCTGACGAAGATTCAAAGTCTTCCGCCGCCCATTGTCTTGATCCACAGATACCTATATTCCCCATGCTCACAGTTCTAAAGTCATAGGATTTTATCACATCATTATAAGCAGCAAAAGTATCTGTATTATCTACTGGAGTATTATTAATTAATATCTTATTAGTTTCATTAATTAGTTTAGGTTCATATTGTTCTATACTATCTAACAATAACTTTAATTGTTGAGGCGATTTAAAGGTATTAATATATAGATTAATTTCTTTTTTATTTCTGTTCTTAAAAGAACTTTGTTGCAGTTTTTCAAAAAAATAATAAATCAATCCATTATCTTCTATAAACTCATAATGATATTCTGTAGGATCTAAGTAAGTCATTATGGTGAATATGCTTTCTTCTGTACCCATGTATCCTTCGGCCAAAGAGTTTTGCAATAAATCATAGTATAATCCATTAGCTTT